>SMTZ1_10007288_pt1 | contig 11079 bp, 8 predicted proteins | sample DeeMarSWOR136_30_FD_25667 | JGI IMG/M metagenome (IMG submission 25667)
TTGACGTGGGCCTCAAAGAAAAATCCGTCTGAGCCGATTGGTACCTTTAGAATCTGTGACAACTTCCTTCCAGCTTCATGCTGAACTAGAGGTGCCGACAAAACTACTAGATCGCAGTTGATTTCCATTTCTTCGCCGATGTTAGCGTGATGAACCTTGACAGCTAATTTTCCGTTTGGCTGGGAGATAACTTCAGGTGGTTTTTCCGGAACGTACTTGATGAATCTTATGTTTTTCTCTCTGGCTCTCCATCGATATTTTCCGTATTCCTTTCCATAGGTTTGAAGATCACGCAAAAGGATGTAAACATCCGTGTCTGGATATAACTCCTTTATGTACATTGCGTTTTTTATAGCTGTCATACAACAGATTCTGGAACAGTAGGTCCTGCCTTCCTCCTCTCTTGCTCCAACGCATTGAATCATGACAATTTTCTCTGGGTTCTTAAATTGACCAGATCTAAGAAGATTCTCCAGTTCAATTTGTGTAATTACGTTTTCGTACTCCTTGTAGCCGTACATTCCGACAGGTTCAAAATTGGCGGCTCCAGTGGCAACAATTATAGTGCCAGCTTTAAGCCTTTGGGTGCTTCCGTCGTTATTTTGAACTGTAACCTTGAAGTTTCCGATGAACCCTTCAATTTCCTTAACCACTGTTGATGTTAATATACTAATATTTTCATGAGCCTTGACATTCTCAAGGGCCTCTTTAAATACGTCAGAAGCATCTTGGTTAGTTGGATATATTCTGTGTAGTTGTCTCAGCATCCCACCAAGTTTCGATTCCTTTTCGACGAGGTAAACTCTGAATCCCTGACTCGCTATACAGGTGGCGGCTGTCATTCCCGCGATACCCCCGCCTATGACTACACTTGAAGGTTCTACGTCTATCTCCAGTTCTTCTTGCGGTTCCAGTAAACGAGCTTTGGCAACGGCCATCCTCACGAGATCTTTTGCCTTCCGTGTGGCCTTTTCAGGCTCATGCATATGGACCCAAGAACATTGATCCCGAATGTTCGCCATCTCAAATAGGTATTTGTTTAAACCTGCTTCTTCACATGTGGCTCTGAATATAGGCTCGTGAGTTCTGGGCGTACAGGAGGCGACGACGACCCTGTTGAGGTTATGTTCTTTTATGGCTTCCTTGATGCGATTTAACCCTTCTGAAGAGCACATGTACAGATTTTCCTCTGCGTGAACGACTGTTGGCAGGGTCTTAGCATATTCAACAACTTCTGGAACATTCACTACGGCACCGATGTTAACACCGCAGTGACATACGAAGACGCCCACGCTCGGCGTGTTCTCATTGTACACGCCCATTTCGCTTATGCCCTCCTTTTGCAGCTGTTAATGCAATTACCTCCGCGGCCCTCTCGGCTGCTCCGCTTGCTTGGGCAACTGATTCAGGAATATCCTTAGGTCCTTGACAGCACCCGCATACGAAGACGCCTAAAACGTTTGTGTCGACTGAGGCATACGGCGGATCTCTTGTCTTAAAGAAGCCGTACTCATCGGTCTCTACTTCAAGAATTCCAGCTATTTTCTTGTTGCTTGGTTTTGAAACGAATGCGGGACAGAGCACCACTAAATCTGCTACCATTTCTTCTACTGTCATGTTTGTTGGATCTTCGTATCGAAGTATTAGGTCTCCTGTTCTCGGGTCCTCCTCTATCTCGCCTGGGCGTCTACTAATGTATCTTACTCCCCAATTCTCCTTAGCTCGGTTAACGAATTCTTGGAATCCTTTTCCAAACACTTTGAGGTCAACATAAAATATGTAAACCTCAGATTCAGGTTCATGCTCCTTGATCAAAATCGCCTCTTTTGTGGCGTACATACAGCATGCGCTAGAGCAGTAATCATAGCCTGTCTTCTGGCTCCTAGAGCCAACACATTGTATGAATGCGATTCTCTTAGCAGGTTTGCCATCAGACGGCCTGATTATTTTCCCCACAGTTGGTCCAGAAGCGTTTGCCAGTCTCTCGAATTGCAAACTTGTTATCACGTTTGGATAAAGACCAAAACCGTACTCTTTCAAGGAGGACGGATCAAATATGTCATATCCCGTGGATGCAATGATTGATCCTACATTGATTCTCATTTTCCGGTCAAGCATATCGAGGTCTATCGCATCAGGGTCACAACTCATCTCACATAATCCGCATCTTATGCAATGCTCTTTGTCCACGGTATAGATCAACGGAACCGCCTGTGGATATGGAACGTATATAGCGCTTCGTGCACCTAGACGACAGTCGAACTCGTTCGAAACTCGTACGGGGCAGATTTCTGCGCAAATCCCGCATCCGGTACACTTCTCGTCCACGCACCTCGCAAGACGCCTGATAACCACCTCAAAGTTGCCAGCTGAGCCACGAATATCTTCTACTACAGAATAGGTTAATAGCGTGATGTTGGGATGACGTAAGCACTCGATCATTTTCGGGGCGAGTATACAGATCGAACAATCCATGGTCGGAAACGTCTTGTCAAGTTGCGCCATCTTCCCTCCGATGCTGGGGGTCTTATCCACCAAGTAGACTCTTAGCCCGCGATTTGCCAGATCCAAGGACGCTTGAATACCGGAGACGCCACCACCGATAACCAAGACAGATTTTTCCTTCAAAACAACCGCCCCTTTACATAGATTCATTAACTGGAATCTTTCCCTCCAAGGTAACGATGGATTGAAGAAGCAGCTCTCTTGCCTGCTGCTATTGCTTCAATCACAGTTGCAGGCCCTGAAACCGCATCTCCACCAGCGAACACGCCGGGCATAGTTGTTTCCAGAGTAAGCGGATTAACTTTAACGATGTTCCCTCTAGCAACCTTAATCTCATCTGGCAGAAAAGAAACATCCGGTAATTCGCCAATAGCCGGAATTACAGCATCAAATTGCATGATGAACTCCGAGCCTACGACTGGTATCGGGCGCCTCCTCCCACTATCATCGAGTTCTCCCAATTTCATTCGAGCAAACTCTAAAACAACGGCATGCCCGTCCCTACCTGAAATTCTCTTCGGCGCTAACAAGAAATGAATCTTCACGCCTTCTTTTTCCGCCTCTTTGATCTCTAAGGGATTCGCAGGCATCTCTTCTCTCGACCTTCTGTATAGAATGTTAACGTCTTTGGTTCCCTGTCGAAGGGCGGTTCTGGCAACATCGACTGCAACGTTACCTCCACCGATCACCGCAACTTTCTCTCCCAGTTTAACACTTTTGCCTGTATTAATCGCTCTCAGGAGATCGACAGCGTTGGTAATAGTTTCAGGTTCTTCGCCCTCGATGCGAAGTTCTCTGCTCTTGTGGGCTCCAATGGCAATAAATGTTGCATCATATCCATTTCGGAAAAGATCATCTATCGTTAAGTCTTCGCCAACCGTTATGCCGGTCTTAATCTCCACCCCTAGCTTGTTTAAACGATGGACTTCAACATCTAGCACATTTCTAGGTAACCGAAATTCAGGGATACCTACCCTAATCATCCCGCCAGTCTCAGGTAGCGACTCAAAAATAGTCACTGGATATCCCATCTTAACCAAGCTATAAGCGACCGTAAGCCCGGCGGGGCCAGAACCAACTACGGCAATCTTTTCCTTACGCGTTTTGGGTGTAGGTAGTATCTTTTCTTTCTTGTAATCATCAACGAAATTCTTGAGGACCTTGGTGACCAACTTTTCAACTTCACTGTGTTTGAACCCCTCTTCTGGAGGGCGAAGACAGAGCCAAGTGTTGACCGCAGCAAGAGGGGTTTCCTCTTTAATAAGTTTCAAAGCTTCCCAAAGCTTGTTCTTTGCCTGAGATGTGTAGCCCAGTTCGACAGCGAGATCTCTCGTGGCGGAGAAGATCTCAGGTAAATTAATCCCTTGGGGGCACCTTCGATAACACCGGTAGCAACGTGCGCACATCCAAAGTCCAGCTTCATTTAGAACCTCTCTTGAATCGAGAAACACTTTTTGGAGAAGAATCTTCGGATTGTAGTGCTTCGGAAACATCCAAGCAACGGGACAACTTGCTGTGCAGGCGCTGCATTCGTAACAATATTTCACCTTCTCGGCATCAGGCGTTGCCTTCAGAAGCTTTTTGGAGATCTGAATCGTTTCTATTCCCAATGACAAGGCCTCTTCCACATCACGGCTGTAATTGAAGGCAAAATATGCGCACATCTAGAACTGGGCTCTTGATTAGCATGTGGTCTCACTCAAAAACTGGTATGTGAAGTCCTTTCCTCATTCTTTCTTGAATCAAAGCTTCCCTCTTTTTGTTCTTGGAGTTAACGGTCCTTCTCACCTCGTCTAAATCCACTTCATCCGATATCTCGAGGTAACCTTCCTTTACGGCTTCCTCTAGCAATTTAATGCCCTTTTCTGTCCGCACTATGACGGTAGTCCAGCCTTCTTTACTGCCAAGGCTACCACAGGAGATGTCAGAGAACGTGCATGTTAGGTTTGAGCACAGCAAGCATGGATCGACCATGCAGCGGTGAAGCTCTTTTATCCGTATCTTATGAATAGTGCCGTCCTTGATCCAGACAGAGACTTTTCCCTTCTCTATTCTGACCTTTGCAACGTCAGACATTGATATCCCGAGTTTCGATTCTATTTCCTCTTTGAGGCAATCGTGAGGAAAGCTCTCGTAGCAGAACAAACCGATCAAGGTCAAATCTACGCCCGTGGATCCCAGCTTCGTTTCTTCAAGCTTTCTTGCGCCTGTTATGTGGCAGCCTAAGCCCACTAAAGCCAGCTTGCGGTTTTTGTCTCTCAAAGCCTCTCCGAACTTCGGCATCAATTCGTTTCTCGAATATTTCGATCCAGTGCATCTCAAGAGTTCTTCTCTAGTTTTTGCTAATATCGGACTCGGCGCCCAGTCTTGTGTTCTTCCTGCGACGATCGCACCATCTATATACTTCTTATCTAGAGCGAACGTCAGAAGGGAGGTTACCGCACCACCATCTTGCGCTTTGTTTAATATGTCTTTAGAAGTTGATCTTGCCTTCACGATTTTCTTGTAGCATCCAAGCTCTGGGTCACGCTTAACGTCTCCGAAGACTTTCTTCTCGAGATCGGATATAGAAAAAGAGATGTTCGGACAAATACTATAGCAAAGGCTACACCTAATAGCTCCTTTCTCTAGTTCACAGTTCTTCCCTTCCTTGAGCACTGGCCCCTCTTCGCCCATAACAAGTCTGTCACAGAAGGCTAAACAAGAACCGCAGTGAGAACATAGTCCTGAATCTATTACAAGCCTCTTTAGTTCCTCAAATCCTTTGCCCTTTTCCATCAAAGGAACGAAATTTTCGATTGTCAATTTTCTACTTCCTTCAACCTTTCTAATACTACAGTTGATAAGTCTACTATACGTAAAGGATACTCAGGTTCGGATTCATCCTTCTGTAGACACTTTAAGTGAATCTGACACTTTGGACACGACGTTACGAGAGTTTTCACGCCTGTTTTTAAAGCTTCTTTCATTAATCTTCTTCTGATCTCTTTGCTTTCATCATTACAACCTATGAAGGCTGAAATACCGCAGCAAAGAGATTCCTCCCTATTCTTTGCCATCTCTTTTACCTCATATCCAGCGACCTCTAACAAATTTCTTGGGGGATCGTAGACCTTCATATATCTACCCAACCTACAGGAGTCATGAAAAGTTACATCATCTCCATTGCTCATAAACTGTAGTTTATCAATGTTTTCTGTGAGGAGTTCAGATATATGTATCACATTCAAGTTTATCCCCAACTTTTCCTTATAATCTACCGCTAAGGTTCTATAACATTCGGGGCAACTCACGACTATTCTATTATACTGCTTTAGGAACGATTCATTATGTCGTGCTAACTCCTCGAAGATATCCTGACGACCTCTCCAAAGGAAGTCGTGACCACAACATTTTTCTTGATCTGCTATGGCAGGCTCTATTCCAATGGCGTTGAGAAGTCTGACGCTATTATTTACTATCGCTAATCCTTCAAAACCTAGGTCCTCTTTGAAAATCACATCCATATACGGAATGCAACCTGTAAAGTAGAGAGTGTCACTATGGTCATTGGTTCGGATGTCTTCCCCTAAGAAATTTTTCCTTTTTGGTTGTATTGCCTCGTGTTTCATGATATTGTACAATGGCCCAAGTAAACCTTCGTGTGATGGACAGTAAAGGACGCCTTGCTCTAACATTTGGGGCCTCAAATTTCTAACCAGACCTAAAAAGTCGACATCCATTGGACACTTCACTTGGCAAGCACCACATGTTAGACAATTCCAGAGGGCGCCCGATGATACGATTTCTGGGGCATGTCCCAGGTTTACGCTCATGAGAATTCTCCTTGGTGAGAACTCTTTTCTCACTCTAACTACTGGGCAAATTCCCGAACAAACTCCACATTGATAGCATTTTCCAATTGTTTCAGCTAGTGTCTTATCCATATCATGCCCCATATGAATATCCCAAGAGTGCGATTAATTGCCACTCATCTGATTATAAACATTCTTCTTTTCTTAACTTTAGCTCGTTCTTTCCTATGTGATACTAAGCTATCAGAGGGGATATATCCAAGACATAGTCGACTGTATAGGTGACAAGAATCATAATGTTGCAGGCATAGCGGTCTGTTGGAGCTATTGCTGCGTAATACGCAAAAAAAATCGTAAAGAAAAAAATTCGCACTTTCCGAAAAAACGATATATTGGATATTTGACTGGATAATACTACGTGAAGAACTCGCTGGTGGGTTTATTCATGCATACGCAATTTTCCAGTGTTAAAGGTGGTCTTCACCATTAAAGCTCCCCATGACTTGGCCGATATGGCTATGAAAGCAAGTTCCAGAGAGTTTCTCCAGCTAGCGGAGAAAGCAGCTCAGTTGCTGGCTCAGGAAAGTGGTCGCATTGGAAGCTTGTGTATAACAGGCAGGCTCGTTGAAGCGCCACCATTAGGTGAAGCAATCATCATTGGAGACCTACATGGAGACCTAGCAAGTCTCACGCAAATTTTAGGAGACAGCAACTTCGTGGAGAAGGCGAAGGACGACAAAGACATTCTGTTAATCTTTCTTGGAGATTACGGAGATCGCGGCATTCGCTCGCCTGAGGTCTACTACGTTGTTTTGAAGCTAAAAAAGTTGTTTCCCGAGCGCGTTATCTTGATGAGGGGAAACCATGAAGGCCCCGATGACCTACTTGCCTCTCCACACGATCTACCAACTCATTTGAACATGAAATTCGGTGAGAACAGCTCAGAAGTTTATTTGAAGCTACGTAGACTTTTCAATTATCTATACACTGCTGTGCTCATAAATGAGAGATATATTCTGCTTCACGGCGGCGTTCCGAGCCAAGCCACCACAATAGATGACATTGCATACGCCCACGAAAAACATCCACGTGAACTTCATCTTGAGGAAATCTTGTGGAGCGATCCTTGGGAAGGGATAAAAGGAACCTATGCCTCACCCAGAGGAGCTGGAAGACTCTTCGGCGAAAACGTTACAGCTAAGCTTCTAAAAATGCTTGGCGTCAGAGCGTTGATTCGGGGGCACGAACCGAGTGAAGAGGGATTTAAAACAAACCATAGCGGAAAGGTTTTAACCATATTCTCGAGGAGAGGCCCGCCTTATCATAATCACTACGGCGCTTACTTGTATCTAAATCTCTCCCGGAAAATAGAGAAGACAAGGCAACTTCTGCAGAGTATCCGCACATTTTAGTCTTGGCGCTTCTTGAGAGCAGAAAACAATTAGTGAGGCTATATTCTATCCTCTAGTCAGTAAGGCTGACGCGAGAGGGATGCTGTTTGAAAATGGGAATCATGACGAGAAACAAAGATGGGTGGTGTTCCACTCAGCTTCGAAAGGCTATTAAAAGAAGGAACATAACTCCCGTGTGTTTCAGCTATCGTCAACTCGTTGCACGGGTCAAATACAAACCTGACGCTTCTGTGGGTGAAACCAACGTTCTTCGAGACCTAAGTGCCTTAATTACACGTCCGATTGGGCGAGGTTCTCTGGAGGAAATCATTTTTCGGATGGACCTTCTTCACAGGCTTGAACGTTTAGGATTGTTGGTAATAAACCCGCCCTTGTCTATCGAACGTTCAGTGGACAAATACTATGCTCTTGCTCTCTTGGAGGAGCATGGATTACCTGTTCCGCTTACAGCGGTGACGGAAAGCTATGAAGAAGCTTTGAAATGTTTCCACGAGTTGGGCGGAGATGTTGTCGTAAAACCTTTGTTCGGATCTAGAGGAGTAGGATCCACCAGAATTTCGGATCCAGACGTAGCCGCAAGGGTTTTCAGAACGGTTTCCTTCTACCACGGCGTTCTTTACCTCCAAGAATTCATCCCTCACGGGGTTTCTGACATCCGCGCCTTTGTTGTAGGCGACCGAGTCATAGCTTCTATGAACCGAATAGCAGAAACTTGGAAGACCAACGTGAGCCTCGGCGCGAAACCAGTGTCAACCAACCTCGATGAGGAACTAGAGAATCTCGCTGTGAAAGCAGCAGAGGTTATTGGCTGTAAAGTGACTGGTGTGGATGTCTTAGAGGGCCCCAAAGGACCAGTAGTAATTGAACTGAACAGTCAGCCGGGATGGAGGGGATTACAATCAGTCACAGAAACAAACATCGCCGACGAAATTATTGGATATGTTCTGTCTGAATTGAAGACCTAGGAGAATCCACCAATGCGGAAGTTTCAAATTTCACGAATAGACGTTTCCACCCAAACCCTTGAACAGAAGACAGACTTTGTGGCAGAAGAGATCCCCCTCCACATATTTCTAAACCAAACCCACTACGTAACCATCCTCTGCTCTCCCAGCCAATTGAAAGAACTGTCAATAGGACATCTGCTCTCAGAAGGGGTCCTAAAGTCAACAGATGAAATACAGGAAACACGGTTAGAAAAGAATGGAAAATGTCTAGTGAGGTTAAAGCCTGAAATTGATGTTGAAAAACGAATCTCCATCTCACACCCCTTCGCGCGTCTAATTGTTTCAGCCTGCGGCTCCCAAGACTATTGGCCCCTCTCAAAACTCATCGACAGGATAACTCTTGTCAAGTTGAACTTAGACTTAGCCGTGGAAGCAAAAGTCATTTCAGAGTCAGTTAAACAACTCAACAAGCTTGCCCAAACGTTTAGGAAGACAGGTGGGGTTCACGTCGCAGCACTATACTCCACAAACGGCGAATTAGTAGCTTTATCAGAGGATGTGGGACGCCACAACGCTGTGGACAAAGTCATCGGCGCTGGAACAGCGAAGAAATTGGATTTTGAAAACCTTTTTTTGGCTTTGAGCGGGCGACTCACTGGCGATATTGTGTTAAAGGCGGTTCGAATGAGGCTTCCGGTGGTTGCCTCGATGGCGGCGGCCATTAACTCGGGCGTGGAGGCTGCCCAACTCACAGGAATAACGTTGATTGGTTTTGTCAGGGGCAAACGAATGAACATTTATACGTATCCGGAGAGAATTGTCTATTAGATTTCTACTTAAACAGCAACAACTTTTATTAGGCTGCATGCATGCAATGTGGAGTTTTAAAGGATTTCCTAAAGACTGCACAAGTATCTCTTAATCTTTCTTCTATTAAACTAGCCACCATACTTGTCTGTGGATACGATTTCTCTGAGTTCCTTTCGATTACTCGTTGGAGATTCAGATGGATAACCTATAGAAATTATTGATAGCACTCTTCTGTTCTTTGGAATCTCCAGTATTTCTTTCACTCTTTCTTCGTAAGTGGCGTTGTAAGAACCTATCCAACAAGTACCTAATCCTAAAGCGTGTGCTGCAAGAAGCATGTTCTGAGTTGCAATTGCTCCATCTTCTACTCCTCATGCATGCATGCAATGAATGAAATACCTATAGTTTCAAGGGAATGTGGAACAGCCTTGTCTAGGATTGTTGAGATGTTAAAGGTTTACTTTTCTAGGCTTGGTTTTCGGTTTTGGATTTTGTGGATGACGATGTTTACAGTAATGTTCGCTGAGTATTTGACTGATCCAGCTCTTCCCTTTCTGTTGGAAGTATTTCTTATCGAGGAAGTTGCTGTTGTCGCTATGATTGGATACTTAGATTCTGCTTACAGTTTAGCTTCCACTGCAACGAGAATTCCAAGTGGAATCCTTGCCGACAAGGTAGAAAGGAGCATAATTATTCTTTTTGCACTTTGTCTATTGCCTTTGTCCTATTTGCTACTCTCATTTGCAACTGGCAGCTGGTGGGTCTTGGCAGCGGTTATCATTTATGGAGTTTTTGAGGGTTTATCCATGCCATCTTTCGATTCAGTAATTGCAGATTTAGCTCCTCAAAGCAGGAGGGCTATGATCTTCGGCATCTTCAGTCTCTCATGGATTCTCAGTTCAATGTTAGCTCCAGCCGTAGGAGGATTTCTTTCAGACAATTTCTTCTTACGCATTTCTTTCATCTTAGCTTTTTTCATATCCATTATGGGCTTGCTAATTTTTTTGGGATGCCTAAAAGGGGTGAAGGAACGTAAGTCAACCGATCAAACAAGCACTACCAGAACAAACGAGATTGCCACAAGCACAACTGCTTCCTTTAGACAAACATTGAGTTTGCTATGTGGTATGCAGTTCCTGAATGGACTTGGCAATGGAATTTTGTATCCAATAACTGTAGCCTTTCTAATGTATGCTCTAGGAACTACGCCTACAGAGTTGGGCATAGTATTCTCAATAGGTCTAGGGCTTGCTGCTGCTCTAGCTCAAATTCCAGGAGGAAAAGTGGCAGACAAGTTTGGGTCAAAGTCTGTCATAGCTGTATGCACACTAATATCAACACCTCTACTCATACTGCAACCTCTTTCCACAAACGTTTTTCAATTTGCCTTGATATTTGGATTCGTTGGCTTCATAGGGCATTTATCATCCCCTGCATACTTTGCTTGGATTGCAAACCTAATCGGAACTGAAAAGCGGGGAAAAGGTTATGGTTTTAGTTCAGCATCTTTTGGAGCAGGAGCAATAATCGGTCCAGTAATAGGGAGCTTCATTTGGACACTGCTCGAACCAAACCACTTCTTACCATTTGCCGTTGCCACAATACCATTCG
>SMTZ1_10007290_pt1 | contig 11078 bp, 8 predicted proteins | sample DeeMarSWOR136_30_FD_25667 | JGI IMG/M metagenome (IMG submission 25667)
CCATATCCACATTGATGTTTGCCTCAGAAATAGGCTTGAATATCTTTGAAGCTATCCCAGGTTTATCGGGCACCTTTACAATAGTAATTTTAGCTTCATCTTTATTGTAGGTAACACCTGAGACAATAACTTTTTCCATAATTTCGTCCTCCTTAGTAACCAAGGTTCCAGTGTTTTGAGAAAAGGTGTAACGTACATGAATAGGCACACTATATTTTTTCGCAAATTCTACAGAGCGTGTATGTAAGACCTTAGCACCTAAGCTGGCCATCTCCAACATCTCATCATATGATATCCTTTCTAATTTCCTGGCATTGGCACAAATAGTGGGATCGGTGGTATACACTCCCTCTACATCAGTATAAATCTCACACACATCAGCTTTAAGAGCTGCAGCTACGGCAACAGCAGTGGTATCAGATCCCCCTCTGCCCAATGTAGTAATATTTCCCTGCTCATCAATACCCTGAAATCCTGCAATGACAATGATACTACCATTCCTCAACTCGTTTGTAATCTTTTCAGAATCAATATTTAAAATACGGGCTTTGCTAAAATCACTATTAGTGACAATTTTAATCTGAAAGCCTAAAAAGGAAACTGCTTTACAGCCCAAATCCTGTATTGCCATGGAAAGGAGTGCAATGGATACCTGTTCACCTGTTGAAACCATCACATCATATTCCCGCTCATCTGGCCTTGCAACAATCTGATGAGCCAATTCGATTAAGCGGTCTGTTTCACCAGCCATTGCAGAAACTACCACAATCAGATCATTACCTGCTTTTTTTGTCTCAACTACCTTTTTCGCCACGTGCTTTATCTTATCTATAGTGGCTACTGAGGTTCCCCCATATTTCTGAATGATTAATGCCACCTGTAATTTCCTCCCCCCTCATCTTCAAGTACTGTCAAAATCTCACCAGAATTAAAAGAACACTTCTTTGAATAGCGCTACACTTAAGGAGCGTTTCAGTCAAAGAGCACTTCGTTTGCACCTTAAATCTCTTGTAATTCATAATTCTTCAATTCCCCAATTCCTCAATTTTTAATTTTTCCTCAAAGCCCGAAGGGGTGCTCATCATTCATCATACGGTTTTACACTCTATGGTTTTATATATTTCCATTTCGACTTCCTTAATTATTTCACCATAGCGCCTCCCTACACCTCTCATACTCATTTTTCTCACACTATATTCTACATACTCCATCATAATCATCAAGTATTCTTTATATAAAAATTTTTCTATCTTCTCAGCCCACTCAATAATAGCAACCCCCTCACCAAGGACGTATTCCTCCAAACCTAGATTCTCAATCTCTGAAGGTGAATCAATCCTAAAAAAATCCAAATGGTAAACAGGCACCCTTCCCTTATACTCATTAATTATAGTAAAGGTAGGACTCATTACATAACACTCTTTACTCACTCCCAAACCTTCAGCAATACCTTGAGCCAAGGTAGTTTTCCCTGTACCCAACTCACCTATTAAGGCGACGACATCTCCCCCCTCCAGTAGCATTCCTAATAATTTCCCCCAATACAAGGTTTGCTCAGAACTCCCTGATGATAAAACTAAGTGAGGTTGCATAGAGTCAATTACCTTACAGTATTAAAGAATCCAATTCATTTGATAGCGCTCATCTGCTTCTAAGGAGTGCGGCAGTTTATGTTCCATAAATGCATTCAGAACTCGGGGTATCTCACTGATTAAATCACCAGCAATTAATCCTACCGGCCCCCTTTCTTTAGCAACCAAATCTCCTAACAAACCATGTATAAACACAGCTAGTTTAGCACTGGTAGTAATATCATAGCCTTGAGCTATGAAACCAGGAATCATCCCCGTTAACACATCTCCCATTCCTCCTGACGCCATCCCTGCGTTACCAGTGGGATTAATAAATATGTCTCCGCCTGGTTCAGCAATGAGTGATCGCGCTCCCTTTAACACGACATAACAACCATACTGTTGGGCGCAATCTCTCGCTATTGTAATCCTATCTTTCTGAACCTCCTTTGTGCTCAAACCCACAAGGCGTGCCATCTCACCAGGATGAGGGGTTAACACTAATGGGACTTGTATCCGCTTTAATAACCCCATGTCAAAGCGAAGGGCATTGATGCCATCTGCATCAACAACCAAGGGAATTGTACTTCTTTCTACAACCTTATGTACCACCTCTACCGTATCCTTAAGAGTGGAAATTCCTGGTCCTAATGCCAGAACCTCCTTTCCCTCCATTAGTCTCTCAATCTTTTCAAAACTATCAACCCCAAGAAATCCAGGTCCCACTTCAGCAAGGGGTTCAGTCATTACCTCAGTAAGCTTTTCTTCCATAATACTATTTAAACTTTCAGGAATGCCTAGAGTAACCAGGCCTGCTCCCACTCTTGCTGCAGCCTGACAAGCCAGTGCAGCGGCTCCTGTTTTACCTTTCGATCCAGCAATGATTAACACATGTCCAAAATTTCCCTTATGAGAATGTGGTTCCCTCACTTTGATAGAGTGACTTAAGCTCTCAAAACATAACACATGATCTGAAATTCTCTCTTCCTCCAAAAGAGAGGAAGGAATACTGATATCGACAACCTTTAATCTCCCAGTGAAATCAGCTCCAGGATAGATAAGCAACCCCCTTTTGGGCAAGGCAAAGGTGATGGTGAGATCAGCCCTCACACACGCACCCAGTATCTCTCCTGTACTTGCATTCAACCCTGAAGGGAGATCAACTGATACCTTAGGAGTCTTGAAATGATTGAGATCGTTGATTACCTCCTTAATTAACCCTTTAATCTCTGACTTAAGACCAGTTCCAAAGATGGCATCAATAATGAGATCACACCTTTCCAATTCTATCACATGCGCCTTCCACGCACTAAGGTCTTTTATCTCAGTTATAGCGACCTTCATCTTCAACAAGATAGCAAGGTTTGACCTGGCATCCCCCCTCACTTCTTCTTGTGCTGCCAGCAGAAATAGCTTCACACTGACTCCTCGATTCATTAAATAGCGTGTAATTACAAAACCATCACCACCGTTGTTTCCCCTGCCAGCTATAACAGCTACCTTACCCGCTAGGATCTCCGGGTAGCTTTTCAGTAGTTCTCTTACAGCTCCTCTACCGGCATTCTCCATTAATACTATTCCAGGAATACCAGCTTCTTCAATGGTTCTTCGATCCAGTTTCTGCATAAGCTCAGCAGTAACAACCTTCATTCCTTCCCCCACAAACCTCTCTATTTCCCTAGCCTTTTATCAATGCCAACATCTCCCTTACGGCTTTTTCCATCCCTACCATAATCGCTCGAGCAATGATACTATGACCTATACTAAACTCCTCAATTTTCTCAATGGAAACTACCTTTTTTATATTGTGATAATTCAACCCATGCCCGGCATTGATTCCCAATCCCAGTTGAGAGGCTACTTCAGCAGCCTCAATAAGTTTTTGCAATTCAACTTCCTCCTGTGTAAGATCCTTGGCATCTGAAAAAGCACCAGTATGGATTTCAATATAGTCTGCCTCTATTTCTCCCTTTGATGCCTCTATCTGCTCTGGGGTAGGATCAACAAATAAACCCACTATGATCCCTGCCTTTTGTAACTCTTTAACTGTCTTCTTTATCGATTTTCTATTACCAAGGATATCTAACCCCCCCTCAGTAGTAAGCTCCCTGCGCTTCTCTGGTACCAAGGTCGCTATATCAGGTTTAATTTTCTGAGCAATTTTTACCATCTCTGGTACTGCTGCCATTTCTAAATTGAGTTTCGTCTTAATCGTTTTCCTCAACAACTCCAGATCTCTATCTTGAATGTGTCTCCTATCCTCACGCAAATGGACTATAATGCCATCGCAGCCCGCCAACTCAGCAAGTGCAGCAGCTACTATTGGATCAGGTTCATTACCCCCTCGAGCCTGCCTTACAGTTGCAACATGATCAACGTTAACCATTAATCCAGCCATATATCATCACTCCTTTTACTTCACCTTCTCCTCTACTTTTTGAGCAGTTCTTCTCTCACGACGATTTTAACCCAAAGCGGTTCAGCCTCAACTGCCTTAACACCCTCAGGTAGCTTTATTTCAGCCTTTCTTGAATATCTACCCGGTTTCACCCCCTGTAAGTCAATAAGTGCATTGAGACTATCGCCAGACAAGTCATTAACTAGATGGTAGGACCCTTTTACCGTTATTTGAAAGGTAGAAGGGGCAATATCAGTTCTGTAGTGACTGTTAACTACTTTTATTGGAACCTCAGATAATGTTTTTTCAACAATCTTTTCACTGATTGAAACAGAGACTCTAACTTTTCTACTACTAATTGATCGAGGTGGATCAAGACCAGTTAACACAAGAGCAATCTCCTTTTCAATATTCTCCTTTGCCCCTGAAATATCAACGGGTTCAGTCAGCACCTTCTCTAAATCTTTTGCCTCACTCTTAGCTAAACCCACTTCCACAAATTCAGGTTTTATTGAAACATGAGAAATTTTATACCCTTCTTTAGGAATCCCTTCCATACTGAGATGTATAGGAACTTTTTTGGTTACCATGGGTTCTAAAGTCAATGAAAGTTCAGCAGGGCTTATACTGGTAATCTTGGTTCCATTAGGAAGGTTTACTTTGTCTATCAGGGTTCTAATCGTTGTGGTACCTGGCTTGACTCCCTCGAGATCAATAGTTGCCTTAATAGCGCTCGACGATAACGTTGCCAGGATAGTTCTTGAACCACTCACTCTTAGACTAATCCTATCTGCAGTTTGTTGAGTAATAATCAAATCAGCGGGTTTATTGATCAATACCACTGGTACATCACTATAAGAGAACTCTGCTTCTTTCTCCCCCATTACAAAAAACCATAGGGAAATAGCCAATAAAAGAGAAAAAAATTTCAACGCCTTATTTTTTACTATAATATTTTTCAGTATAAAACCCAACCCTTTCTATCCTTTCACCCATTTTATTAACTAGCCTTCTATAGACCTTTACCAGGAGGAAGTAATTTTAAGAGTGTATCTCTCAAAACCTGCTCACTGAGGTTCCACCTCATTGTTCCTTCAATAGCGAGAGAGATGACTCCTTTCTCCTCTGAAATAACAATCACAATAGCATCAGTCTCTTTACTAAGGCTTAATGCACACCGGTGCCGAGTGCCAAAAGTACTGGTTACCTCCATATCTGTATCTAAAGGCAAGAGACAAGCAGCAGCAGCCATCCTCCCCTCTTGAATAATAAGAGCTCCATCATGAAGTGGAGAGGTTGGTTGAAAAATACTGATGATGGTTTCCTTCCGAATACACCCATCAATTACTACACCCTTTTCAATGTAGTCTTTTAGGCCCGTCTTTCTTTCAAACACGATGAGCGCACCCACTCTTTTTTCCACCAGCGCCAGAGAGGCTCTCACAATTGCTTCGATCACCTCTATCCTTTCAAGCCTATCACCACTGCTGCTGATGAAAGGATTTCTCCCCACTCGAGTCAGTGCCCTTCTGATATCATCCTGAAAGATAACGATGATTACAAGGATCATTGAAGCAATAAAACTGTTCAAAATCCAATGAAGGGTGAAAAACCCAACTCTAAGAGACATGATGTATAATCCCAGTATAACCACTAATCCAATCATCATCTGAACCGCACGAGTACCCCTAATCAAAAGGATGATGCGGTAGATGATAAAAGCAACAATAAGAATATCTAACACATCCCATAATCTAAAATTACCTAATATTTCCAACAAAGGAAGTTCTCCTCTTTCTAAAGTACCTGTATGGCAAAAAGCAAGAGCGAGCAGTAAACTAATTCACCGCTAAAATGGCATCAACCATCTGAGCAACTCTTTTCATCTTTTTTACATCATGAACCCTAATGATCTTAGCTCCATTATTAATGGCTAAAGAGATAGCTGCTGCATTCCCCTCTTCCCTCTCTTCTACTCCAAGGTTAAGCACGCTTCCTATAAAAGCCTTTCTTGAGGGACCTATCAGAATGGGCTTTCCCAAATTCTTAAAGAATGATAAGTTTTTTATAATTTTTAGATTACCATCAGGCACTGATTTACCAAAGCCAATGCCTGGATCGACAATAATCTTTTGAGAATCTATTCCTACCGATTCAGCATATTCTATTCTCTCCCTCAGGAAAGAATTAATCTCAGAAACAAGGCAGTCATAAACCACATGGTGCTGCATGGTGCGAGGTGTTCCCCTCATATGCATTAACACTACTGGAACTCCACGCTCTGATATGAGAGGAGCCATTTTAGTATCAAACCTCAACGCACTAATGTCATTCACCATCACTGCCCCTGCCTCCAAAGCCTCTTTTGCTACTCCTGCTTTTGTAGTATCAATAGAGATAGGCACCTCAACCTGTGAAGCAAGCTTTTCTACCACCGGTATTACCCTTCTAAGCTCTTCTTCTAAGGAAACCGGTTGTGTCCCAGGGCGCGTAGATTCCCCACCCACATCGATGATATCAGCACCCTCCTCTACCATTCGTTTAGTATGGTCTATAGCTTTATTACGGTTTAGGAACTTACCACCATCGGAAAATGAATCAGGAGTTATATTTAAAATACCCATAATATAGGTTCGTTCAGCAAAGTCAAACCTATGCTTCCCACACCTTAAGATAGGTTGGTTGTGCACCTCACACTCCTGAGAAGAGGTACTCTCTGGGGTAACCATCAAAATCTTCTCATTCAATATCAAAATGGATCACTCTGAGGGTTGCCATCAGCATACTTTAAAAGGCTTCGAGCTCACTGCTCTTAACTTCCTGATGACAGGTAAAAGGCTGGGTAAGAAAAGTGAAGCTCATTTCCAAAATGAGTAAACCTTCAAGGAAATGTAAATCTTAAGTGCGCAGCTCGCTCACCTTCTCCTTATCAGACTCTTTACCAACAGGGCCATCGAATTCGTTTATGATTTTTTCTATTTCATTGTTGTCTAAAACTTCTTTGTCCAAAAGTGCTTTGGCAAGTCGATGCAGTAAATCTAGATTTTCACTGAGCAGTTTCTTTGCTCGTTCATAATTATCCATGACAATCTTTCTCACTTCTTCATCAATTTTAATAGCAGTATCCTCACTATAATCACGATGCTGTGCAATTTCACGACCCAAGAAGATCTGTTCCTCCTTTTTCCCAAAAGTAAGAGGACCCAGCCTTTCACTCATCCCCCAATCACACACCATTTTCCTGGCCAGGTCTGTTGCCCTTTCTAAATCATTACCTGCACCGGTACTCACATCTTTCTTAATGATCTCTTCTGCTGCTCTTCCACCCAACAGCACTGCGATTTCACCCATAAGAAATTTTTTGGGCTTGGTGTATTTCTCATCCGGCAAATAGTGGGTCTGTCCCAATGACCAGCCACGAGGAATAATGGTTACTTTATGAATGGGATCAGTTCCTGGTATTAACTTGGCAACTAAGACGTGTCCTACTTCATGGTAAGCTGTATTTTCCTTATCCTCCGGACTGATGATCATACTCTTACGTTCCACACCCATTAACACTTTATCTTTGGCAACTTCAAAGTCTGACTTGTCAATCTTTTTCTTTTCTCTCCGAGCTGCCATCAACGCCGCTTCATTGACCAAGTTAGAGAGATCTGCACCACAAAATCCTGGTGTTCCCTTAGCCACAGTTTCTAAATCTACATCCTCTGCAAGAGGTTTATTTTTGCTATGTACTGCTAAAATACCCTTGCGACCTTTAATGTCTGGCAGTGGGACAACCACGCGGCGATCAAACCTTCCTGGGCGCAGCAGAGCAGGATCCAACACATCTGGACGATTAGTAGCAGCTATCAGAATTACCCCCTCATTGGACTCAAAACCATCCATCTCAACCAGTAACTGATTTAAGGTCTGCTCCCTCTCATCATGACCACCACCAAGACCTGCACCTCGATGCCTTCCTACTGCATCAATCTCATCAATAAAGATAATACAAGGGGCATTCTTTTTCCCCTGCAAAAAAAGATCTCTCACTCTTGAGGCCCCAACACCTACAAACATTTCTACAAAATCTGATCCACTAATGCTGAAAAATGGTACCCCCGCTTCACCAGCTATAGCTCGAGCGAGCAGGGTTTTTCCTGTTCCTGGAGCTCCCATCAAGATGACACCTTTAGGAATCCTGCCACCAAGTAAAGTGAATTTCTTGGGGTCTTTGAGAAACTCAATGATCTCTTCCAGTTCCTCCTTTGCCTCATCAATTCCCGCTACATCTTCAAAGGTAACCTTCTGCTGCTGCTCAGTTAATAACTTAGCCCTACTTTTGCCAAATGACATCGCCTTCCCACCACCCACTTGCATTTGCCTCATCAAGAATATCCATATGGCTATGATAATAATCATAGGAAACCAACTGATCAAGATGGTAGTCCATGGTGATTGCTTCTCTTCCTCTCCAGTAATAACCACATCCCTTTCCCTTAAATCCTCAATCAGTTTGGTGTATCCAGGGTTAAAGGTATTAAAACGTTTACCGCTCAGCAATGTACCCTTAATATTGTCTCCTTGAATGAGCACCTCCGTTATCTCACCCCGTTCAAGGAGATTAAGAAATTCCGTGAAGTTAATGTGCTCTCGCCCTATCCTCGGTTGACTAAACAAATTAATCAAGAGGACAAAGACAAGCACAATACACAACCATAGAACAATATTTTTATAAAGTTGGTTCAAGCTACATCCCTTTTAAAATTAAAAATCATAAATTTTTTACTAATTTTAACACAAATAACATAAATCAGCAAATGAATTATCACAAAAACTAACCTTAAATCCACCATTTCTGCACCTTTCATGAATCATGATGTACGATGCTAGATGCGAAAAGAATAATCCCTTCTCACTCACCTATTTCTCTCATACATAGACTGTGGACTCTTTTATCCCTGTCTCCCTGCTCCCTGAACCCTGTCCCCTTTCACTATTTGATTTCTATTCTAAGAATCTTCCTCGTCCCTCTGGTAACTCTCAAGTGATGACTGATTCTCATGCCTCCTACCCAACCTACCACATCACCAAATAAGAGAATGGGTATCAGTTTCCTCTCTTTAAGAGGCACCTTCTCATCAATAAAGAAGTCCTTAATCTTTTTTTTACCCTTCATACCAAGTGGTTGAAACCTATCTCCAGGTCTGGCATTTCGTATGGTGAGAGGCATTATAACCTTTCTCCAATCGAAGTACGCTCTATGAGGACATTCTTGATGAATTAAATGGTCTCTTCCTTCCAAGATCTCAAATTTCATCTCTTTTCCAATCTCTTCAATGCTCACCTTATCAGGAATAGAATTGAAGTAATAGTGAAAAGGAGGTGGAGCACTCTGTTGATGCTTTACCATTAAATGGTGATAAGATTTTTCTACCCTAATCCCTTCTGGGAGCTTTAATACCTTATGTGGCTCATCTTGAGAAACAATCTTGATAATATCATAAAGATGGGTAGAACTAATCCTCCTTAAATCTCCCTTAACCTGCTCCAGAACCCCCCTCAAACACCTCAACTGGATAGCTAATGGTAATGCTAAAAGGCCTTTACTATCGATAACCACAGACTCTCTCTCTTTTGACACTATTATGTCTTTAAGTAAATCCTGAGCGATGGTTTCTAAACACTCATCTTCTGTTCTTAATATGGAGGCAGTTTGCACCAGCCTTTTAACCAATTGAGGATTGTAGTACTCTCTCAATAGGGGAAATAGCTCGTGTCGCACTCTGTTTCTTAGATATTGATCCTGTTGATTAGAACTATCAATCACAAAAGGTATTCTTCTTTCTTTGATGAATGCCTCAATCTCCTCCCTGGTAGTTTCAATTAAGGGCCTTATGATCACACCTTCTCTTACCGGTGGGATACCGCTTAATCCCCTAAGACCCGAACCTCTCAGCAACCACATCATCAGGGTCTCGGCTTGATCATCAGCATTATGGCCCAGAGCGATTTTGGAGGCTTTAAATTGCTCCCTCACCTCTTCCAGGAATTGATATCGGACTACTCTGGCAGCCTCTTGATAAGAAAGCGAACTTGTTTTTTTATAAGAAGGGACATCAAAGCTTCTCAATTCAAAAGGGATCCAAAGCTTCTTTGCCATTTCTTCAACAAATTGAGCCTCCTTTCGTGCCTCCTCACCTCTGAAACCATGGTTGAGGTGGGCAACCTTGAGCACCACATTATATTTTTTCTTTATCTGGTCTAACACATACAGCAGTGCCATCGAATCTGGACCACCGGAAACACCGATAATCACCCTATCTCCGGATTCTAACATGCGGTACTTGTTGATAGTCTTTTTAACCTTCTCTATGAACTTCAAAGATTTCCCCTCACTCCATGATCTTTTATCCTGCATCCTGATCCCTGCTCCCTGTCACCTGACCCCTGATTTTTTAAATGATACCACAAATAATGGATTTTGCAATATGGTAAAAAACTCATAAAAACCTTACTTTAGTGAACGATAAAAGAAAGTTGTCATTGCGAGGCCTGTCCTGAGATTAGGCAAGGGGACGGTCAAAGCATTCTCCTTACACGTATTGTCAAAATATAATCACAGATCTTTATCTGTATATTTAAAATATATTTAGATATTTTAAAGCATTTATAAGTATAATTAAGATTGCAAGATGATAATTGAAAATTTCCTTTTATCCCATAATTTTTGAATGCCATTTATCATAGAATATGATATAGTGTATCATCCAATGTTACATGCTTATTCTGTCCGAATCGAATGTTGCTCCTTACAAACAACACCCGTAGACGACAACTCCCAACACGCAACTATTTATTTAAGGCATTTGACAATCTGAAAAAATAGTTATCTGCGGGTATCTTCGTAAATCAGCGTCCTAACTTATTGAATAATTGCAACACCAAGCATCTGATTAGTCTCTCATAGAGCAGTGAAATAATATGGCTATTGGGAGGTCTAATTATAAGTTAGTCATAAGATAGAAAAATGGGAATACTTAAGTGCGGCACCATTAATTTCAATGATGCGAAACAAATTCAGGTACTCCAGGAAAAAATTCAGCTTATGTTGGAAGACCCCA
>SMTZ1_10018561_pt1 | contig 11077 bp, 13 predicted proteins | sample DeeMarSWOR136_30_FD_25667 | JGI IMG/M metagenome (IMG submission 25667)
TAAGCCTTTGCATGATTGCAAGGAATGAGGAGAGGTTTATAGGGCAGTGCCTTGATTCTGTTAAATGTTTGGTTGATGAGATTATTGTTGTTGATACTGGCTCTACTGACAAGACAAAAGAGATTGCTTTAGGATTTGGAGCAAAGGTTTATGATTTTAAATGGTGTGATAATTTTTCTGCTGCAAGAAATGAATCATTGAAACATGCAACAAGTGACTGGATTTTGATTTTGGATGCAGATGAGGTTATTTCTATTGAGGACCATTCCAAGATTAAGGAAATGCTTAATGATACAGATGCAGCTGGTTTTTTGATGATACAAAGGAATTATACTGACAAATCCCATGCAGCTGAATGGGTTTCTACTGCAGGTGACAAATATAAAGAGGCAAAAGCTGCTGCTGGTTGGTTTCCTGTTCCCATTATCAGGATATTCAGGAATGATAAACGTGTAGGGTATAGCGGGCTTGTGCATGAAAAGCCAAATGATTCTTTGATGGAGATTGGCAAGGTTGCTTTATTAAATGTTCCAATCCATCATTATGGGAAATTAGATGCAGATAAATTAAAAGAAAAAGGAAAGATGTATGAAAAGATTGGAGAGGAGAAGGTTAAGGAGAAAAAGGATTATTATTTTTATTTTGAGCTTGGGAAACAATATACTATTAACAAGAAGTTTGACAAGGCTGTTGAGGCCTTTGAAAAATCAATTGAACTAAAGAATGATTTTTTTGAAAGCTGGTATATGCTTGGAAGTGTTTATTTGATAAAAGAAAATTTTGATAATGCTTTAAGCAAATTAAAAAGAGCACAGGCATTAAACCATAATTTTGGTCCGATTTATGCAAACCTTGGAGTTGTTTATGCAAAGAAAAAAGAGCTTAAGAAAGCTGCTAAGAATTTTGCAACAGCAGTAAAGCTTAACCCTAAAGATGCTGCTTCATATAAGAATCTAGGAATGTGTTTTGATGAGCTTGGTGAGAAGGAAAAGGCTTATTCCTGCTTTAAGAAGGCAATAGAGCTGAATCCCACCTATAAAGACGTAATAAAGCTGGGTTAACCAAAACCTTTAAAAAGGCTTATATGACATTAACCCTTGTCCAAGGTATCTTGGAAAAGTATAGGAGGATTAATATGAAAGGAACTGTTAAATGGTTTAGCAGGGACAAAGGATATGGATTTGTCGCAGGTGAAGATGGAAATGAGTATTTTGTCCATCACACTGCCTTAGCAAAAGGTACATTCATCCGCGAGAATGACACTGTAGAATTTGAGCCTGCTGAAGGTGAAAAAGGAAAACAAGCTAAAAACGTTACCTTAGTTCAAAAAGGTAGTGAAAAGCCAGCTGACGAAGCAGCTGACGAAGCAGCTGAAGAAGAACCATCAGAAGAAGAACCAGCTGAAGAATAAGCAAAAGAAGAATAAATTTTAAATTAATTCTATTCTTTTTTATTTTGTCAGGTTTTTTATTAGTTTAAGCTATATTGTTTTCTGCTACTTTGTATTTTAGCAAAATCATAGATTGCTGCAAAGGTAAATATTGCCTGCAGGATTATAAAGATTATATCTCCAATGTGTATGCTGTATGCCTCCAGACAGATGCCTCCGCAGATGTAGAAGATATCCTGGCTTTCTCTTTTTTTGATTATTATTCCTATTGCAATAAGCAAGATTCCAAGGGCACCTATTAGTTTGAATGCAATATTTATCATAAATTACAGGTTAATCTGACAATTATTAAATTTTTATATAATGCACTGGGCACTGGACAGATGCGGATAAAGTATTTAAAGGAGCTGTGATATACTAGATATTAGCATGTAATGATGTATTGCATGCCTCCCATCTCTTATGCTGCTTTTGCAGTTAAGGGGATGATGAAATAAAATGCGAAAAGCAAAAGGAGGTGTTGTGTATGACACAACCAGAAAAAAAATTTTCTGCTGGGGCAGTTGTTGCAACTGTCTGGCAAAACCAAGGAAAAACAAAAGATGGTCAAGCTGTTGGCTATAAAACTGTTTCTTTGCAAAGGCGGTACAAAGACAGGGATGGAACCTGGAAGAATGCAAGTTCTTTTAGAATTACTGACCTGCCTAAGGCAGCATTAGTATTGCAGAAAGCATATGAATTTAGTGTATTGAGAGAAAAAGAGGGCAATGGCTCTGCTGCAGATGTTGTTGAGGAAGAGGTGATAATGTAATTTTTTATTTTTCATTTTAATCATATAGGTGATGATCATGGCTAAAAAAGAAAAAGAAGTCAAGGAAAAGAAAGAAGAAAAAGAAATTGGGATTATGGATTTACCTGGTGTTGGGGCAGCTACTGCTGATAAGATGAAAGAGGTTGGCTATACTGATTTAATGAGTGTTGCTGTTGCAAGCCCTGGTGAGCTAGTTGATGCTGCTGGAATGACAGAAGCAAGTGCAAGAAAGATTATTGTTGCAGCAAGGGGAGCTTTAAACATGGGTTTTGAAAATGGAGATGAACTGCTTAAGAAAAGAAGCAATGTTATGAAGCTGACAACAGGTTCAAAGGAATTTGACAAGATGGTTGGAGGAGGTTTTGAGACAGGAGCTATTACAGAATGCTTTGGAAAATACGGCTCTTCAAAAACACAGATTGCACACCAGTTAGCTATTAATATCCATTTAAATGAATCTGCAGGGGCTGAGCCTTATGTTATTTATATTGATACTGAGAATACATTCAGGCCAGAGAGAATAATTGAAATGGCTAAAGGTGCTGGCTTAGATCCAGAGATGGTATTAAAGCATGTGAAGGTTGCACGCGCATTTAATTCAGACCACCAGATGCTGCTTGCAGAAAAGATTGGTGATTTAATCAAGAAAGACGGCTTGAATATCAGGTTGATTGTTGTTGATTCACTGACAGCACATTTCAGGGCAGAGTTTGTTGGACGCGGAACTCTTGCAACAAGACAGCAGAAGTTGAATAGGCATATGCATACTCTATTACGGTTGGCTGACCAGCATAATTTATGTGTTTATGTAACAAACCAGGTTATGGCAAAGCCTGACATGTTTTTTGGAGACCCAACAGAAGCAATTGGAGGAAATATTGTTGCCCATAATTCAGCATTCAGGATTTATCTACGAAGAGGCAAGAAAGGAAGCAGGGTTGCTAAGTTAGTTGATGCCCCAAATCTTCCTGACGGAGAAGCAGCATTTATAGTAAAGACAGAAGGTATCAGGGATTTGAAGTGAGACTCAACCACGTCCATACAGGTAACATCCAATTATTATTAAAATAAATTCAATGAGTACAAGACTTTCCATTGTGATTATTGGAACACTTAGAATTTCAATCCCATAAAAAAGCCATACTATAGTTCCAACAATTAATATTAAATAAGTAATTACAGAGATATCTTTTGCACTTTTTCTTTTGTAAATTTTCCAGATTTGAGGGAAATTTGCAAATCCACTTACTATTCCAAAAATTGTGGCAAGAATTGCTAATAGTGTCATACAAAATAAAATAGATATTTACTATATAAACTTTTATACTTCTGTTATTTTATTTTTTCTGCATGAGTTATGCAGTGGTAGAAATATGAAGCTGTGTAAGGCTTATCTACTTTTCTTGTACTAGGATGCCCCCATACAGTATATCCATAAGCATTGAGGACAGCTTTATCACATGGCTCATGCCTACTCATCCTCCCTGAGGTCTCTACTCTTAATTCTAATGAAAGCCTTTTTCCTATATCACCTTGTTTTTCTTTTCTTGTGTTTGTTACTGTTCCTTCCCTTATGAAAACATCTGTACTAGTGACCCATCCCAGATAAATCCTTACTCTTGAGCCTATATTAAAATCATCAGGGCCATAGATATGTTGTGAACATTCTTTTTTTGTTGATTTTTTATGTTTTATTTCTACATATGTTTCTTTTGTTTGTGGCATAAACCTGCTTTATTTTGTGTTTTTTTAAATTTTTATATTATTCATTACATTTATAAATGACTTTAGTTTTATTAGTTTCATGAGGCTTTTTATTGCATTTGATATTCCAGAACAAGTAAAAACGATGCTTGTTTCTATTCAGGAGAAGATTAAATCAGATGCCAAGATAAAATGGGTTAAAGCTGAGAATATGCATCTCACACTTAAATTTCTTGGGGAGGTTGCAGAGGACAAGGTTGAGGATATTAAAAAGAGGCTTGGAGCAGTTAAGTTTAAGCCTTTTGATGTTGAAGTTTCTGAGATTGGTGTTTTTCCTTCTGAGAGTTATATTCGCGTGATTTGGGTTGGTTTGAAGGATGACAAAAGCATGCAGGAGCTTGTAAAGAATGTTCGGAGTGCTTTGCCTGAGTTTAAGGATGATTATGAATTTAAAGCACATTTGACAATTGCAAGGATTAAGTTTGTCAAAGACAAGAAAACGCTTGTTGGAGAGCTGAAGAAGATTAAGGCAAAAGAACATGACAGAAGAGAAATTTTTAGTTCCACAGGACCAGTATCTAAAGGCTGGCATACATATTGGAACTAAATTCAAGACAAAGTACATGGAGCAGTTTATTTACAAGACCAGGCCAGATGGGTTGTCTGTGCTGAACCTGCAGAAGATAAATGAAAGGCTTCAGCTTGCTGTTAACCTTATTTCCAATTATGCCCCTGAAGATATTGTTGTTGTAAGCAGGCGTGAGAATGCGTGGAAGCCTGCGAAGATGTTTGGAAAGGAAACTGGGGCAAAGGTATATGCTGGGAGATATCCTCCTGGAATATTAACCAATCCAAATCTTGATAATTTTATTGAGGCAAAGGTATTAATTGCTACTGATTCCTGGCCTGACAGGAATGCGATAAGGGATGCTTTGAATATTGGAATCCCAATAATTGCACTCTGCGATACAAACAACCAGACAAACAATATTGATTTGGTTGTGCCATGCAATAACAAAGGAAAAAAATCCCTTGGCCTGATATTTTATATCTTTACAAAGGAGTATATGAAGGCAAGGGGCATGATAAAAAGCGACAAGGAATTCAAGGCAAAATTAGATGATTTTGTTGAGGAATAAATCAAAAGAACCTAAAACCGCGTTTTTCTTTGAATGGTTCAATGCCTTTTTCAACAATTTTGAATAAAATATGTTTTTCTTCCTTTATGCTGCGGTGTTTTCTTAGGACTGCACGGCGGTTTCCTGCCTTAAGGTTCTGAAGCTCGATTATACATTTTGAGCTGTATTTTAACAGGTCTCCACCTACGATGTTAACCCTATTCTTGTTTTTAAAATCAGCATAAACTTGGTTTGCAATCAATATGGGAAGCTTTTTTTTGCGGGCAATTTCTGTAAGGTAACAAAGTTGCCTTCCAAGTTCGCGGTTTGTTTCCTGGGGTGAATCTTTTCCAAGCTCCAGGCGGTAGAACATGGATATGGTGTCTACAATTATTATTCCAATCTTATTATCAACAAGTTTTCTCAGCTTTAGAAACGTATTTTTTTGTTCTTTGAATGAAGTTGGCCTAAGGAATATAATCTTCTCAAGTATCTCCTCGTGCTCTTGGGTAAGCTGCCTTAGCCTCTCCAATGAAAAACTACCTTCTGTGTCAATATAAAGCACTTTTTTGTTCCTTGAAGCTATTTCAATTGCAGCAAGCATGCAGATAGTTGTCTTGCCAGAACCTCCAGGGCCGCAGATTGAGGTTATGACTTCTGTCTCATAGCCTCCTTCTAGAAAAGAATCAAGTATGGGCGAGCCAGTTGCTATTCTCATAAGATAGAGGTAATTATCGTGTTTTTTAAATTTTGTTAAATTTAGACCCTAAAACTTTTTAAATAGAAGTATATAAATATATAGCGATGAAGAGGGAACAAAAGATTTTGCTGGCCATATTTTTAGGCATCCTTGCATTTAGGCTGGCCTTTGTTTTTTTAACTCCTAGCTATGATTATGATGCTTATTTTAACATAAGACAAATAGACAGTATTGCAAAACGAGGAGTTCCTGTCTTCCATGATGAGTTAAGCTACGGCGGAAGGACTTTCTTGTTCAGCCCGATATTCCACTATATTCTTGCTCCTTTTTATCTGGCAATCCCTTCGTTTGCCTTAAAGATTCTGCTCAATGTGTTTGCATCATCACTTGTGTTTGTAATTTATTTTATTGCAAAGAAATTAACAAACAACACCAATATATCCTTGTTTACTGCTTTTATATCTGCATTTATCCCTATTTATGTCATTAATACCATGAATGCTGTGTCTATCTATTCTGTCATGATTCCCTTGTTCTTTCTTATGGTATATCTTTTGATGAACCTGACCTATAAAAAATATGTAAATTATTTTATTATCCTTGTTTTGATTCTGCCTTTAATCCATTTTTCTGCCATACTGCTTGTCATAAGCCTGATATTTTACCTGATATTTATCAGGATTGAGCATTTGAAACAAAAGAGGATTGAATTGGAGGTTATATTATTTGGGATATTCTTTGTTGCCTGGCTGTATTTTTTGATTTTCAAGAATGCATTCCTTTTCCACGGGCCTGCAGTGGTATGGAGAAATGTCCCTCTACAGATAATGTCCCAATATTTTGGAGAGGTTGGATTACTTGAATCTTTATTGACTATTGGGCTTGTTCCTTTTATTTCCGGTATTTATATCGTATACAGGTATGTTTTCAGGGAAAAAGACAAGAATATATACCTCTTAATAGGTATTGTTTTAGCTATCGTACTGCTTATATGGGGAAGATTAATACAGCCACCTATAGGATTGATGTTTCTCGGTGTTACCTTAACCCTGCTGTTTGCAAGGTTCTTTAAGCTATTTTTCTTGAAATTATCAAAAACAAAACTCGCATATTATAAAACATACTTCTTTGTATTTTTCATAGCCTTATTTGTGGTGTCTTCTGTTGTGCCTTCTTTTTATTATGCTAAAGAACAGATTTATGCTGCACCATCTAAAAATGTTATTGAAGCATTTGAATGGATAAACCAAAATTCAGATGAAGATGATGCTGTCCTTGCAACTATCACAGAAGGTTATCTGGTTACTGCTGTTGCAAAGCGGAAGAATGTTGCAGACAACCAATTTTTATTGATTAAGGATGCTGAGCAACGGATTGATGATATCAAGACAATGTATAAAACCCTTTATAAGATTGATGCAACAAGATTATTTAATAAATATGGCGTAAGGTATATTGTATTTTCAGATATTGCAAAAAAAGAATTTGATATCAATGAACTGAGATATATTGAAGAAGGTGATGAGTGTTTTGGCTTGGTTTATGATAAAGAGGATATTAAGGTTTATGAATCCTACTGCCAGGTGGAAGAAGAATGAGACTGACCCATAGAAAGGTTTTTTGGTATTCAATTTTATTAACAGTTATTATCCTTTCAATTGTTCCTTTGATTAGGATTGCTTATTTTGACTCTGTTTTACCAGAGGATGAGCCTTACTATAATGCACGCATGGCAACTTATATCATGGATAATAAGGTTCCTTCCACAGATCCTTTAGTAGAAAGGCCATATCATCTACAGCCATATCACCTACTGCTTGGGTTATTTACAAGAATCTTCGGAATATATTTTTCTTCTTTGATTATTCCTTACATATTTGGAATTGTTTCTATTATGTTCCTTAATTTTATTTTCAGGAAATTGAAGTTCAGGCCTTTGAAAACATTCTTGATACTGCTGATATTAATACTTTCACCTGTTTTTATTTATACATTTTCAATATCAACTTCATACTGCATTTCAGTTTTTTTATTGATATTTGGTTTTTATTTATTTATAAAAGAAAAAAAGATATTTTCAATGATTGTTTTTTCAATAGCAGTGCTGTTCAATGTGCTTAACCTTTTTATTGGTATAGGCATCCTATTTGTATTTTCAATGCATAACAAAAGCCTTAGAAAGAGATTTTATCCTGTGCTTGCAGCTATGCTGATTGTAGGTTTTATTTTTTATATACCTTTTATTTATTATTATGGTTTTCCAAAGATGATTGGCATTGAAGGAAGTATGCTGGTTATGTTTATTTCTGAGCTTGGAGGAAAATTTGGCTTTAATATGTTTAATATCCTGCTTGCTTTGTTAGGTATGTATTTTATATGGAAATCAAAGAAACAAGTTTTTGCATATTTATTGCTTATTTTGTTTACTGCTGCGTTTTTTTATTTTAATTATATTGGCATTTATTTGAATGTCATTGTTGCAGTATTGGCTGGGTATGGATTCTACGGGCTTATGATAATGAAATGGACCTTGAAATCAGTTAAAAAACTGACTGCCCTTGTTTTGGTATTAAGTTTGTTATTTTCAGCTGGTTTTTATATTGCGAGAACTTCAAGTGCAATTCCTGATGATGCTATGATTGAAAGCCTGGAATGGCTGAGAGAGGAATCTGACAAAGGAGATATAATCTTTTCACATTACAGCAATGGTTTTTGGATTGAGACAGTAAGCCAAAGACCTGTTATTTTAGATAATTATTATAATTATATCGATTCAGTTGATATGAGATTCAATAATTCAGAAGAATTATTCTTTTCCAGAAATCTCGACAATACAATTGAACTGCTTGACAAGTATAATGTCAAATACATCTTTATAACTCCTGAAATGAAAAAAGGACTTGTCTGGGAAAGAGAAAAAGAAGGGCTGCTTTTCCTGTTTAGAAATGAACAAACATTTAAAAGAGTCTATGACCAAGACGGCATTGAGATATGGCAATATAAACTTGTAAAAGAGGGTTAGGATGAATTTTGAAACTTTGCTGATGTGTATTATTGCTTATTTTGGCTTATTTACAGCAATATTCTTTATAACGACTGTTTTGGAGAATGTTCCGAGACTGAAGAACCCTCCCTTAAAACGACTTCCAACTGTTACTGTTGTAGTCCCCGCTTACAATGAGGAAAAGACAATATCAAAAACAATACGCTCTTTGCTGAAATTAAATTATCCAAAAAATAAGCTGGATATCGTAGTTGTTGATGACGGCAGCACTGACAAGACTTATGATGTTGCCAAGCGCTTTAAAGCAAAGAATTTTAAGGTGTATAGAAAGAAGAACGGCGGGAAAGCTTCTGCATTGAATTTTGCATTGAAGAGATGCAGGACTGAGTTTTTTGGAGCGCTTGATGCTGATTCCTTTGTTAAGCCAGGTTCTTTGAAGAAAATGCTTGGTTATTTTGATGAGTATGAGGATGTCATGTCTGTGACACCGGCTTTAAAGGTTTGGAAGCCAAAGAAGTTCTTCCAGAAAATCCAGGCTGTTGAATACCTGCTTGGGATATTCTTAAGAAAAGCATTTGCCCTTTTAGGAGGGATACATGTTACACCAGGGCCTTTTTCAATTTACAGAAAGGAATTCTTTGACAAATACGGGGGATATGATGAGGAGAACCTCACAGAAGATATTGAGGTTGCCTTGAGGATACAGCACAAGAATTATGAGATTGAGAATTCAATTGATGCAGAGGTTTTTACAATTGCACCTGCAGGATTCATGCCTTTATTCAGGCAAAGGCTGAGGTGGTATATTGGTTTTCTTAACAATGTATGGAGATATAAATCCCTTTTTAACCTGAGAAACAACCTTGGTATCTTTGTGCTGCCTATAGCGTTCATATCTGTAGGACTCGTGATACTCACCATGGCTTATACCCTTTACAGATTTTTTTCAATGTCTTTTTTATTTTTATCAAACCTTTTTGCTATTGATTTTGATATTCTTAAAATGCTTAATTTCAGGCCTGATTTATTTTTCTTTAATTTTGACGGGCTAACAATATTGATGTGGTCTGCTGTAGCGCTTGGAATACTTATAGTAATTTCTGCAAAGAAATTCTCAAAGGAAAAGACAAAGATAAAATATTTATATGTGTGCTATATGCTACTTTACTGGTTGCTTTTTGGGTTGTGGTGGTCAGTCGCTTTTACATATAAGTTAATCAGAAAGAAGATTAAATGGGGTAATAAGTATGGATAAAAAACGCATATCAAAGACAAAGTATCTGGCAATATTTGCAACCACTACATTGATTTTTTTAATTGGAATGTATCTTGGACATACTATAACCAGCGGCAAGATAACAAGACTGGAGAATGTTGAACAAGATATCAAAACCAAAACCATGGATATGGAGCTGCAGTTTCTCCTGCTTTCAGAAGACCCGTGTTCGATAGGTGACTTTACAGAACTTTCTGATGAACTATACCAGATAGGGAAGAAATTAAGCTATATGGAGCAGCAGCTTGGTGCAAAGAATGATGATGTCAGAAGGCTGAAAGAATATTACTCCCTTCTTGAGATAAGGCACTGGCTATTTTTCAAGCGTATAGAAGAACAATGCGATAAGAACCTTACTTTGGTTTTGTATTTTTATTCTACTACTGGAGACTGCCCTGAATGCGAACAGCAAGGTTATATACTTACCTATTTGAGGAAAGACAACCCCCACCTAAAGGTTTATTCCTTTGATATCAACCTTGATAATTTTGCATCGGGTACAATAAAAAGAAAATATGATATTAAAGGAACCCCCACTTTAGTCATAGGGGATGAAGTGTATGAAGGATTCATGTCAAAAGACAAATTAGAAAAAGCTATTTAGTTACCTTCTTTTTATTTTTATCATATCCCCTATCGTGAGTTTTTCTGCTTTTGTAGCAGTTGTTTTTTTATGCTTTTCTTCATATTCCTCGATTAATTTTATCCCAAGCATCTTTTCAAGTTTTTCTGCCAGTTTTAGCGAAGGAGCGAGCTCTCCTGTTTCCATCTTGTGGACAACTGATTCTTTTTCTTTTATTTTCTTTGCAAATTCCTCTTGTTTTAATCCAAGTTTTTCACGGGCATTTCTTATTTTTTTAGGAAACTCCCTCATTACCATCCTAATAATATCTGGTTCAGGCTCTTCTTCTGTTTTTGTTGCTTTCTTTTGTTTTTTGACTAGCGGAGATGTCTTAAGGGGGGTGATTATTTTTCCAAAGCCTGCACATTTCCTGCAGACATTCAGCCTTGTCCCTTCTATATCTGTAATATAGAGCTGCTCTTCTGAACCGCACATGTCACATTGCATTTTTA
>SMTZ1_10007292_pt1 | contig 11076 bp, 8 predicted proteins | sample DeeMarSWOR136_30_FD_25667 | JGI IMG/M metagenome (IMG submission 25667)
TTCGGTTGCTTCCAACGTGGGCATGTTAAAGGTGCGTTCGTACTTCCCTATGATGCTGACATTCAATTTACCTGTTTTTTCGTCTAGTGCAAGTTCAACCGATTCATTCTTACTGGTGCGACGGAGCAGTTTAAGCAGTTCAGATATGTTTATACACATTTTTGTTGGAGCATCAGCCAGATATTCTTCGAATACAGTTTTAGGCCATTCGAAGTCCACCATGGCTACGCGTGAAGGATCCATAGCCCTCAGTTTTATGCCTTCGGGTGTTACGTTGAATGTTGCTTCGTCCACCAGCGTCGATATTGCAGTTACCATATCACGCAAGAATTTCGCGTCAGATAATTTAGCTTCGAACATAACCTATGATTCCCCCTTTTCAGTTAGATGCTATTGTCTTAACCAGACCTAGCATTTATATTTTCTATTTTGGGCCTTTCGCCCAAATAAAAAATTCGGTAAAGCAAAAACAGGGTTTAATATAGGAAGCTACAGTTTAACCAATTCACTTTCAGAGGATTCTTCGCTCCTTCCAATGTTCAATAGTTGTTTTGTTGTCCCCAATATTGAAGCCAATTTCACCTTTCAAGAGGATTTGGTTTCGATTGGAAACCTGCAGTGCTCCGCTAAATCGGATGGAACATAAATTAAGTATTTCACATCTTTTCTTCTAGCGTCCGGTGGTAAGTTTCCAAGAACCACTTTCTTGAATCAAGCTATTTTGGAATAGAAGCGTTTCTGCAAATATAATTGCTCTAAAGATGCTTCTTATTTTGTTTGAATTTATAGAGAATTGTCTCGTTAGAGTTTAAATTTGAGGATGTTTTAACACTGTTGTTCAAGGTTGAAGTGATAAAAGATGCCTAGGCTTAAGGGATTTGCCAAACTGATAAATGTAGATGAAGCTCTGTCAATCTTGCTTAAAACTATCGAACTGAGGCGACCTGAGCCAACCTCTGTTCCAATCGAAGAAGCTTCAGGAAGAGTTATCACCGCAGACATTTTGGCACCCTTCGATTTGCCTCCTTTCAACCGCTCAGCAGTGGACGGTTATGCCGTAAGAGCCCGAGATACTTTTGAAGCATCACCGTTCAAACCTAAAATACTTCAACTAACCAGTCAAGACAACATCGGGAAAGGCTTAGCCAAAATAATATGGACTGGAAACCCGTTGCCGAAGGGCTCCGATGCCGTAATAATGTTAGAATACACCAAAGCCACGAATGGCAAAATTGAAGTTCTTGCAGCATTGGCGCCTGGTAAAAACATCTCCAAAAAAGGTGAAGATTTTTATAAGGGCAATGTTGTAGTTGCGTCTGGCACACGGCTAAGAGCACATCACGTAAGTTTGCTGGCTGCACTAGGAATATCTGAAGTTGACGTTGCAGAAAAGCCTAAAATTGCCATTTTATCAACTGGAAACGAACTAGTTGAGTTGGGAAACAACCCACGTCCGAATCAAATAATCAATTCTAATCGATTCATGATTTCCAGCTTGATTGCTGAACTTGGAGCTGACCCTCTTAATCTAGGCATCGCCAGAGACAACCAAGACGAGATTTCTGCAAAAATAACACAAGGCCTCAAAAAAACTGATATGGTCATAACCACTGGTGGAACAAGCGTAGGCGCACATGACCTTGTCACAATCGCCATCAATAAACTAGGAAAGCCAGGAGTTTTAGTTCATGGAGTTGCATTAAGACCAGGCATGCCTACAGGACTTGCTGTACTTGAAGGTAAACCGATATTGATTCTGTCCGGATATCCAGTGGCAGCAACCATAGGTTTTGAAGTATTTGCTCGACCAGTAATTCACAAGTTGTTGGGACTTGAGAATGAGCCTAGACCCATGTTAAAGGCCAAATTGATTGAACGAGTTGTAGCCTCCTTGGGAAGAAGGGTTTACCTGAGAGTAAACGTATTCTTTAGAGATGGTGACTTTCTAGTTGCGCCAATCAGCACTCAAGGTTCAGGATTGCTCACTCCTATGACCAAGGCAAATGGATACGTGATAGTTCCAGAAAACGAGGAGGGTCTTGATGAAGGCGAAATTGTTTTAGCGCACTTATTCGCTCCAATTGGAGGCGTTAAAGATGTTTAGACAACTTATTTCAATTGAAGAAGCAAAACAAGCGCTGGCAAAGAATTTCCAACCTAAACCTATAGGAAAAGAAAGGGTCTCTCTTTCCCAAGCGTTAAGGCGTGTTCTGGCCTGCGAAATTAAATCGAAACTTGACATTCCCCCCTTCGACCGCTCAACAGTGGACGGCTACGCTGTGAAATCGTCAGACACATTCGGCGCAGACGAAAAGAACACAGTCAGATTAAAGCTTCTAGGTCAAATTAATGTGGGAGAAGCGCCAAGAATTAATATAGAAAAAGAAGCGACTGCCCAAATTGTAACTGGTGCTCCAATCCCAAATGGCGCAGACTCAGTGGTGATGTTTGAATACACTATTCAAAAAGGCGAAACTGTCGTAATTCGCAGTTCAGTGACGAAGGGTGAAAACATAATGAAAGCAGGGTCAGATATTGGCAAAGGCGAGACAATACTAAAAAAAGGCACAGTTCTGTCGCCTTTTGAAATCGGGATTCTGGCTGCATTGGGAATAGATAAAGTTGAAGTCTTTAAGCAGCCAAAAGTGAGCATAATCTCAACAGGCGCAGAAGTGGTTGAGCCTGGAAAATCCTTGTCAGAGGGAAGCATCTATGATATCAACTCACCCACATTGAGCGCCACAGTCGAAGAATTGGGGGGTCAACCTATTAATATGGGAATAGTTCAAGATGAAACCGACCAGATGACAACTGCTCTTAGAAAGGCTCTGGAGACTACTAATGTGGTGATAACCTCTGGGGGAGTCTCTGTAGGACCAACTGATATAATTCCTAAAGTGTTAGATATATTGGGCGACCCAGGCGTAATAGTTTGCGGAATTGCTATAAAACCTGGAAAACCTGTTACAATTGCAATAATAAATGGGAGACCCGTTTTTTCTTTGCCTGGGCATCCGACTTCAGCGTTGTTAATCTTTCACCTGTTTGTGCGCCCAGTAATAACGAAAATGAGTGGAAGATTAGAAGAACCATCAGTCACAATAAAAGCTGTAACTGCGGAAAAATTGTTCCAAGCCAAAGGCCGAAGAACATTCGTTACAGTAACATTAAAACGAGATAAATTCGGTAAAATAACTGCTCACCCAGTTCCAATTGGTCAGTCTGGAGCTATAACGACTTTAGCAAAGGCTGATGGTTTCATTGAAATCCATGAGAGCCAACAGTTCATCGATGGAGGAGAAACAGTTTCCGTACAACTGTTCAAACCTGACACTTATTATTCTTTGATGAAGGACTGAAAACCTTGAAGGTTGGCATAGTCGGATGTGGAAAAATTGCTTCTTCAGTGCATTTACCATCAATTCAAAATATAAAACGCTACGATCTTGTAGCGGCAGCTGATGTCGCTGAAGCTAGACTCCAACACGTGAAAGAGAAATTTGGCATAGATGAAACCTACAAAGATTATAGGCAAATGCTGGTCAAAGCTGACATTGACGCTATTTTTGTTTGTACACCGCCTGATTTCCACTTTCGAGTAGTCATGGACGCCATTGAATGGGGTAAACATGTTTTCTGTGAAAACCCTCTAGCCACAACCTTAGAAGACGCCATAACTATTAAACAAGCATCCAATATGCAACAAAGAATGACGTCTAACCGACTATATATTATGCCCGCTCACAATTTCATATTTACTCCATGTTTCAATGCCGCCCTTGAGCAGATTGAAAGAGGGGAAGTTGGTCCAATAAAGAAAATTAATGGCTGTTCAGCAACCAACTTGCAGTTTTACGGAGCCAAAACCGACTTCAGAAACCAAGCAAAATGCGGTGTAATTGAAGACTTGCTTCCTCACATGATTTACCTAGTGCATAGAGTTGGCGGCCCCTTGGAAAAAGTCGTTTGTATTGAACCTCATATGAGAGGAGGCATAATCGGTAATGTGGATGTAACGTTTTCTTTGGCTAAAGATGTGGAAGCAAGTTTGAAGGCTCAGTGGACTGGGCTAGTGCCCAAGCTTCGCCTTGATCTCTTTGGTGAACAAGGCGAAATACGCATGGACCTTTTGCGAACACCTTACAACATAACTTTGGTCAAGGAAGGCGAAACCAAAAATATTTACATGGGAAGAAGAATACGACAATATATAGATGTCTTCAGATTCAGGCATCCTTCTTATGCAAATGAACACCTTCACTTTTTAGAATGTGTAGAAAAAGACGTAGAACCAATAGTAACGGTTGACGACGGAGTCGAATTAGTCAAAACCTTGACGGCAACTACAGAATGTTTCCAAGGCAAAGCTTGTGTTTCATCACCTCAAAGCGAAGTTATTTCCATATTGCGAGCCGGAAATGATATTGAAGAGACTGTTAAGCAGTCTATCGACATGCTAGGCGGTTTGACTGAAATAAGGAAAGACAGTTTGGTGGTGATTAAACCAAATGTATGTCATCCCAACAACATAGAAAACATGGTCGTAACTGATCCTAAGGTCTTAGAAGCTATTATCAACTTGGTTAAACATGAAACCAAAAACGTATTAGTTGTGGAATCCGACGCCCGTTCGGGCACCGCTGAGAAACGTGCGATTGATACTGGCATCATGGATGTGATCAAAAGATGCGACGCTAATTTCTTTAACCTTAGTCGCGACGAGGTTGAAGAGCACAAAGTTGCTGATTTATCGATTCAGATTCCTAAAACCGTGCTTAGAGCCGACTACTTCATAAACGTGCCAAAAGTTAAGACGAATATGGATGTATTTATCTCAATAGCTATGAAAAACATGTTTGGTGTCATAGCGAGTAGACGCAAAACTCAGTTTCACAAAGAACTCTCAACTGTTCTAGTTTATCTGAGCCAAGCTGTCCGTCAGCATCTTATTATTGCCGACGGAATCGTTGCCATGGAAGGCTTAGGCCCGATAACTGGGAAACCAGTGGATCTAGGCCTAATAATTTCTGGTAAAAAACCAGTCACAGTCGACGCAGCTTGCTGCCACATAATGGGCTTCAATCCTTACGCAGTGGAAGCCCTCTGGAAGGCTCATCAGCAAGGGATGGGAGAAATCGACAGAGAAAAAATCCGTTTTATGGGTGAAAGCCTCAACAGTGTCCAACAGAAGTTCCTTCGCCCCTCCTTTACAAGACAAAATTTGATTCAAGCCCTGAGAACCCAGATTCGGCTTCGCTTCCACAAATAGATGTAGGCCAAATCGAAAATGCTACAGTTTTCAGTTGTAATTCCAGCTTACAACGAGGAAAAATATATCTGCAAGACTTTGCGGGTTTTAAGAACCCAGAAGTTCACTGATTTTGAAATAATAGTCAAAGACGGAGGAAGCCACGACCAAACAATCAAAATAGCAAAGAAATTTGCGGACCAAGTTGTTTGCATTCCCGATTCTTCAGCAGCAGAAGCTAGAAACCAAGGTGCAAAATACGCCAAAGGTGAAATACTGGTGTTTATTGACGCTGATACTTATCTGCCGTCTGATATACTCGTACAATTCAACAAACTGATGAAAAACGAGCAAGTTGTCGGAGTTAGTTGTCGCAAGATTCCCCAAAGCAAAAGCCTCCTAGACCGTTTCTTCTACGAATTCGTAAATATTTCAACATTCGTCTCATGTAAAATGGCGTTAGGTGGCGCCCACGGCAACTGCATGCTGGTTCGAAGGCGCGTTTTTGAGCAGATTGGAGGTTTCAATCCCAATATAATTGTAGCCGAAGAACAAGACCTTGTCAGACGAGCCTTGAAGTTTGGCAGATACGTCTTTCTTCTTGACTCGTATGTTGTGGAGAATACTCGTCGCCTGAGACAATGGGGACGCCTTAAGCTTTACAAAGCTTGGTTCACTGGAATGTTCAAGAGTTTTGAGACTGGAAAGAGGCAACAATACGAAAAAGTACGGTAATGCCCATCTTACCTAAAATTTTTCCTCTTTGTTGCTACATAAACAAAGGATACGAAGGAGAAAACTATGAATACAAAAAGTGCAATGTTTAGCAACATGATTGTGATTTCTTGATATGTTGTATAAGTCAAGATTGAGGCGTAAAGGGTTACAACGCCAAAAATGAACTGTGGAAAGAAAAGTCCAATCACCAGCCAGACTGACCAATTTTTAACCGTAAACAGACCGTAGGCGGCTACCAAACTCAGAACGGCCAATATGCCAGAAGTAACGAGAGCGAAGTTTGACATGGAAAGAATGACTAGGTGTGAGATGCCTACAACCGCATAGAAAATGGCAAGTACTAACCCGTCTCGGCGCTTTACGTTTAGTTTTGCTTTCAAATTGGAATTTGCTCCTTTGAGACTTAATGCTGTTACATTATTCTAATAAATCTGTTTCGTAATAGAAGACTGCATGACTTACTGTAGCCTACATGTTTCACCATCAGCGGTTTTCAGTGGCTACCAAACATCATTTGATGAAGCATCTTACGTGATTCTAGGCGTCCCATTCGATCTAACCAGCACCTATAGAACCGGCTCAAAATTTGCACCCTTAGCCATCAGAGAAGCTTCTCTTAACATTGAAACCTACAGTTTCCGTTCTGGAGTTGACATGGAAGAAGTAAGCCTAAATGATTTAGGCGACCTCAATGTCACAGGCGACACTGACGAGACTCTGAAACGCCTAGAACTTGTAACTAAAGAGCTACTAGAAGCTAAAAAAATTCCAGTGTTAATCGGTGGAGAACATACAATCTCATTTGGTGCAATTCGCGCAGTGGGAAAAAACTGTGCTATATTAAGTTTTGATGCGCATTTAGATCTACGTGATGAGTATATGAACCTGAAGACTTCACACACAACTTTTATGCGTCGAATAAACGAGCAGGTTCAACCCAAAAAAATAGTTGAAATCGGAACCAGAGCGGTCTGCAGAGAAGAACTCGACTATGCTAAAAAAGCAGGAATAACATACATCACTGCGCAGCAAATCCGAAACGACGACATAAAAAGAACAATAAAGGCGGTTCAAGAGTCATTGACTAATGTAAAGCAAATTTATCTATCAATTGATATGGATATACTTGACCCTGCTTTTGCGCCAGGGGTGCCAAATCCGGAGCCTGACGGACTATGCGCGGGGGCCTTCTACGACCTTTTAAGCAATGTTTGTGATGAACGTGTAATCGCCTTTGATGTTGTTGAAGTGGCGCCTCATTACGACAATGGAATAACTGCTATACAGGCTGCAAAAACGATTTTTGAAACAATGTGTTATATTGAGAAAGCACGCAAAAGTTAGTTCGATTTTGCTATAGAAATGCTTATAGAGTCATTGAAGTTTAGGGTAACAGTTGGCGGGTGAGTGGGGCTCATCTCCACCCGTTCCGCTACATAAATAGAAATCTTGGGGTAGTGAGATGAAAAGACTGAGACTAAGCAGTAAAGACCTAGCCTTAACAGCAATTTTTGCGGCTTTATATGCTACTCTCGTTTTGACTTTGGCAGGAATCAGTTTTCAACTTGTACAAGTCAGGGTTGCGGACGTTTTGATTCCATTATCAATATTTTTTGGGTGGCCCACTATAATCGGTGTAGCACTAGGTGGAGCCGTCGCTAACGTTGCGAGTCCAATGCCAAATGTGATAGTTGATCTCTCTTTTGGTTCAATAGCTAACTTCATAGCAAGTCTGCTTGCATGGAAAATAAGTAGATTGAAATTGATCAGCGAAGTGTTAAGAGAATTTCTTGGCTGTGTAGCTTCTACAATTGTGATAACTCTTATTGTCGGAACTTATTTGGCTATTTTGACAGATATGGAATTATGGGTTTGGTGGTTAGGAATCGGGGGAGGTTCTGCAATTAGCATAAACATTCTAGGCTTCGCCTTGATTCAGGTACTGAAAAGAATTCTGGCCAAGCCACATTAAAAAGAAGTTTTCCAGTTTATCTCAACAGCGATTTCAAAGTCCAAATTCCTTAAATTAGTTGGTCAATAAAAAACCACTCATAAGCATCACATGAATCTTTCAAGTTTTGTTAAACCGATGATTTCGTTGAAGTCCAAGCCTAATGCGTCCAAAACTTGGTCAAAAGTTGATTGTAAGTAGCTTACGTACTTATCTACATCTATTTCGCTGTTAGTTGCCAACTGAACGGGTTTGACATGCGGCTCCTTCACAACTTTGACAAAACTTATCATATCGCCAGCTTTTAACTCATATCCTTTCTCCTTTAGAATGCTGGCCGCTTTCACATGTTGTGGTGTAGTTTTTACATAATGTTCAAGCGATTCTCCAAGCACAACATTTAATGCAAGATCGTCAATTCTTTTCCATTCACGCCGCTTCAACCTTAAGTAACCGTCTCGAATTATATTTCGAATCTCCTTTTTAGCTTCCTCAAAATCTGAAGGTGACTTTACCTGACTTAATCGATTTTTCATTAGATCAAAAGCCTGTTTTATGAACTGAGGAATATGTCTTTTCTTGCCTGTTAACCCTTTAACATCAACGGTGCCCTCTAATGTCACGCCGAGATAATTCTTTTTGCGCGAACTGAAAACAGCATAACGATAAATCTTGTCAACATCAAGTTCCATTTTTAATTCTTTCTCTGACCAATTAGCTAAAGCGTTGATTTGGGTTTCTGAAGGGTTTTTCAAAAATATGCTGTCCGTGTCGCCGTAAATTGGCTGAATTTTGAGTTCGTAGGCTTTGTTAATAATTTGTGTTATTGAATGTCTTCCTATTGCTGCGGTTGCTTCAGCCACAGGAGGACAATATAAGTCGAAGGATTCCGCTCCGAAAACACCGTAGCTTGCGTTCAAGATAACCTTCAATGCGCTTTGTATTACTTCGTACCAGCTTCGCAATTCATGCGACAATGATTTATCTTTGGCCTTGGGTTTATACCATCTTACTCGAAGGTCTCTAAGTGAACCGATAAGGAGACTTTCAAGCGCTTTGCGTTTAGTGCATACCCAGTGAGGTGTATCTGGCACCAAATTGCTTCGGCATTCTTCATGTTGGCATAAAATTGATTGATAGCCCAGATTATATACTTTGATAATAGATGGGTACAAGCTTGGGAAGTCCATAACTGCTACGTTAAAATGTACGCCTGGAACTGGTTCAACTACGATTGCTCCTTTGTACTTTTTACCCTTAATTATGGCCTTGGTAACGGTTCTTCCTTTGAGTGCCAAAATATCTTCTGAGTTGGGAATCAGTATGCCCCTTCTGCGATGTTCATACTGCAGAAAGTTGCGTATCCAACGCGAAACACCCTGTCGACTTACGTCTTCCATGGGCATGCGGCTTATTCGGGTCATAGCCAAAATTAGTTTCATAACTAAATCATCTTCGAAAGTGGTGAGTTTCAAAGTTATCTCCGAATCTCGAAGGCAGTATGACCCAAGTTCATTGTAGGTTAAGTCGTTGAATCCTTTTGTCAATTCTAATTTTTTCAACTCTATTAAGGCATTACCGACATCGTTCAATGTTACATCTCTGTAATTATTTCCAAAAGCATAGATTTGAATCGACCTGTTGAAGAAGAATTTGTAGAGGTCTATGTGCACTCCATTTTTGAGTTGACATACTCTTCGGCCCAGTTCAATGGGCACATGGCTTCTTTTTATACCTAGTCTTTGCGCCCGATGCCATAAGTAGCGAAGATCAAAATCGTCACCATTAAAAGTTAAAACAAAGGGGTAATCCCACATGATATCGAAAATAGCCAGCAGAAGATCTTCTTCCGACTCAAAATATTCGATTTCAGAATCTGGTTGAATCTTATTTATGCCCTCTCGTATGCCAGGGCGTTTGAGAAACAGAATCTTCTTATTTCCATCTGTTCCAAGAAAAGTTGCGCATATAACTTGATAGTTTGCTTCTCTTGGGTCAGGCACTCTGAAGGTCTGTTTTCCCTCTATTTCTATTGTTGGCGTGAAAACTTCAATGTCCATAGCTACTCTACGGAACTCTGGTGCAGGATATTCAAGCAATCTTGCCCATGTCTCTATCGGCTGGAAAAAGTCTTTAGGTTCATCGAGAAACAATGTCTTAAGTTTAAGTATCGTTTGCTCAGAAGTTTCATGTTTATCAGGGATGAGTTGTCCGTTTTGGATTCTATATATCATACCTGGCACTATTTGGCGGTCATATATGTAACATTGATAGTATTTGATTGCGGCTTCCCATACTTTGGCTATTGGTTCTCCACCCATTTTAGCCCATTCTTCAGGAATGATGTCCCGAAGGCAGCCGCTTGAGCGTCCGCCAACAGCTAATGGATCCTTAGCAACGACTTTTGTCAAAGTCACATTTCTATTCAAGAGCGGATCATATTTCTCTATGCTTTCAAAGTGGTCAAAGCCTGAATGTTCAGTTACGCGAGCAATTTTTTCCAGTTGGATTGGTGAAAGATTGGTTAGCAAATAAGGTTTATGGTTTGTTGTGTCATACCAAAAGTATATTCGTTTTGAGTTGGGTTCGTAGAGTTTAATTACTGCCGAGCCCTTTTGCCCGTCGTATGTAGCGGAGACGAAGTAAGATGGAGGCAGATTGGGCGGAGCTTCTAACTTCTTTCTTGACTGCTTTGTTTTTTTAGGCCTTAAAGTTTCAGTGAAGGACTTGGCTGTTTCTTTTTTGTCATTTGTTGTCATGTCTTCTTGCTTTGGCTGTTCGAAGAAATCGGTTAACTGTCTTGTCGCCATGCTATTCGAGTCCCAATTAATATGCAGTGCTCAGAATAAAAAAGGGTTCTTGCATCATTCATCGAGGCAAAAGCGATATGTTCTTACTCGATATTCTATCTTGTTTAAACGCTTTTGCAAAGTTGAGGATACAAAATTTGCTCCGAGACGCTTGGACGCTGGCAACGGAAACCTTGTGTTGGATAGAACTGCAAAGGTTGGGTGAGCGTTTAGCATTGATGAAGGCTGCTGAACAATTGAAAATTAAAGACAGACTAACGATGGGCTTGGCACACAGACTGGTTTTCGAGACTCTGAGGCGGCAAAATACGATTGACTCGATTCTAGAG
>SMTZ1_10007951_pt1 | contig 11076 bp, 14 predicted proteins | sample DeeMarSWOR136_30_FD_25667 | JGI IMG/M metagenome (IMG submission 25667)
TTTTTGTTACACGTGTAACATTTTTTCTGTCAACCTGTTCATGTTCTTCAATCTCTTTGTGTTCTTTGGTGATCTCTTCATATTCTGCAGCAATCACATTGTTGCCTTGAGGAGACTCTTCAGTCTTTCCAAATTCTATAGGATTCTCATGTTCTTCAGGAAATCCTCCATGCTTGGTAACAATTAACTCAGGATCTTGAGCTTGCTCACTTTCCCCAGAAATCTCTTCATGCTTTTCAGCAGTTTTTCTCTGTTCTGCAGGCAGGAGAGTGTCAGCAGGTTCAAAAGCTTCATAGTTGATTCTTTCCTCCTGGTCATACCTGAAAGGATTTTCTTTATAATCAATGTAGATGTGACCTTCCCATTTCTTCCAGAAACTTCTCTTGACTCTTTCGGGACTTTCCTTGAATCTTTGACACTTTCCCCTATCAACTGGCGTTTTGATACCCTCGATCTTCCAGCAGCCACCAAAGACAATACTACGAGAAGCGTCTGAGTACTCCTCGTATATGCGATCACCTGGCTCCCCTTCCTTCTATTATACTACCGATGAACCAGGTTATTGGGTTCCATCCGACCAGCAATGACCCGGATAGCTTTCTGTTCGTGTTTTTTGATTTTTCTGACTTCAAATTCCATGAAATCACCTCTTTTTGTTCATTTTCTTTCTCTGAAGGGAGAGGTGTCTAAGAGAAGCACAAGTTCTACAAATGACCAAGGTGCTCGTTAGACACCTACAATGTTACCACCAGGGCCTATCCTGTTACCCTGGTGGCTTCTTTGAGATCCTTACTTTTTGCACCTCCATTTCATTTCTTTATCACCTCAATACTTGGGAACATGCTTTCTGTACAGCTCCCCGTAGGTACTCTTGGCTACGTGCACATACTTCATGGTGCTCTGGATATCCCTGTGCCCTAAGTGCTGCTGGACCACTACCACGTCACAATCGTTGGCAATCAGATTGGTAGCAGCTGTATGCCGTAACGTGTGAGGAGAAACCTTGGTCTTCACTACACTACCCTCCTTGTAGGTCCGCAGATCTGCCATCAGAGCATACTTTTTGACTAACCGATTGACCTGATTCCTTGAGATCCTTCTTTTCTTTCGGGATACAAACAGGATCTTTTCAGTGTCAACTCTGGTCTCTATGTACCGCTCTATTGCCTTGATGCACTTTTCTGTTACCATGACTGTTCTATCTATCCTATTTTTAGTGTTCCTCACCGTGATGGTGAACTCTTCGAAATCAATGTCATTTCTGTCCAGATTGCAGACCTCACTGACCCGTAGACCACCGTATAACATCACCAAGACCATAGCGTAATCTCTGAGATTGTCAATCTTGTACAACAAAGATTTGGCTTCCACCACCGTGAGATAGTCTATTTGCTTGACACGCTTTTTGGGTGGCTTTAAATTCAACTCCTTTCCATTGAACTCGTAGTAGTGCTTCAGAGCAAACAGAATATTGGTGATCGTAGACGCTTTCTTTCTCTCTTTCAACAATCTGTCAACGTACTTCACTGCATCCTTTCTGCTTGGATTTGGTGTATCTACCCATCTCAGAAATCGCCCCACTGAATAACAGTAGTTTCTAGCTACTCCCTCAGAAATTCTTTTTTCGACTCTCAGATAGACTGAGAAGTCATCCAATATATCGTCTAATACACAAATCATACTATCACCCTTGTTTTGTTTTGCGAACAACGAACCTTCAAAAAAATGGTAACAAGGAAAACCCTTGTTCCGTTTAACAGAATGAGAACTCTTGAGAAAGAAGCAACATTTGCCCTTGAATCTCCGAAAAAACTTATGTAGAACGCTGAATAAGAAAGTTCACATAGTACCATTTTTGAGAACAAGAGTGAGGGTTTTGTTGCATTGAGATGAAGCGAATTCATAAAAATGTATCAGTAATCTGGAAGTCTAAATCGCTATTCTTGTACGCTGCTATCCATTTCATTTCCTTTGTTCAACTGCCTCTCCTGAACTGCCTCTCCTAACGGCATAAATGTGGTATTCTCCAGAGTTTCTGATGCATACAGCAAACAAGCCAATACATCCTCTTTAGTTAGTCCCTCGTATTCAGAAAGGATTTCGTCAATAGTTGTCCCATGTGCCAATAAATTCAAAATATACTGCACTGTTAATCTTGTACCCTTAATGACTGGCTTCCCTAACATAATCCTAGGATTTAGCTCAATACGTTCGAGTAATCTGTTCCGTTTCATTTGTATCTCCTGTTATAGTACAGGCCTTTCTCCTATATAAAGGCAATGGCGTATTGGCGTATTGGCGTATTAGGTATTCGTTCCTTCAGAATGATAAGTAAGCTCTATTTCCAACATATCTCCTTTAGCCACAACCTTGGAACAATTATTTCGTAGGAGTGGTCAGAGGGGTGGTCAACTTCGAGCACTGTAACCATCTGATTTCTTAAACGATTCTATTATCAGCAAACTCTAAAAAAAGATAATCTATCGAAGTGCTACACGTGTAACAGAAGCGGCCAATGATTGAACAATCCTCATGGTACGACTATTTCAAAATGATAAAGGCAAACTAGAGTATCACTCAACCTCCCATCTCCTTCTCAAGTTCTTCCACAAAGCGTTTCGCAAAATCGTACCTTTTTGCAGCTATTTCCTTTCCAAGTTCTGTTTTCATATTTTCTTTTAGAACCTCTGCTGTTTTGAGATTTTTCTTAAAAAACTCTAGAGCTTTTTTGGTATTCCCTCCTCTCAATGGCATTCTCATCAAGAATCTCACAAAGACTACTGCACCTAAATGAGCAATTTTATCTGCATCCCACAAGATTTTTGCTTCCAATGTTTCTATAGGGGCTGATGAAAGATCAGAATGAACAGAAATTGCATACAGCACGCCTCCTCTCTTTTCTTCTGGAAAATCCGTGTTCTCAAGGACTTCTTCTGCAATTTTTGCACTTACCACAGCATGATTTGGTGAGTCTTCCATAGTTATGCCGACATCATGGAGGAGTGCTGAGACTTTCAAGATTTCAAGGTCTGCGTTGAGTTTTTCACCCATTTTCAAAGCCAGATCACAAACGAATTCTGAGTGTTCCAGAATATCGTTGTAGGTGGGCTTTTTAGAACAAAATTCTTTCTGAATTTTCCTTGCATAGGTTTCACTACTTTTCTTTAAAAAATTGTAAACAGTATTTTCATACTTCATTTTATCACTCCTCACTTTCAGTTAGTCCACTCTGGTTCAAGGTAACACCTCGTTTGGAAATAGCAACTATGGGTGTTCCTTGGTTAATCCTTCTCTCAAGGATAGTTCCAGTAAGATGAAGGACATACGTAATTGGTAAGATAAAGATCCTGTAAGGACATATAAATGTTGACCCAAATGGGAATTGTCAAATCTGTGGGTGTTGATGTTGTTACACGTGTAACATTGAGCCAAAAGGAACTACATAATTATGAGAAAAAGAGATAACCTCCAATTGATAAAAGGTAACATTTAAATTGGGTAATATATTATATGACTGCATAACTGCATGAAAGGTGGAACTATGAAAATTCGCCAGTTCAAAGAGGTCACCTCAACAAATGAAGTGGCAAAACAGTACCTAGAAGATGGAATAATTATTGTGGCAGATATCCAAACCCAAGGAAGAGGCCGCCACACCAGGGCATGGCACTCCCCAGAAGGAGGATTATGGTGCTCTCTCGTGATAAAGCACGAACCAGCTCCTGTGTTAAACCTTGCTGCTGCCTTAGCAGTGACAAAAACCTTAGAGTGGTTCGGATTGGAAACCCAGTTGAAATGGCCAAACGATGTTCACATCGGCCAGAGAAAAATATGCGGCATTCTTTCAGAGACTGAGGGTGACTTCATGATCATTGGAGTGGGAGTCAATTTAAACAATAGTACCTTTCCAGAGGATATTCCTGGTACCTCTTTTATTGTTGAAACAGGAAAAGAAATTGACAGAATAAAATTTTTAAAAAAATTTGTTGAAATCTTTACTCGTGTCATAAAAGAGGACTTCCTGAATGAGTACCGAGTATACTCTTCTACCATAGGGAGTAAGGTCACTGTAAAAAATGGGGGAGAACTCACAGGGACTGCTAAAGATGTAGATGAACAGGGCAGGTTGATACTACAATTGGAAAATGGAAAAAAGATGAACATATCTTCCGGGGAAGTGCTACGGCTGTACCAGTTCTAGGAGAATACCGCCAGTGCTTTTAGGATGAATAAAGGCGATTAACCCTTCTGCTCCCTGTCTGGGGGTTTCGTCTATCAATCTGACACCAGCGTTCTTCATTCTGGTGAGAACACCTTCGATGTCATCCACCTGTACTGCTATATGATGGATGCCTTCCCCTCTCTTCTCCAGAAATTTTGAGACTGCACCCTCCCCTAAAGGTTCTAGTAACTCGATTTTTACCTCTCCAACAGGGATGAAGGCAATTTTCACTTTCTGGTCTGGAATTTCTTTGTATTCTTCTGTTTCTAGATTCAGGAACTGGTTCCAGAATTGTTCTCGTTTAAGACTTTGGACAGCTATTCCTATGTGATGAATTTTCATGTTTTATCACCTCTAAAAGACCACTGGGGCCTTGTACTCACCAAAGACATCTCTAAAGACGTTGCAGATTTCACCAATAGTGGCGTAGTATTTAACTGCCTCCACAATTAAAGGCATTACATTCTGGTCTTGTTCTGCACCTTTTTGGAGAGCGGTTAATGCAGTTTGTACCTTTGGATTATCTCTGGTGGTTTTCACGTGGTGTAATTGCTCTTTCTGTTTTTTCTCCACTTGAGGGTCTACCTTTAGGAGATCAATAGTTATGGTTTCGTCCATGACGTACTCATTGAGGCCTACCACAGTCCTTTGGTTTGATTCTACTTCCTTTTGGTATCTGTAGGAGCTTTCTTGGATTTCTCTCTGGACATACCCTTTCTCAATAGCTTTGAGCATTCCTCCCATTGAATCAATTTTTTTGATGTAGTCTTGTGCTTGTTCTTCTATGGTCTGGGTTAACTCTTCGATAAAATAACTGCCAGCCAAGGGGTCCACAGTGTTGACCACTCCAGATTCGTGGGCCAGTATCTGCTGAGTTCGCAGCGCTATTCTCACTGCTTTCTCTGATGGTAAAGCTAGAGCTTCGTCCATAGAATTGGTGTGCAACGATTGAGTTCCGCCTAAAACGGCTGCTAATGCTTCTAAAGTGGTTCGGACAATATTATTTTCTGGTTGTTGAGCAGTTAGGGAGCACCCTGCAGTTTGCGTATGGAAGCGGAGCATCATGGATTTGGGATCTTCAGCATTGAAGCGTTCTTTCATAATACGAGCCCACAGCCGTCTGGCAGCCCTGAATTTGGCAGTTTCTTCGAATAGATCGATGTGAGCATTAAAGAAGAAGGATAGTCTAGGAGCAAAAGTATCGACATCCAATCCTTTTTTGATAGCTGCTTCCACGTAAGTTATAGCATTTGCCAAGGTGAAGGCCACCTCCTGGACTGCGGTGGAGCCTGCCTCCCTGATGTGGTACCCAGATATGGAGATCGTATTAAACCGAGGAGTATTCTGTGAACAGTATTCGAAAATATCTGTTATGATGCGCATGGAGGGCTCAGGGGGGAATATGTATGTCCCTCGGGCAATGTATTCCTTTAAAATGTCGTTCTGGATAGTGCCCGCAATTTTATCTTTGGGAACGTTCTGCTTTTCTGCCAAAACGATGTACATGGCCAGGAGAATGGCAGCAGGGGAGTTTATGGTCATGGAGGTGGAAACTTTATCCAAGGGGATGTGGTCAAACAAGATTTCAACATCCTTCAACGTATCAATAGCTACACCTGTTTTTCCGATTTCTCCTTCTGCCAAGGGGTGATCTGAATCGTAGCCGATCTGGGTGGGCAAATCAAAGGCCACACTCAACCCAGTTTGTCCTTGAGATAACAAGTATCGATACCGTTTGTTAGATTCTTCAGCAGTGGCAAATCCAGCATACTGTCTCATAGTCCATAACCGTCCTCTGTACACAGTGGGATACACACCCCTTATAAAGGGGTATTGTCCGGGGAATCCTAAATCGTTGATATAATTGATTTCAACATCTATTGGTGTGTACAATCGAGACACGGGTATGCCGGAGATGGTGGTAAAGGTTTTCTTGCGTTCTTTGAATTGTTGGGTTTCCCATTTCTCTTTTAATTCTTTGATTGATGTCATTGTGATCACGTAACACTTTTGACTATTCATATTTTAAAGGTTTGGTTTTCTGAATTGTCCACTTCTTGGGTGTTTATCTCAATTTTGTTACACGTGTAACATTTTATTTCTTTTATTAGTCTATTTTGTAGATTTTTGATATTTAAGGATATAAAATCAATATATAGATATTTCTCACAATATTTCCTTGTACATCTCTTTGAAAGTATGAACTGGTGAAAATTGTAGTTCTATTCGTAGAAAAATGGTCTAAAGGGTCTAAAATGGTTTAAAATACATTGAGTATGTTTCTACCATGTCTTTTTCCTCCACAAGAAAAATTAAACCTTACACCTACATTTGCTGCAATAATGAGCATACAAAGGTAGGAGTTCTTTGCATTTCGGACAAACTTTGGTCCCAGATGGAAGGGACTTTCCCGCAACGTGCTTTTTATAGCATGTTGCACCCATTTTTCTGGCAACACTCTCAGGATTTGTGAGTGATTTGCCACAAATGATGCAATATCTCTTCCCAGGCATCCTGCCTGTTTCGATCAATTTGCTGACGTGCTTTTTATAGCATGTTGCACCCATTTTTCTGGCAACACTCTCAGGATTTGTGAGTGATTTGCCACAGACAATACACTTAACCATTTTTATCACTCCTCCCATTTCTCGACTCTTTTGTTGACTCCTTATCTTGCTCCAAATCCTCGGAGTAGGTGTTCAGGGAGTAAATATTCGCATTTCTCTTTCTTATTGTTTGTGTTATTCTTAAATTTTGGGTCTGTTCTTTTTAGAACAAACCTAACTTTTTTTGTGAAGGTCAAGCATCATTTTACTCATTCCATAGGTTCGAATGAGTTCTCTATCCATTCTCTTCTCTATCCATTCTCTTACCTTCCTAGCTTTTTCTATAGCTTCCTTCGCTGATGTTTCATCGTAAATATCAGAAGGAGTACCCAAAGAAGCATCCACATACCGAGTTATGGTATAATGAGGGTTCAAATACACTAAATCTTCCATAATATCTATTGGCACTTCTTTGAAACAGGATTTTCCCAGCTCAACCAAATTATGCTACCTGGGTATTTCCTTCTGTAACACAACAAGATGAGCAGCCTTTAACAGCTTCTCCACAGATTGACGAGCCAAAAAAACAGCATAATTGTACCTCTTTTTTTCCAGCAAGTCTGTTGCTGTGGCAAGATCATAATCAGAGTCTTTTATCCATAGTTCTGCTTCCTTTCGCATATTCTTTAATGGAAACTATTGCTTTTAAGAGTTTCTTCTTTGGGTTCAAATCACTTTTGAATTTTCTTGGATCGGGATATGTCAAAGGCAAAGTTATTAGAAATTGTTAGTGAAAGATATCACAAAGTACCAAACCAATTATATGTCATTGTTTCCACGGTTGTTCTTATTTTTCACGTCTTCCAGGGCGTTCTCGATTAGTGATTTTACTTCGGGTATATTCTTGGTTATGATTTCCCAAACAATACTTAAATCAACTCCAAAATAACCATGAATAACCACGTTTCTTAATCCCACCATTTTTCCCCATGGAATATCAGAATAACGTACTCTTACATCTTCTGGAACATACTTGGAGGCTTCTCCAATAATTTCAAGATTTCTTATAACTGCGTCTATTACCATATTCTTTTGAGTAAATTCTTCATATTCCAGTCCACTAATGTATTTCTGGATCTTATTCATTGACTCTAGAATATCATCAATATACATTTTATAATCTCTTTTCACGCATATACCACCTCTTTCAATATTCTATCTTTTATCTGAGGTTTCAAAGCATTGACCGTAACCAAATCAACTTTTGTGCCTAATATTAATTCAAGGAATTCTTTTAAATCCAGAAATTCCCATCCCACTGGTTCTGAGAATTGTACCAGGATGTCTATATCACTTATCTTCGACTGTTCACCACGTACATACGATCCAAAAATCCCTATCTCTTTTACTTTGTACTTTTCCTGTAACACTGGTTTGTGCTTTCTTAGTATATCTTCAATATCTTTGAGGTTCATATGAATCTCCTACTATTCGGTCAAATTTAAAGTTATCTAAAGCCAAATCATTCTGTCTCAGTTTCCCATTCTTCTGAAGCCTTTTGTAATGCAGCAGCAGCCACTGCATCATAGACTTTTGACAACAGAGAAGCCGCATTCTCACCCTTGATCGTGAAAGGAGCATCGCCTAATCGTTTAAGAATCACATTCTCTTCAGGGACAACAGGATTCGTCACAAAAGAATGTAATGCCTCTCCGGCCTCCCAGAATGTGTCCAGACACTCCTCCAGCGGTAACGTACTATCAGTAACCCCTTCAGATGCCACTGTACCTTCAGGCAATGCTTTCGTCCTTTTTCCTCTCAGTATTTTCGTGATCTCCTCTTTCGTCCGACCCCGTAGCACAAAAATCAAAAAGGGGTCCTCATCAAACTGTTCTGCCAGTAAATAGTACACAGCAGCAATATGCTTACACGGATTGGCCCAATCAGGACAAGAACAATACGTATCTAACTCTTTTTTTGATTCAGGAAACAACGACACGCCCGCTTCATCAAAGGCTTCCTCAATGTTTAAAGGCATCTCACCAGACAGCAACTTCGCTGCAAATAAAGCTTGGGACGCCATCACGTTGGTGACCTGATCCCATTCTGTATCTGAAAGAACAGGTAGTTTAATCTTCACAGAATATGGTCTGTCTCGCGTCCCCTGCACTTTGGCATAGACAATCCCTTTTTTCACCTTTATCGATACCACCTGCCCCCTCCGTGCATAAGAACGACCTCGACCTAACCTCGCTCCCATATCAAAAGATTCCAGAACACCTACCCACCGTTTTGACCACCACGTCTCGCCAATGTCCCCCCGTTTGCTCTTGGCTTTAATACCATCTTTTACTGGTTTTGGCGGCTCCCTCGGGTAGTAATACCACTCCATTTACACACCTCCTACAGCTTCCTTGTTCATGGCAAACAACTCCCTCAACTGGTCTGTGGACATCTCCGTGATCCAGTCTTCACCGCTCCCCACAATTGTGTCAGCAAGCTCCTTCTTCTGTTCAATCAACTGATCGATTCGTTCCTCTAATGTGCCAATACACACAAATTTATGAACAAAAACGTTTTTCTTCTGTCCAATGCGAAATGCCCGATCCGTGGCCTGGTTCTCCACTGCCGGATTCCACCATCGATCAAAGTGAAATACCTGGTTTGCTTCTGTTAAATTTAGTCCTAACCCCCCTGCTTTTAACGATAGCACAAAAAGGGGAGGTCCCTTTTCACTCTGGAACCTGTCAATCATTACATCTCGTTTTTTCTTCGTGGTCCCACCATGCAAAAACAAGGTTTCACAATCTAGTTGTTCCTGCAAATACTCCTGGAGCATGCCACCCATCTCCCGAAACTGCGTGAATATCAATGCCTTATCTCCCTCAGATAAAGCTTCCTCCAGCATCTCTTTCAGTCGAGTCAATTTCCCTGAACGGTCCGGTATTGCACTCCTATCATGCAAAAACTGGGCAGGATGATTACACACTTGTTTCAACTTCATCAGCGTGGACAGCACCAATCCCTTTCTTTTGATGCCTTCAGATTCCTCAATTTTGTCCAGCATCTCTTGGACTACTGCCTCATACAGCGTTACTTGCTCTTTCGTCAGATTACAGAACACTTTCATCTCCATCTTTTCTGGCAGATCCCTTATAATGGTTTTATCTGTTTTTAGCCGTCGTAGAACAAAGGGCTGGATCAACAACTTCAGTGTTTCCGCCTTTCCCGCATCGTGGTGCCTCTCAATGGGAACACTGAATCTTCCCTTGAACTCCTTCTGCGATCCCAAGTACCCCTTGTTCAGAAAATCTATGATCGACCACAGCTCCGACAGTCTATTCTCCACAGGTGTACCTGTTAATGCTACCTTATGTCGTGCAGAAAGCCTTTTGATGGCCTGTGTCTGCTTGGCTGCGGGGTTCTTGATGTTCTGGGCCTCATCCAGGATGATACGCTCCCAATCCACTGAAGAGATATACGATTCATCACGATACGCCAGAGCATAGGTGGTAATCACCATATCATGCTTTTCAACTTCTTTTTTGAAGGAACGAGACAATCTCTCTATACCGTGGTGGACCATCACCTTTAGAGATGGCGCAAATCGTTCAACTTCCTTATACCAGTTGCCCACCACCGACATGGGGCAGACCACTAGTGTGGGACCTACATCCACATCCACCTTCCCATTGCCATTACTACTGTACCGTTCATGTAACAGCAATGCAATCACCTGTATAGTCTTACCTAACCCCATATCGTCTGCCAAGCATGCTCCCAGCCCGAACTGGTTCAAAAATGTGAGCCACGAAACACCCTTAACCTGATAAGGACGCAAAATCCCACGAAACGTGTCAGGAGGTTCCACCAATGATATACTACTGCTAATCAAATCATCTAAAACCTTCTTGATCTCCCCTTCTCCTTCAATATCCACCACGGGCAGTCCAACTTCAGATTGTTCCTGTCCCAGTCCAAGCCGTAATGCTTCACTCAACGTCATTTCCCCTGTACCTTTGTACTTCTCAAAAAATTTTATCGCTTTCTCAATCTCTTCAGGGTTCAATTCAACCCATTTGCCCCGTACTTTCACTAATGGGACCTTTAATTGAGCAAATTCCTTAAACTCCTCTAGAGATATGGTCTCCCCCCCTAAAGCTCTCCTCCAGTCGTAGGATAAGATACCATCAATCCCAAAGAGTCCCGATCTCGTCCCCGTACCAGCAGATTTCACTCTCAATTTCACACCAGGGCGCGCTGTGGTCTTCTGCCACCAGGGCGGGAGCAAAACACCAAATCCGCTCT
>SMTZ1_10007293_pt1 | contig 11075 bp, 8 predicted proteins | sample DeeMarSWOR136_30_FD_25667 | JGI IMG/M metagenome (IMG submission 25667)
TTTGAAATCGTGGCTGACCGGAAGGTTCTACATACAATCGTTTTCCTTCACTGAAAACTTCGATACTTAATTCGTCTGATACCTGATAAAGACCCGTATAGGATTCAAAATCTTCAATGGCTATCTTTTCTGTTTTTTTCAGAGGTGGAATTCGGATATTTTTTTTCAGCAAAATCCCAATAATTCCTCTACTGATTTGTTCGAGGGGAGCAAACTCGATATTACAAAGAAGCGCAATAATGAAATTATCTTCCGGAAATATGGCCAAATGAGCAGAAAATCCCTGGATGGCACCAGGATGGCTTATTCTTTTTTTATCATATATCTTGTCGATGAACCAGCCAAGTCCATAATGACTGTAACCTGTGGGATAATAAGAAGTGAATATTTGTTTCCAGGTCTTATCAAGCACGATTCTTTTTTGTAAAATTGCTCTGCTGAATTTCATTAGATCCATAACGCTGGAATAAAGCCCTCCTGCTGAATAAGGAACCGACATGTCGACAAAATCAGCGTTTTCAAAATCGGTTCCTGCCTGTATATAACCACGGGCCCGGCCTTTTACTAGAGCAAAAGAACGGTCATAATCTGAATCCTGCATATTTAAAGGATCAAAGATGCTCTCTCTAATATATTCGGCGTACGATTTCCCGGCAACTCGTTCAATTATATAGCCCAGAAGCACATAACCCGAATTACTGTATTCGAACCTGCTCCCTGGATCAAAGAGCAGATCTTTATCTTTAAACGTCTCTATAATCTCATGTGGCGATCTTCTGTGTTTCATAAAAAATTTGTGATCATAAAACGCGGTATAATTCGGGATCCCGGATGTATGGGTGAGAAGATGTCTGATCTTGATTTGTTTGCCACGAGGATAATCAGGAATATATTGACTTATGGGATCCTCAATATTCAACCTTCCTCTCTCTTGCAGTATCATGATTGCCAGTGACGTAAAGGGTTTGGATAAAGATCCCAAGCGGAATTTCGTGTTTATTGTATTGGAAACATCATTTTCATAATCTGACAACCCATAGGAATTAGAGAAAATAACTTTATCTTGATTTGCGACTATAACCGATCCACTGAAATCCTTGTTTTTCGCGTGAGCTGATAAATATTCATCCAATTGAGTACTTATCTCGGTTAAATTTGCATATGCCATAAAAGTAAAAATCAAAAAAATTAGCTGAAATATCACGAAATGAAATGCTGATTTTTGTTTTTTTCTTTGCATAATTTCTCCAGTAATTTTTTAAATGGCAATTTTATTTGAAATTCAATTTATGATACGTATCCATCTCCTCTTATTTATCTGAATTTTTAAGCTTCTTCAACATGATTTTCGCATTTTCGTTTTCTGGATTTAAATAAAGTGATTTTTCATAGAACTCGATGGCGAGATCATATGATTTTATCTTCATATATGCTTCCCCCAGACTGTCATAAACATTATAGGAATCCGGGTATAAGGCTTCGTTGAGCCGAAAAATAGCTATCGCTTCTGTATATTTCTTATAATGGACAAATTGATATCCCTTTTTATTTATGGACCTTTCATTTAAATCAAAATATTTGTGGTGTTTGCTCCTCAGGTAGTGGAATTGTTTTGTTCCAGCTATAATCCCTTGCTCGTTAATTGTCCGGATAAGCTGCGAAAAAAAATCAAGATCATTGTTTTTTAGATAATCGATGATCTTTGCGTCCACCCACCAGCAGCCTTCACCTCCCTGGAAAAAAAGAAATCTGTTATCCGGAGAAATCATCGGCATTCTGATTCCTCTTGAAGTTATAATATCTCCCATAGATTTTCTATCTGACCATTCACCATCCCCATTATTAAAACTTATGCATAAATCCGACCCTATTCCCTGCGCACCAGAGAAGAAAATCATGTAATGTTCACCGGGATCAACATAAAACCAACTTTCATGGAGAGGTGAATTAATTGCTTGACTCAATTTTACAGCAGGCTTGAAAGAGCCTTCTTTGTACTTTGATACGAAAATATCATGATTTTGGCGGAAAAGGCTATCATTGCCGGAAAAATAAATATTTCCGGATCTTGTCATTACCGGAGAATAAAGATTTTTTGCCGCTGTCTTTATATGTTTTCCCAGATTATTTGGTTCCGACCATGTACTCCCCTGTCTTTGAACATACCAAATATCATATTTGCCTTTGCTGGAAGATCTCGACGGACGATTGGATGAAAAATAAATTCTTTGGTAGTCAAAAGAAAAAATAGGACAATCATCAGAGTAGTCACTCGAAAAAGATGCCATTTGTGGCTTTGTCCACTTCCCATTTTTGTTTTCCATAAAGAGAATATCTTTCGGCTTATCAATTTCATCAGGATAATAGACCGAAAAGTAAACTTCTTTCCCATCCGGAGAAAATATGGGGGAACTATGCGGCCAATACTTATCGGTTGATAAAATTCCTCTCCCGAACGGCAATGGCTTTTCTTCGGGAAATGCTTGACCGAAATATTTTCCTTGCTTGATTGAAAAAGTAGAGGCTTTATTATTTGTAACAGAAATTTTAGCGAAAATATTTAAATACATGAATATGACTAAATAAAATAGAATTAGATTACGTCTTCTAGCTTTCGAATTTCCATATGTTATATTCCTGATCGATTGCATTTTCTCCTCCTCGGGTTATACTATTTTTATTAAGCCAAAATGTATCGAAACACAATGGGCCGAACGGCCCTTTTTCTAGATTATGACTTCCGGCCTATTCTGAAATATGTCGTAAAATTGAAAATATAAAGTAATGAATATCGTTTATCTTATATATTTATTGTTTATAGCTGGATCAACATTTGTCCTTTATTTTACATATCGACTGAAGAAAAAATATGGATTTAAATTTTTAGATTATTTTTTTTCTTATCTTATCTTCTTTATTGTATATGGATTTATTTATTACATCGGCGGGATGTTTATCGGCCAGCTTTTTCTAAGAGCGAGTTTTAATAGGCTGGCCACAAAGCAAGTGATCTTTCTCGTGTGCTGCCCGGCGATTATGTTCTCAATCTATTTTATGATACTATGGATTTTTTCACTCGCCGAGCAGCAAATAAAAACCTGGTTTAAAATTTCTTACTGGATCATTCAAGGCTTAATCATGACGGGAGTTCTTATTGAATTTAACCGTCTTCTCAATATTGATCAAACAGTTCCCTTTGGCAGAATAATGCTGATTGTATCCAGAATATTTCAGATCATGATCTATTCAGCACTTTTCTCTATTTATCTATTAGCAAGATCTTCTTCCAATCCGGAAAGAAAGAAATTATTGAAAAGAATGGGGTATATATATATCACCGGATATACAATACTCATTCTTTTTTCCGAATACATAAGATTGCCGTTTTACTCTAAACCAGCCTATTTTTCCCTTTTTATTTCATCCCTTTTTCTTGCTTTGAATTTACCGGTTTTGTTCTATTTGTACACTTTTATTAAAAGGCACGGAGCGAAAATTTCTATTCAGGCCGCTGACCCCGCTAAATTGGATTATTTTTTCTCAAATTACGGGATAACGGATAGAGAAAAAGATATTATCCTTTTGGTTATTCGCGGCAAATCAAATAAAGAGATTGGGAAAACACTTTTCATATCCCCAAAAACCGTAAAGAATACGATCTATAAGATCTATAAGAAAATTGGGATCAATAACCGCATTCAGCTAACCAATATTATACAAAGCAAAAGGACATAACTCATTTTCGTAAGATAATATCCTATCGCTTTGAATTGTTTAATTATGAAAGAAAATAACTCAATGAAAGAAATCTGTCTCGAGCTGCCTTCTACGCAGCGGGGAGGAAGTTGGAGTCTCGACAGGAGCGCCAGTCAATTCCTTATCCTCAGCAGTTTTCCTCAGAGTACAGTTGATGCCCGGAACAGCGGTTATCAGAAATACCCACACCATTGTCCGGTTCTTACCAGGAGTTCCTTTAAAATATGAGTGAACATCTCTACTTCCTAGATGGAGGAAACATCCGACCTAATTAAGATGTCCTTCGAGGGAATCCGACAGAGTCGGGCGGCGGGTATGCAAGCGAGGAGTGGATAATTCTTTATTCGATCGAAAAAAGGAGGGCGCCGGCTTCCACAGAATCGCCGGCCTCGGGATGGATTCTGGTGATCGTCCCCGATTGAGGCGCCTTTATCTCGTTCTGCATCTTCATGGCCTCCAGGACCAGCACGGCTTGGCCCTCCTTGACCAGCTCGCCTTCTTTCACAAAAAGCTTGACTATCCGTCCCGGCATGGAGGTCTTGATGTCCCGTTTATGGGGCCTGGCCCCGCTCTTTTCGAGTATTTGCAGGACGGACTTTTTCTCGACCTTAAAAAACCTGCCGTTGACATAGACAGAATAGAACAGAGAGTTGGAATTGACGATAACATTATGTACCCTGCCGTCGACATTCAGCAGGATCTCATCTCCGGATAGGAACTCCACGGATACACGGAACTCCTTCTTCCCGAGAGAGACCTTGATCTCATTCTCTATCTTCTCCTCGAGTTTTATCCTGTATTCCTTGTCATCGAGCCAGAACGAGAAATTCATCATTAAAGCCTGTTCGAAAAATTCTGCAGCCTTCCCTGAAATTTCCAGCTACTCCCTCTCCTCTTGGGAAGAGGGGCTGTGCCTGATTTTCTCTCGGAGTATACCTTAACGCCCGCGGCGATCAAAGCGATTTCCTTATCCTCCGGCCCGCTGCCGTCTGTTTCCTTTTCCAGGCTGGAAATAAAATGTGTGTTGTAATCGCCGGCGCGGAATTTCGGGTGAAGCAGGATGCGCTTGAAAAAAGGAATGGTTGTTTTTATGCCGTATACCCGGTACTCGGATAAGGCTCTGAGCATCCGGTGGATGGCTTCATCTCTCGTCCTTCCCCAGGTGATCAGCTTGGAAAGCAGCGGGTCATACTCCAGCGGAACTTCGTAACCTTCGTAGACTCCGTTGTCATCCCGGACACCCAGGCCTCCGGCCGGAGTATGAAAATGGATTATCTTTCCTGGAGAAGGCATGAAATCGTTATCGGGATCCTCAGCATAGATGCGGCACTCGAGCGAATGGCCATCAGGCCTGATATCTTCCTGGCTGAAGCTCAACGGGAAGCCTGCGGCGACCTCGATCTGGCTTTTTGCCAGGTCGATGCCTGTCACCATTTCAGTGATCGGATGCTCCACCTGAAGCCTGGTGTTCATCTCGAGAAAATAGAAATCTCTGTTCTTATCCACCACGAACTCCACTGTACCTGCATTCCTGTAATGAACAGCGGCAGCGGCTTTTACGGCGATCTCTCCCATCTCCCGGCGCATCTTGTCATCTATAAAAGGAGAAGGGGTCTCCTCCAGGACTTTCTGGTATCTCCTCTGGATCGAGCATTCCCTCTCCCCCAGATAAACAGTATTCCCGAAATTGTCTGCCAGGATCTGGATCTCGATGTGATGCGGCTCGTCGAGGTATTTTTCAATATAGATCGACGGGTCATCAAAGCTTGCCTGGGATTCGGATTGGGCCAGCCTGTAAGCAGAGACAAGCTCCTTCCGGCTCCGGACCAATCTTAACCCCTTGCCCCCTCCTCCTGCCGCAGCTTTGAGAAGGAGAGGGAAGCCCACTTCTTCAGCCTTTTCCTTCAGGTCCTTTTCCCCCTTTAAAGACTCAAGAGTGCCGGGAATGACCGGGACCCCTGCCTTTGTCATCTTTTTCCGGGAGGCGGTTTTATTTCCCATGATCTCCATCGGCTCCGAAGGAGGACCGATGAATACGATCCCTTCTTTCTCGCACTTTTTCACCAGCTCCGGATTCTCAGCCAGGAATCCATAACCGGGATGGAGAGCTTCAGCCCCGCTTTTTTTGGCGACCTCGATGATCCTCTCGATATTGAGGTAGCTCTTGGAAGGGACGGACTCGCCGATATGATAGGCTTCCTCTGCCAGTCTGATATGGAGGGCCTTCCTGTCCGCGTCTGAGTACACAGCCACGGGCACAATGCCCAGCTCACGGCAAGCCCTGATTATCCTGACCGCAATCTCGCCCCTGTTGGCGATGAGCACTTTTTGGAACATCCTGGCCATTGTATTAACCCGCTATTCGGTCAAGTCACTGTGGTCATCATTTTATCATAAAAGATCGCTGCCCCGTCCGCCGCAATCCCTTATATCTTCTTGTTTTGCTCCTGCTGGCTTTCGAATTCCATCTATAACGGTATATTGCCGTGCTTTTTGGGAGGATTCTTATCCCGCTTGTTTTCCAACATCCGGAGAGCGGCGATGAGCTTGGGCCGGGTTAGCCTGGGCTCGATGATCTCATCGAGATAACCTTTTTCACAGGCTATGTAAGGATTGGCAAACTTCCGGCGAAACTCATCGACCCTCTCTTGTTTCTGTTTTTTTCCTGCTGTTTTGTCGACCTCGCGCTTGTAGACGATCTCCACTGCCCCTTCAGGCCCCATCACGGCGATCTCGGCTGTGGGGAAAGCCAGATTGATATCAGCCCGGATATGCTTGGAAGCCATAACACAGTAGGCTCCCCCGTAGGCTTTACGGGTGATGATGGTCACCTTGGGTACGGTGGCCTCGGCGAAGGCGTAAAGAAGCTTGGCTCCATGGCGAATGATGCCCCCGTGCTCCTGGGCGACGCCGGGTAAAAATCCAGGCACATCTTCAAAAGTGATGAGAGGTATGTTGAAAGCATCGCAGAAACGGACGAACCTCGCTCCTTTATCCGAGCCGTTTATATCCAGTGCCCCGGCCAGGACATCGGGCTGGTTGGCCACGATGGCCACCGATCTTCCCCCCAGCCGGCCAAACCCGATCACGATATTCCTCGCATAATGCTCCTGGACCTCGAAGAAATAGCTATCATCCAGGACCTCTTTGATAACATCCCGTATGTCATAAGGCAGGTTGGGATCATCGGGAACCATGAAGTTGAGTTTATCACTCACCCTGTCCGGGGGATCAGAAGTCTCCCTGTAAGGGGGATCTTCCAGGTTGTTATCCGGGATAAAGGAGAGAAGCTCTCGTATAATTTCCAAAGTGTGTTTCTCATCCTCGGCCGCGAAATGGGCCACGCCACTTACGGCGTTATGAGCCTCCGCTCCTCCCAACTCTTCCATGGTCACATCCTCATGAGTCACGGCTTTGATGACGTCCGGTCCGGTGATGAACATCCGGCTGACGTCCTTGATCATGATGATGAAATCGGTGATGGCCGGGGAATAGACAGCGCCGCCGGCGCAGGGACCCATGATGGCCGATATCTGAGGAATAACCCCGGAGGCCAGGACATTCCTCAAAAAAATATCCGCGTATCCACCCAGGCTGGCCACGCCTTCCTGGATGCGGGCGCCTCCAGAATCATTGAGGCCGATAATCGGGACGCCGTTCCTCATGGCCAGGTCCATGATCTTCACGATCTTGGCCGCGTTCGCCCCGCTCAAAGAGCCTCCGAACACAGTGAAATCCTGGGCAAAAATGAACACTGTCCGGCCATCGATCATCCCGTACCCGGTCACGACTCCGTCTCCGTAGACCCTCTTCTTTTCCATCCCGAAATCATGGCTCTGATGCACCACGAGCTTGTCCATTTCCTGAAAGGAGCCTTCATCCAGCAAGAGATGGATCCTTTCCAGGGCGGTCAGTTTTCCTGCCTGATGCTGCTTTTCTATCCTTTCCTCGCCTCCACCCAGTTCAGCTAATTTTGTTTTTTTCCTTAAATCTTCTAATTTTTTTTCGATAGTCATCGCTTCCTCACTCGGATGAGGATTTAACGCTTGACCTTGCTCCAATCCTTTAAAAATCTTTCAATCCCGATATCTGTCAGAGGATGCTTGACCATCTTCTCCAGGACCGGAAAAGGAATGGTGGCGATGTCCGCGCCGGTCAGAGCTGCTTCCACAACATGGAGAGGGTGACGGATGCTGGCCACAATGATTTCCGTTTCAAACCCGTAGTTGTTGTAGATGGCGACTATCTCGTCGACCAGGGCCATCCCCTCCTGGGAGATATCGTCGAGCCGGCCGATGAAAGGGCTGACGAACGCGGTCCCGGCTTTAGCCGCCAGCAGGGCCTGGTTCGAAGAAAAGACCAGGGTGGTATTGACCTTGATCCCTTCGCCGGATAATATTTTTGTCGCCTTCAGCCCCTCTATCCCGATCGGTATCTTCACCGCGATATTGTCCGCCAGTTTGGCCAGGCCTCGCGCCTCTTCGACGATGTCTTTGGCCTTGGTGGACACGCTCTCCACGCTCACAGGTCCGGGGACGACCTTGCAAATCTTTCTGACCAATTCTTCGAACTTCATATTTTCCTTGGAAACCAAAGTCGGATTGGTCGTCACTCCGTCCAGGATGCCCCAGCTCGCGGCTTCCTTTATCTGGTCCAAATTGGCCGTATCCAGAAAAATTTTCATGAAGACCTCCACTTATCATAAGCTAAAACGGAGAGATGCCGAAAACAGTCAAGCGTATTCAGGTTTCTCTCTCCTTTCCCGTATGTTATATCACTTACGGACATTTTATTGAAGTCCAAAAGACAAGAAAAGTGACGTTCTAAAAGCGTTATCACATTATTGAGCTAATACTCTGTCTAATATTAACGCAATAATTCGTGTGACATCCATCTCGGTCGGCATGAATGCCGTCCTCAAGCTCTCGTAGAGCAGGGGAGACCCATCGGCTTATCCGACGGGGAGAACCGACGGGACAGGTTCCCTCGGGGGCCGGGGGCTGAGGGCGGCTTCAGGCCGCCTAGAGATTGTAACCTTATTTACTGTATTGACATTAGCTCTTGATCTTCATGACGGTGTTAGAGAGAGTCCCGATCCCCTCAATTTGGACATCCACTCTGTCCCCAGGAGACATGGCACCAACTCCAGCCGGAGTTCCCGTAGTGATGATATCTCCCGGTTCCAGGGTCATGATTCTGGAGATAAACCTGACCAAAAAAGGCACCGTGAAAATCAGATTTTTCAAGCTGGAGGACTGCTTGAGTTTTCCGTTCAGAAATGTCTTGATCCTCAGACCAGAGGGCTCGACATCAGTCGCAACGCAGGGGCCTACGGCAGCAAACGTATCAAAGGACTTGGCCCGGGTGAATTGTACGTCCTTTACCTGAAGGTCACGAGCCGTGACATCGTTGAAGCAGGTGTAGCCCAGGATGTAATCCTCCACATCCACATCCTCATCAAGTTGGCGAGCCCTTTTTTTCATGACCAATGCCAGCTCGCCTTCGAAATCGACCCGCTTGGACATCTTCGGGTAGACAATGATATCGTTCGGGCCCACGACTGCCGAGGGCGGCTTGAGAAAAATCAAGGGCTCCTCAGGTATCGGCCTTCCCATTTCCATGGCATGATTTTTGTAATTCGCTCCGACCGCGATAATCTTGGACGGTACCACCGGCGGGAGAAGGATTGCTTCGCTTATCGGAAGCCCCGTCTTTTTCACCCGGTATTTTCTGAAGATCGAACCTTCAACCGGATGAAGGTTCTCTTCCTTCAAGATTCCGTAATAGTTTTTTCCTTTATGCCTGTAGCGATAGATTTTCATATAATCCCATCCTTTATGAGATCTGAAACACTTTCTGATTTGGGACTTTCGTTCCCGGCCTTATCCAAGGCGGTAATAGCATAATCGTATCGTTTATTCATTTCAACCCTGGTATCGCTGAACGCATTCCCCCGGATAGGCTGGGGAGTGAGCAGTTTGAATTCAGACTCTCCCTCCATCCTTCGCCATACCCTGTAGCCAGCCAGATCCGCTTCTGTGTTGTCATCCCAGGTTAAGGAGACGTAACCCTCGGCAGCGATGGAGATCAAGCCGGAAGGCGCCGCTGGCGCGAACATGTCCTTGGCCTGGACTTCGACGATATCAGAATCCTCGCTTTCCATGAAAGACGGGGGTTCAGTGGCAGATGCGCGGACAAAATAGAGATAGACCTTCCCGAGGAGAAAGCTGTTATCACTAAATTTTTCCTCTTTGATGAGCTTCTCATTCAGCCGGCGGGGCTGACCCTTCTCCTCTGACCGATAGACATTAAAGCCTCTGAAGCTGGCTGGCAAGGTCTGGTCAAAATTTTTATCAGCTGCTTTCCACCTGATCTCGATCCGGTCCTTGAAAACAGACGCCTTTACCTCCCGGGGAGGCAGAGAGATGACTGCGGGTTTCACGGACAGCAATCGCGAGAATTCAGATATCCTTCTTGCTCTTCCCTTCACTCTCAGGCCAAAAATCAGCCTCTCCAACCTGAAATCTCCATCTGACAGGAGGTAGGAATAGCGGTATCTCCCGGGTTCGCTGTTGGGATTGACCAGGTGCTGAGAGAATTCTTCTTTCTTCACTAAGGCAATAAGCCTGGCCTTCTTTTCAAACTCCTCCAAGGTCAGGTTTTTCTTTTTTTCAGGAACCTCTTTTTTATCCTCCCCGCTTTTTCCTGCTTTCTTCTCACCTGGCTCCTCTGCCCCGGTTCCCTTCTTTTCCGCGCTTTCCTTTTCTACCTCCATGACCCAGATCTCGACGGCAGTGATTTCTGACACCGGGCTGCCGTCGATGTAAGCGGTGGGATTCTCCCATTCAAGAAGCAGCTTTTTCCCTCGCTGGCTTATCTCCAGAGTTTCGACCTTCTGGATGATCCTGGGGACCGGGGGCAAAATGGGCCCTTTTTTTCCGCAGGAAAGGAACGTAACCGGGAGGGAGGCGAGAATAAGGATGGGGAAGAATTTCTTCATTAAAGGATGAAGCGTCTCAGATCCTGGTCTTCGATGATATCTTCGAGCTGTTTTTGGACATATTTTTTATCGATCAAGATTTTCTTCTTCCTTATGTTCGGAGCCTTGAAGGAGATTTCCTCCATCACCTTTTCCATGACCGTATGGAGGCGGCGGGCTCCGATATTTTCCGCATCTTCGTTGACTTTTTCCGCAATCTCGGCAATCTCGTCGACCGCATCCGCGCTGAATTCAACCTGGATGCCTTCGGTTCCCATCAAGGCCCTGTACTGCTTGATGAGAGCGTTCTGCGGCTCGGTCAAGATCCTGATGAAATCTT
>SMTZ1_10007294_pt1 | contig 11074 bp, 8 predicted proteins | sample DeeMarSWOR136_30_FD_25667 | JGI IMG/M metagenome (IMG submission 25667)
TGAGGATACTGCCAAGTGATTTATTTAGAAATCCTTTGTGGTGGAGAAAGGCATATAAAAAAGCAATAGAGATTAAAAAAGAATATGATTTTGATGTAGTTCACTGTCATGATTTAGACACACTTCAGGCAGGGGTGTGGATAAAAAACAAAACAAATTGTAAACTTGTTTACGATGCTCATGAAATCTTTGGGTATATAATTCAAAATAAAGTCCCAGGTTTTATTGTAAATCGAACTTTTAAAATGGAAAAAAAACTTGTTAAAAGCATTGATCAAATGATTACAATAAGTACTCCTTTTGAAAAGTATTTTAAAACAATTACAAAAAAACCAATTACAATTGTGATGAACTGCAAAGATTTAATTTATGAAAAATATGAACCTAAAAAAAATAAGGTCTTCACATTACTTTATATTGGCAGTATGAGTTCAATTCGCTTTTTTCCACAAATTGTAGATTTGGTAGGAAATATTTCAAATGTAAAATTTAAGATTGCAGGTCTAAAAGGCTGGGAATATGAAGAAGTAGAAAGACTTAGTAAAAAATATGAAAACATAGAATTTCTTGGAACAATTCCAAATAAAGATATTATGAAACTTACAAGAGAAGCAGATGCTATTTACATGGTTGTTAATTCAAATTTCAACCAGCCAAAAATGACACTATTTAATAAACAATTTGAAGCAATGGTATGTGGAACCCCTATTATTTGTAGTAGAGGGACAAACTCAGGTGACATGACAGAAAAATTAAATTGTGGGATTGTTGTTGAATATAATGAAAAATCTATAAAAGAAGGAATAGTTAAACTAAGAGACAGTAAAGAACTCTGTGAAAACTTAGGTAAAAATGCATTTAAAGCAGCAAAGGAAAGGTACAATTGGGAAACAGAAAAAAAGAATTTATTAAAAGTTTATGGGGAAATTAAATGAAAATATGTATATTTGGTCTTGGACGAATTGGTCTACCGATAGCTCTTGTTTGTGCTGATAGTGGATACAATGTCACAGGAATAGATATTAATTTAGAACTATTAAATAAGCTAAAAAAAGGTAAAATTCCATTTTATGAAAAGGGAATGGAAAAACTACTTAAAAAATTATTAAATAAAAATTTTTACCCTAAAACTCAAAATGATAATTTTAAAAAAGATTTGATTGAATCCGAATATATTATTATTGCAGTTGGAACCGGTTTTGCAGTTTATCCTGAAAAACCAAAACTTGATGTTTTATATTCAATAATTGATCAATTGATATCAGTTGGAATTAAAAATAAAACTCTTATTTTACGTGTAACTCTTCCTGTAGGAACATCTGATGATATCATAAAACTGATTGAAAATAAGTCAAGCTTAATAGAAGGAAAAGATTACTTTTTTGGATTTGTTCCTGAAAGAATAATGGAAGGGAAAGCAATTGAAGAAGAAAAAAATCTTCCAAAAATAATTGGTTGTGCAAGTGAAAAAGGATTTGAGAAAGTAAGTAATTTTTTTAAAAGAATTGGAGGAGAAATAGTTAAAGTAAAAAATCCTAGAACAGCAGAATTCATAAAATTAATTGATAATTCATGGCGGAATACTCGTTTTGCATTTGCAAATGAACTTTCCTTTCTAGCTGAAGAAAATAACATTGATACAATTGAAGCAATAGAGTGTGCAAATAAAGGATACAAGAGAAATGCAATACCTGCACCTGGACCTGTTAGTGGATATTGTTTGGGAAAAGATCCCTACCTACTTGAATTAGGATTTAAAAACGTAGCTGAAAAAAGAGGTTTTGGATCTGTATGGTTTATAGGACGAAAAGCAAATGATTGGTTAAATGAAAAAATCTCAAGTGAAGTTACAGGAAAAAATATACTTATAGCAGGTCTTTCATATAAAGAAAACATTGATGATTATAGATATAGCCATGGTATAGATATTATTAGAATGCTTTTAAAAAAAGGATGCAAGGTATCTGCAACAGATCCATTTTTAGGAAATAATTATTATACAAAACTTCCAAAGGACCTTTCAGGTAAAATAAAAGAATACAAAGATATAAAAGAAGCAATAAAACAAAAATATGACACAATTATTTTTACAACAAGACATGATGAATATAAAAAACCTGAAATAATAAACCAAGTGAAAGAAATCAAGAAAAAACAAGAAATTGAAATTATGGATCTTTGGAACATGTTTTAAAAATTATTTAAAAAACTGTGTTAAATTATTTTTATATAGATATTTCAAATTTTTTTCAAGTCTTTTTTGCGAAGGCATTCCTTTTGAAGTGTGACATATATACCAGCCTTCTTTTTTACCAACGATATCTTTTAAATTTGCACTATGATAAAAATCTTCACTTTTTTCTCTCATTACATATGATGGATGAAGAGTTAGCCCAACGGATTCACAAGCATTTATCAGTTGATCATTATATTTTCCACAAGGAGGTATAAAATAACGGGGAGTAACACCCAATCTTTTCTTTATTATATTATTTGCCTTTTCGATATCATTTTTTTGACTTTCTAAATCCCAATTTACCAATTTTTCACATTTATGAGAAAAACTATGGTTACATATCTCATACATCTTTAAATTTTTTTTAATCCATCTAGAGGGAAAAGGGCGAGAGCCAATAATTCCAATATGAACAAATATTTTGTATTTTAAAAAAACCTGATGACGCCAAATAGCATTTAAAAAAATGTCATCATCTCTAACATATATCATTATTGAATGTAAATAAAATTCATAATAATAATATTTTAGATAAAACTAAAAAATAAAATGTTAAAAACAACTACATGTTAGGTATAGTAAAAAAATAAGGTGTAAAAACTAGTGATAGAAAAAACAAACAATAATATCAAAAAAGTCCTAATTCTTGGAATTGATGCAATTGAATATGATTTGGTAGAGGAATGGGATTTAAAAAATTTAAAACAAAAAGAATATGGAAAAACAATACTACCTTTATATCCTGGTCAAGAACCTGCAACTGTAATTATTTGGCCTTGTTTTATTACAGGTAAAGAACCTGAGGAAATGGGATACTCGACAGTTTATGTGTTTTCAAAACCTCTGCAATTTTTTATAAATATTCTTTCACCTATAATTAGAAAAATATTTATTGATACAAAAGCGAAAGAAAGAACAGAAAAAATACATGGGAAACAATCAATACTTGATAAATATGCAGATTTAGTAAGGAAATATGGTTTGTCACATAAACCAACAAGGGATGATATAAAGGCAAAAACAATTTTTGAAAATAAAAATTTAAAAAGTGTACATCTTCACATACCTGTTTATGATAAAGATGATTTTCCAGATTATAGAAAAGACATAATAAAAGTGATTGCAGAAAAAGCTTATCAACCAGTAATTGAAATTAAACAAAAAAAAGAATTCAAACAAAGATCAAAAGAAGTTTTTGAACATATAAAGAAAGGCAATTGGGATATTTTTATGCAATATTTTTATCTTTTAGATAGCGTTCAACATATTTATTACAAAAATCCTAAAAAAATTGCAGAATTTTATCTGATGTTTGATGAATTCGTAGAAAAAGTAAGTAAAATAATTGATAAAAATACTCTACTAATAATAGTTTCAGATCATGGTCAAAAGAAAGGTATACATACACCATACGGATTTTATTCATCAAATAAAATCCTAAATTTGAAAAATCCGAAACTTATTGATTTCAAACAAATAATTGAAAATGAAATTGAAAAGAGCTAGGTGATTGCAAAAATATGAAAATAATGTCAATCATTGGAGCTAGGCCTCAATTTATTAAATGTGCTCCAGTATCAAAAGAAATTAGAAAAAACAATAAAGAAATAATTGTACATACTGGGCAACATTATGACAAAACAATGTCAAATCTTTTTTTCAATGAATTAAAAATTCCTAAACCTGATTATAATTTAGGTGTTGGATCTGGATCACATGGTTATCAAACAGGAAAGATGTTGATTAAAATTGAAAAGGTCCTTTTTAAGGAAAAACCAGATTTTGTATTAGTTTACGGTGATACAAATACAACACTAGCTGGTGCATTAGCAACCGTAAAATTACATATCCCTATAGGCCATATTGAGTCAGGTCTCAGAAGTTTTGATAAAAAAATGCCAGAAGAGATAAATAGAATTGTATCAGATCATATTTCAAACATCTTATTTGCTCCAACAGAAAATGCAGTTATAAACCTAAATAAAGAAGGTATAAAAAATGGTGTTTTTCAAGTTGGAGATGTTATGTATGATGCTTTAGTAAGAAATATAAAAATTGCAGAAGGAAAATTAAAAATATTATCAAAATTTAAAATTGAACCAAAACAATATTTTTTAGCAACTATTCATAGACCGTCAAATACTGATAACAAAAAAAACTTGAAAAATATTTTATCTGCTTTTTCAAAAATTGAAGAAACAATAATTTTTCCAATACATCCTCGAACTGTAAAATTTATAAAAAACCATAATTTAAAAGATAAAATTGGAAAAAATGTAATTATTACTGAACCTCTTGGTTATCTAGATTTTATAACACTTGAAAAAAATGCTAAAAAGATATTTACAGACTCAGGAGGTGTACAAAAGGAAGCATATTTTTTAAAAATTCCATGTATAACTCTTCGTGAAAATACTGAGTGGATTGAAACAGTTAAAGATGGATGGAATATTTTGGTAGGTTCTGATAAAAGTAAAATTATTGATGCCTGTATCAATTTCAATCCTACTGGCAAGCAAAACAACTATTTTGGAAAAGGTGAGGCAAGTAAAAAAATTAGAAAAATAATTGAAGATTACTTAAGAAAAAATTAGACAAAAACTAAAAGTATAGTAATAATGTTTAGGCCGTTGATATGATACAAAAAATAGGAGTAATTGGCGCTGGATCAATGGGAAAAAACCATGCAAGAGTATGCTCTGAGCTACCAAATGTTGAGCTTTATGGTATTGTAGATATTGATAAAACATCAGGGAAAGTTCTAGCAGATAGATTAAATTCAGAAGCATTTACAGATTATAAAGAAATGATTCCAAATATTGATGGTGCAATAATTGCAACTCCTACAATTACTCATTATGATATTGCAAGAAATCTAATTGAAGCAGGAAAACATGTTCTTGTGGAAAAACCAATTTGTAGTACTGCAGAAAAAGGTCAGGAGTTACTAACTCTTTCTGAAAATAATAATGTAGTTCTTGCAGTTGGTCATATTGAACGACATAATACAGCTGTTTCCTTTGTTAAAAAATCTTTAGACAATAATCAATATGGAGATATTATATCCCTTAATTCAAAAAGGGTAAGTAATTTTCCAGGTAGAATTCATGATGTAGGTGTAATTCATGATTTTGGTGTTCATGATATTGATATTATGAGATATATTGGTGGAGAAGTAAAATCAGTTTACGCAAAATCTGGTTTTTATAAAAAAGGAATAGAGTTTGAAGACCATGCAATAATTGTTTTAAATTTTGAAAATGATTTCTGTGGTGTGATTGAGGTAAATTGGTTGACTCCAATGAAAATTAGGACTCTTTCTTTAACTTGTGAGAAAAGTTTTGTTGAAGTTGATTTTATTAATCAAACTGTTAAGACATCTTCTTCTTCAATTGAAAATCTGGATGAAACAAACCTTTATAATCTTTCAATAATAAATCAAATCAACAAAACAAATCTACAGAAAGTAGAACCATTGAAAAATGAGATAAATGATTTTGTAGAATCAATTAATAAAAATAAAAAACCCTTAGTTACCGGTTATGATGGCGTTCAAGCAATAAGAATTGCAGAAGCAGCTCTTCAATCATGCAAAAAAAAGGAAAATGTGATGATTTGATGATTCATATTGCAAAACCAATTATTGGAGAAGAAGAAAAAAAAGCAGTTTCAAAAGTTCTTGATTCAGGGATTATTGCTTACGGACCCAAAACTAAGGAGTTTGAAAAAGAATTTGCAAGATATGTTAATTCCAAATATGCAATAGCAACAACATCTGGAACAACTGCCTTACATTTAGCATTACTTTCAATTGGAATTAAAGAAGGTGATGAAGTAATTGTACCTTCTTTTTCGTTTATTGCATCGGCAAACACAATAATTTTTTGTAATGCTAAACCTGTATTCTGTGATGTAAATCCAAAAACATTCAATATTGAAATAGATGAATTAAAAAAACTAATTACAAAAAAAACAAAGGCAATAATGCCTGTGCATTTGTATGGACAACCTGCTGAAATGAAACCAATTCTTGAAATAGGAAAGGAAAAAGGAATTGTTATCATTGGTGATGCCGCACAAGCCCATGGTGCACAATATCATAATAAAAGGATTGGTTCAATTAGTGATCTTGAATGTTTCTCTTTTTATCCTACAAAGAATATGACAACGGGCGAAGGAGGAATGATTACTACAAACAATCATGACATCTACAATAAACTACTTTCAATAAGAAATCATGGGAGAGAAAAAACAAAATGGGGTTATAATCACGGAAGAATAGGTTACAATTATAGAATGACAGATATTGCTGCAGCAATTGGTAGCGAACAGCTTAAAAAACTTGATAAATTTAATGACAAGCGTATAGAAAATGCCAATTTTTATAATGAAGAATTGAAAGGTGTTGAAACTCCTTTTTTAATAAATAAAGTAAAACATGTTTATCATCAATATACAATTAAATGTAAAAAACGCAATATGTTAATTAAAGAATTAGAAAAAAATGAAATTGGATATGGAATATATTACCCTAAACCACTTCACCAATATTCTCATTTAAAACAATTCGGTCATAAAAAATTAAAAGTATCAGAAAAAATAGTAAAAGAAGTAATATCAATTCCAGTTCATCCCTCAATAAAAAAAGAAGATTTAGAAAAAATAACAAATGTTACAAACGGGGTTTTCCAATACCACGGTAAATAAAACCTAATTTTTCACATTCTATTTTATTATATGCATTTCTTCCATCAATTAAAATTGGTGTTTTCATCATTGTTTTAATCTTTTTTAAATCCATATTTAGATAATTTTTATGTTTTACTAAAATTACTATTGCATCAGAGTCTTTTACTACTTCATCAAAATCTGAATTTATAGGATAATCAAAATCTCTTACGTATGGATCGTGTAAAATAGGCTTGGCTCCTTTTTTTTCTGCTATTTCATAAAATTGTTTTGTTGGAGTGTTTCTTGTATCATCAGAATTTTCAAGAAAAGCAACACCAAGGATAGCAATTTTCGAATCTTTTATGATTTTTCCAACTTCATTTAATGCTTCCTCTAATAAAATGAAAGTGTGGTTTGGCATGTAAATATTAAGCTCTCTACTTTTTATTATTATATTTGGGTCAACTTTTAATTTTCCATAAGTATCAACACCATATTTTAAAAGCCAAGGATCCTTAGGAAGGCAATGACCCCCAACACCCGCTCCTGGAAAGTGCATATTTCTTACAGGATTTGAAGCTGGGTTTGATGGATCGTTTGGTAAATTATTTACAAGTTCCCTTACTTTATAAACATCTATATTTAAGCTCTCGCACATAAGAGCAACTTCATTTGCAAAAGCAATATTTACATCACGATAGGTATTTTCAACTACTTTCGAAACCTCTGCAGTCATTACGTTTGTTGGGTGGAGGGGCGCATTTACAATTTTTTCATAGATTTCCATTGCCTTTTTGGTACTATTTTCATCAATTCCGCCAATTATTCTAGGATAGTTTTTGATATTATGAATCAGTCTTCCAACCATTACCCTTTCATAAGAAAACACAAGTGAAAAATCAACTCCTGCTTTCATATTTGATTCTTCTTCAAGGATAGGCTTTACAATAAACTCTGTTGTACCTGGTGCAACAGTTGATTCAATAACTACAAGAACATCTTTTGGAATAATTTTTCCAATAATATGACTTACTTCCTTTAAAGATTCATATCTAGGTACATTATTTTCATCTGTTGGAGTTTGAACATCTATTAAAATTACATCTGCATCTCTACATTCATTATAATCATCTGTTACTCTAAAGGTCTTTTTCTTTACAACCTTTTCAATAAGCTCAGAAAGCCCAGGCTCATCTCCACCAATCGGATTTTTACCTTTATTTAAATAATCAATTTTCCATCCAGATCTTTTTGATCTTCTTTGAATTCCAATAACTGAAAAACCTTCAACATCAGCAAGTAAAGCTGCTGCAGGAATGCCAACATAACCCATTCCTATTACAACAATTTTTTTAGACATGCTTGATGAGCAATGACAGAAGGGTTTAAAAGTTTTTCATGATAAAATTTTTTAACCATTGCAAATAATTAAAATAAACCTTTTTGATAACTACATTGAAATGAATTTATTATATCTAATTTATTTCAATTAAAGGAAGGGAAATGGAATAATTATTTAAGACAGTATTTTTAAGTGTATATGTCTGTCTTAAAAAAGGTGGGAAATGATGAAACAGGAAAAATCAATTTTGTTGATTGCATTTAAATTTCCCCCTTTTGCTGGAGTTGGCGGATTTAGATGGAGCAAAATGTCAAAATATCTAGCGCAAAAAGGCTATAAAGTTCATGTTGTCACTGTTGATTGGGAAAATATCGGAGTTGATAAATATTCAAAAGATACTGATCATCCAAATATAATTATTCACAGGATTTGTTCGTTTTATCCTCATAATTTTAAATATAGAAGATTCAAAAATAGTCTAATTGGGAAAATATTACATTTTAAAAGACATGCTATTTTGAAATTACTTGAAATTTTTTGGTATGAAGACGAAGCTCAGTATTGGGGATCGTACCTAGTTCCTTTTTGCGAAGAATTAATTGAAAAAGAAAAGATAAAAAATGTAATTTCAACAGGTGCTCCATTCATGGCAAACTTTTGGGCAGCAAAGCTAAAAGTTAGAAATCCAGATATAAATCTGATTTTAGATTTTAGAGATCCATGGACTGATAATAAAAATTTAGAAACTAAAATGAAACTTTTTAAGAAAAAATCATTAAAAAATGAAAGATTTACATTAAATAATTGTGATGTTGTTGTTTCAGTGACTCCTGATTTACTGAATATTTTTATGGAAAAAGTTGAAAATAGGGATATTAAGGGAGTCTATCTTCCAAATGGTTATGACATTGATATTAAAGATATGCAACCTGTTAAAAATCGCAAATTTACATTTTTGCATGCAGGAGGTTTGATAGTAGGACGTCAAGAACCTCTCAAATCATTTTTAAAAGCAGTGGATGAAATAAAAAATAAGATTCCAGAAATCAAAATAGATTTTTATGGTAATGTGCCAAATGATATCAAAAGAAAATATTTTGAATTATTTGAAAAAAAGATAGCAGTCCAGCATTCAAAAATTCATCCAGACGAAATTAAGAAAAAAATGTCTCAATCATTTGTCTGTTTACACCTTACTGCAAGATTTTTTCCAATGAGTGCTTCAACAAAGATTTATGAACATGCTTTTCTAAAAAGGCCTACTTTATCAATTAACTATGGAGGAGAAATTGAGAGACTTATTAATAAGTATAATCTTGGGATTTCTGTTAATGGAGATAATGTTGAAAAAATAAAAGATGAATTATCAAAACTATATGAAATTTGGAAAAAGAGTCCAAATTACCAGATTTCACCAAAAAATATTGAATTTTTTAATTATAAAAATATTGTAGGTGAATTAGAGAAATATCTTAAGTGAAAACAAAAACATAAATGTAATAATATTAATAAGACATTTTAATATCGGAAAAAACATGAAGGATAGAGTTGACATATTGAATCTAGAATGGAGTTCTTACCCTTCTCGAGATCGCCAAATGGTAACTTTAGTTTGTAATTATTTGAGATATATGGGATACAGTGTTATTGAAGAATCCATTTTTAATGGATATCATTATATAAAAAAATATAAGCCCAGGCTATACTTTAATGCAAGCCCGCTAGGTGCAATAGTAAATACGCATATGATGAAATATGCTCGTCAAAAAAATATTCTTGGAGTATCCTTAATTTCTGAAGGTAACTTTAAGCCAGGGAAAAAATACATTGACCAATTTCTCTGGGGATGGAACAAAGAAAAAGATAAACATGAAAATATACACATGCAGTGGACAGAAAGAACAAGGGATATGAGCCTGAAATATTACCCCGAGTTAAAAGAAAAATTAAAGGTTTCAGGTGGAGTGGGTTTTGATATATATAAGATAGGCAAACACAAAGATAAGGATGATTTTTTAAGAAAATATGACAAGACGAATTTCAAAAAAATAATTGGAATTGGTTGCTGGGATTTCGGTTCCTTTTATCCAGAAGATGAAAGATATAAAATAAATGTAAAAAGACTTACACAAGAAAATATTAATCGCTTTAGAAAAGATGGAGTTGAATTTAACAATATATTAAACAAAATCATTTCAGAAAATAAAAATATACTTTTTTTATTGAAACAGCATCCAGGAACAAGACTTGGCAAAAAAGCTTCAGCAATTGTAGGTACAGAGAAATTTGAAAACACAATCACAGTAAAAAACGAAGAAGCTGTGGCTGATTGTATAAATGTTTCTGATTTTTGGTTGATATATGAATCAACAACAGCAATTGAATCATGGTTATTAGGCAAACAGACCTGCCTATTAAATCCCAGTGGAACAGACTTTCTAAGGGATGAAATATATAAAGGATCACCAAACTTTTCAACTGATAAAAAACTTCAAGAAGCAATAAATTCTTTTTATAGTTCAGGAATTATTCCTGGATTTAAAGATCTAGAAAAGAATCGAAAGAATATAATTAAAGATGTTATTCAGTGGGATGATGGTTTAAATCATGTTAGAGCTGGTAATGAGATAATTAATCTTATAGAAAATAATAAAATTACCAAAATTAAAAAGGAGAATATCAATTATCTTAAAAAAAGATATTGGCAAATGATAAAGTGGTATTTTTCTCCATATCTAAGGTTTTTACCGAGGGTAAAACAATATTATCATAGGCATAGAATTAAGTTTGATTATGATGGTTTAAAAAAATTAACTGAAAAAAGA
>SMTZ1_10038353_pt1 | contig 11074 bp, 16 predicted proteins | sample DeeMarSWOR136_30_FD_25667 | JGI IMG/M metagenome (IMG submission 25667)
GTCCAATGGGTTCCCCTATCGGAGATTTCCCATCATTCCCTTCCCGGGAAGACGAAACGGGTCATTCAAAAGGCCTTTGAGATGAGGGGAAAACACCACCTGACCGCTGACCGACGACCACGGACCGCAGACTAGTAACTAGTAACTAGGAACAAATAACCAATAATCCAGGTTTTGGGCAACAGCCCTTTCAGGAGCGAATCCATCACGGAACGGCCACCGGTATGAAGAGCGGTTGCCCGAATTTCTCCTTCCCGAATTCCCGGATGATCTTCTGCCCCTCGGGAGAAGTCACCCACCCGATATAGGCCATGGCCAAGACGTAGTTCACCTGGGGATGTTTCGCCGGATTGACGGCGATGATTCCATAGGGATTGAAGAGATCCGGATCCCCCTCGCAGAGGATTTCCACGGACACCTTATTTTTGTAGGCCAAGTAGGTACCTCGATCCGCCAGGGTATAGGCGAGCTTCTCGTTGGCAATCTGGATGACCGCACCCATGCCCTGCCCGGCTTCCGAGTACCACCTGCCCTCGGGCTTCAAGCCGGCCTTCTTCCAGAGGGATTTCTCCTTCTTGTGGGTTCCGGAATCATCCCCCCGCGAGATGACTCGCAATTGCTGCAAGGGCTTTCTTCGCATCTTTGGTGCCCCGGATGCCGGCGGGATCCTTGGCCGGTCCAATGATGATAAAGTCGTTGTACATAACATCCCTCCGGTTTACCCCATGACCAGCGGCCACGAATTTGTCCTCTGCCGGCCTGCTGTGGACGAAAACCACATCGCTATCGCCCATCTCCCCGATCTTCAGCGCCTTTCCCGTCCCTACCGCAATGACATCGACCCTGCAAGCAAACTTCTTTTCGAAGGGCGGGTTGAGGTAAGGGTGAGACCCAGGAGGAGGATGAAGAAAGGGAACTTCTTCATGGCATGTGCTCCTTTCGCCTTGGGATATCGAGAGGGGAAAATTTACCAAGAATTGTCCATGAAGTCAAGAATAAAGTTTATATTAGTTATTCTTGGTTATTATTTTCCACTTTTTGTTGACTTAATTGCCTTTTTTCATTAAATTAATGGGAAAACTGTACTTTTCGCTGAAATTCAAATGATTTAATCGGACGATCATGGAATACCTGCTCGAGGCCTTTGGGGACTGTATAGGGCTTATTTTCTCCCTTGATCGGGAGATCTACGGAATCGTGGGGAGATCGCTCGCTTTCTCCCTGACGGCGACACTGCTTGCAACTCTTTTCGGCGTCCCCATCGGTTTCCTCGTTGGTACCAAGAGGTTCAGGGGAAAGTCGGGATTGTTGACCGTCATGAACACCCTCATGGCCCTCCCCACGGTGGTTATTGGCCTCCTAGCCTATGGCCTTTTCTCCCGCCGCGCCCCCTTGGGTTTTCTGGATCTGCTCTTTAGCCCGGCTGCCGTGATTATCGGGGAATTCATCCTTTCCCTTCCCATCATCGCCAATTTAACCGTTTCGGCTGTTCAGGCCGTCGACCCCCGTGCAGTTCTGACGGCCAAAAGCCTTGGGGCAGGGAGGACCATGGTAACCTGGACTATTCTCATGGAGGCCCGGTTTTCCCTGCTGGCCGGTATCATAGCGGGTTTTGGTCGGGCCATTTCCGAGGTGGGATCGGCTATGATGCTGGGAGGCAACATCCGGTTCTACACACGGACTATGACTACCGCCATCGCACTGGAAACGAGCAAGGGGGAGTTCGGTTTCGGCCTAGCCCTGGGTTTTTTCCTGCTCTTAATGGTCTTTTCGATGAACATCCTCTTTCACTTTCTGCAGATGAAAGGTCGCCGATCATGAGCGAAATTGGGCACACGGCTCAATTGGAGCTGAGGAATGTGACCCACCGCTACGATGGAAAGGTGGTCCTGGATATTTCCCGTCTTTCCATAGAAAGGGGAAAAATCTACGGCGTGCTCGGGCCCAATGGGTCGGGGAAGACGACGCTCCTCTCCATCATGAACCTCCTTATGCCGCCAACCTCGGGTCAGTTGTTTTTCGAGGGGGGACCCATCCAGTACGAGGGGGGCAGTCGGCTGGAGATTCAGAGATCCATGGCCATGACCCTCCAATCCCCTTATCTCTTTAACACCACGGTGGAGGGAAACATCGCCTATGGCCTGAGGGATTGAACGTGCCTTACAGCAGGTAGGCCTGCGAGGGTTTGCGAAGAGGAGGGCCAGGGAACTTTCGGGAGGGGAGACCCAGTTGATGGCTATTGCCAGGGCCCTGGTTATAGATCCGAAGATCCTGTTTCTCGACGAGCCAACGGCGAACGTGGATGTAGGCCACATCCAACAACTGGAGGAAGTCATCGCGGTTATCAACAGGGATCATGGAACAACCATTGTTCTCACGACGCATAACCTTCCCCAGGCGTACCGGCTCGCACATCATGTGTTTCCCCTCTTTGAGGGTCGACTGGTTGCCTCCACCATGCATAACGTATTTGGTGGCACCATCAAGGCCACTCCGGGAGGCCCCTATTTCGATACGGGCAAGATCCAGATCTGGATCCCCCAGGAATGCTCCTCATCTCCCTCTCACTACATATCCGTAAATCCGGGAGATATTATCGTCTCCAAGCGGCCCTTTGCTTCCAGCGCACGGAATCGATACGAGGGGGCCATCACTCAGGTGATTGACCAGGGAGGAGGGGTAGACTTAGTGGTCAGTGCGGGGGAGACATTCAGGGTTCAAATCACCGAACATTCCTTTCGAAAACTGGGATTGAATGTGGGCTCCCGGATATATGTCACCTTTAAGGCCAGCTCCGCACATCTCCTATGATTGGAATGAATGGGGGGACTCCATGGAAAAAGAGATGTTGACGACGAGGGAAGCGGCTGAATACCTTAACCTCAACGAAAAAATCATCTATCGACTGGTGAGGGAGGGGAGGCTCCCCGGAACGCGGATTACCGGCAAATGGACCTTTTCCCGATCGCAGCTCCGGCAGTGGATAGAAGCCCATTCCCTCGGGGAGATACGGTCTTTTCCCCTTCTATCCGGCCGAGTGCTCGCCCGGATCCTCCATGCAGAATGCCCGGAGCTCCTCACCTTTTATGCCACCTTGGGAAGTCAGGGGGGAATCAGGGCCATTAGAGAGGGAAAGGCCCACCTGGCAGGGGTTCATCTCTACCATCCCCAAAGCGGGGAATATAACCTGCCGTACCTCGGGAATTTTCCTCCCAAGGAACGGCCGTTAGTGTTTAATCTCGCTTATCGGATCCAGGGATGGATCGTTCGGCCGAAAGGATCTCCGGTTTTTCGCGGGGCGGCAGATCTGCTACAACCGGGAATCCGGTTCATCAACAGGGAGAGGGGGTCAGGGACGAGGGTCCTCCTGGATCACCTCTTGGCTCACAGTGGGATCGATCCGAAAGAGGTGGTGGGTTATAAGGATGAGGTCTTTACGCACTTAGAGGTAGTGCTGGCGATTTTGAAGGGGGAGGCCGATGTGGGCCTGGGGATTCAACCGGTGGCTGAACTCTTGGGACTCGGGTTCCTTCCCATAACCGCGGAACGGTTTGACCTCGTCGTTCCCCGGGAGAGCCTCTCCCTGAGACCCGTTCGGATATTCTTCAATCTTCTCCATTCGAGGAAATTCCTAAAGAGGGCAAGGGAACTCCCCGGATATGACCTGAAGGATTCGGGGAAGATGCTCCAGTAAATGGTAGTCGAGGAGGTCGTGGGTACGGTGAATGTTCAGTTCCTGGGAAGCGGCGATGCCTTCGGAAGCGGAGGCCGGTTACAGACCTGCATCTACGTCGATGGAGGCACGACGCGCTTCCTTCTGGACTGCGGGGCCTCGTCGCTCATTGCGATGAAGCGCTGGGGAGTGAACCCCTCGCTCATTGACATCATCTTGGTTACCCACCTCCACGGTGACCATTTCGGGGGCCTTCCCTTCTTCCTGCTCGATGCGCAGTTAGTCTCAGGCCGCACCAGACCCCTTGAGGTGGCGGGGCCGCCGGGCCTTGAGTCCAGGATTTGGGATGCAATGGAGGTCCTGTTCCCCGGATCCTCCCGCGTACAGCAGAAGTTTTCCCTTGATTTCGTTGAACTCGCTGAGGGAAATATCGCGAGGATAGGGCCCCTTGCCGTCACCCCCCTTGGCGTTATCCACGCGAGCGGCGCACCTCCCTATGCGTTGCGGGTCGAGGTTGGGGGAAAAATAATCGGATACTCCGGTGACACGGAGTGCTTGACTACCGGAGCCTCGTGGCCCATCGAGGGGAACTCGGCTGTCGGAGGCTCGTGTTGACCCATATGAGCTCCGATATGCTGGGCAGAATCGAGAGCCTTGACGTGGAATGCGCGGAGGATGGGAAGTGTATTGTGTTGTAGGCTGGATTTACCTCAACGGGGATATTCGACCCGTTATCCTTCGACGATTCTCCCTCGTGAATCCACAAATTGACCGGAATCTCGTATCTGCAATTATGCCCCCACCATCTCCCGAGCGATTCTCCCTACCATTGTCACCGGCAGGAGCACGGGTTTCTTCGTTATCTCCCTGAACAGCGTCCTCGTTTCTCGTCCGAAACCAATGCAGTCCAAAATCACGAGATCGACATCCGCAGCTTTGATTCTTTGGGCTTTTTCCCTCAATTCCTCACGCGTTCCCGTATATGGGGAGACCGCTTCCGCAACGACCTCAAGGTTCGATTTTTCCCATCTTCTCTTTAATGCGGGAATTTGTTCCGGTGACGGCACGATCACTCCCAATCTTCCCGTATCCAACAAGCTTTGAACCATATGGAGCATGATCCTGTCAGGTCGGACCAGTATTTTGCTGGATTCGATCTCGGGAAATTCCCCGGTACAGAGGAGAATGATGATTTCAACGGGTTCCGCCTGGAAGTCTGATACACAGTGCTTCATTCGTTCTATGACCTGTGCTTCTGCTATTTTAACCTCGCTTCCATCCCTCATTCTTGTGACGAGGATATAATCGTTCGGTCGGGGGTAGAACGCCTTCACCTCTTCCAGATCAAGGCCGTCCAGGGCCCCTTTCTCAAGGATCTCTACCTTCGGGCCGAGAATATCCCGTAGTTCAGGAATGACGTCGCTCCTTGGAGATTGCCCGATGGTCAAGGTTCCGACTTTCACCGATTTTCCCCCCTCTGTATATGCAGGATCTGTGCTCCCTGCAACGACTGTCTCTCCCGTCACACTCTTGCATGCTGCTCTCTTCACCGCTTAGTCCGGCTCCCCTTATGTCGTCCACGATCTTCAGGAGCTTCCTCACCTCCTCTTCTTCCCCTCCTATAGCCATCACCGTTGATCCCTCCGCCCCATTGATGCCTCCCCTTCCAATCACCGTACATCGCCATTCCGTACGATAAGTCCATATCCCTGCCCGCGGCTTTCACTGCCTCTTGAATGGACCCAGGGATGAGTTTCTCCAATCCTATTGGAATGATGAGATGTGCTCCCTGCGCGAACATCCCCGGGATAGCAGTTCCGGGATTCCCGCCCCCCGGAGATCCGGCCATCATAGCCACATTTCCATGCACATCGATGGCATTCCCGCTCATGATAACGACGTCCTCCCTGCCCAATCCCTGCGCGACCTCTCCTATCGTATCATCGATATTCTGCACCGCGCCCTTCTCCATGAGCAGGCTGTGCGCATGTTCCTTCGATGCGTCCCTTGCGGTGACGGTTCCCCTCGGCGTGATCCTCCCCGAAATTCGCAGCGGCATGCCGACCATCTCCTCGCAGACGGCGGAAACGGTCGTTCCCCCCTTGAGGATAATTTTCCCGTTTTTCAAGGCCTCTTGGACCTCGGGCAGAGAGACAACCGCCTTTGCGATGAGCCTCTTCGATTCGTTTACGGTTGCAGAACGTTCATCCGTCCGTAGAGCTCAACAACCCTCTTGAATTCTCCTTCATCGTAAAACCGACAGTTTCCCTCCGTAAACGCCTTCGCGACTTCAAGACAGAATCTCCCAGCTTCTTCGATATCGACCTCATGGTTGGCACCGGTTGCACACCCTGGCACCGCCGTCTCCGTGGTTACTGCCACACCGACAACGGGCGAATTCGTGGCCGTGCACGGTTGCATGATACTATTCATGTGGAAGAGCCCGTTCCCGTAAGGGGTGATATCTTGCGTCGTTATGGGGGTTACCCGCGGCGGTTTCCCCGTTGTCCATGCCAGGATATCCAACAAATCCTCGCTGATTCTCAGGATATATCCCTCTTTCACCGGGAGTCGACCTCATGCTCGTTCATTTCCGGCATAGTTACGGGAGCCTTCATGAACGGAACCGGTTCGTGAGGCTGCGTTGGTGCGTCGGGACAGATATGCGTCGCAATAATGACATCGCCATTCAGTCTATCTCCCCTGATTCCCATGTCTGCCAGTTTCAGGGCACAGGATATGACTGTGATAGCCCCGTCCGCGTCTGAAACCATGCCGACCCGTTCAGGCCTGGCCCCAATCCCGCCGAGCCTTCCAATGATACCCAATGTCGGAGCATTGCCCCCGCTCTTCTTTCCCTCAACTCCTGGGATGACGGTCTTGATAAAATCCGTGGATCCTCCTTCTCCGCGCATTGTTTTCACATCGATTCGCTCCAATCCCCTGGATGTGAGCAAATCGGCCACCTGTGGGCCATTGATTGATGCATCGTCGAGAAGTTCGCATGCTTCCATAACGTGTTTCAGCATTTCATGCCCTCCTGCGGAAATCTTGCCCTCCCATTTCCGTGGGGTAATTTCGGGGCTCCCCAATCCCCGGGGTCACTGTGGAGCCATCGACCCAACGAGGATGGATGGAGCAATCTTCCACGTCGCCGGGGCCACATTTCCCTCCTATCTCCCCCTGGTGAGATGCCAGGCGAATAGGCCCGTTGCCTCGACAGGGTCAATGACGGGAATACCCACAGCCCCCTCAAGGTCCCTGGCAATTCCTATGGTGGTATAGCCCGTGCAGGCAAGGGCTATGACCTCGGCCCCGGTTTTTCGTAGGTGTTCGGCTGCGCTGATGGCGTTTTCCCTTCCCTCTCCGGTCAGGAGATCCAATGTGGTCTTGACGCCTTCTGGCCTCGTTTGGGAAACCAGGTGATCGCCCAATATATCCCTCATGATACGCGGTGCGCGTTCTCTAATCCCCAGCGTCCCGATTTTCCCCCCACAGGAGAGGGAAACAGAGGCACATGAACTCCCCGCCCCGACCACCGGTATTGTGACGATCTTTCTCAGTTCCCCCACGCCCGGGTCATCTGCGCAGCTCACGATAATCGCCTTCACGCCCTCTCGTTCCATTTCCTTCCCCAACTCGAGTATTTTCGGGAGGGCAAGGGCGGAGCTCTCCTCGTCGTATATCCCCTGGGGAAATGGCTTTCCAACAGCCGCCCGTGGGCGTTAAGCAGGTTCTCGTCCTCCGTTGTAAGGACCCTTATCAACCCGATCCTTGTCTTCATTTCGATCCCTCCCTCCCACGGCTATCCGAGTTTCACGGTAATTCCTGGATCCTCAGTTTCTTACCGTTTTACCCGTCTGAGCCTGGGGTTCAGCGCATCATTGAGACCATCACCAATGAGGTTCAAGGAGAGCACCGTAAGGAATATGGCGGATCCGGGGAAGATGGCTAGCCACCATGCAGTCCTGAGAAACCTCTGGGCGTTGTATAGCATTCTGCCCCAACTCATGAGATTCGGGTCTCCGGCCCCGAGGAAACTCAATCCAGCCTCGGTGATAATGGCGGCGCCTACCTCAAGGGATGCGGTTACGAGCACTACGTGCATGGCATTCGGCAGTATTTGCTTAAAAATGATGCGGGCGCTGCTCATGCCTATGCCCTTCGCTGCCATGACGAATTCTGACTCTCTCAGTTGCAGGAATTCAGCCCGGACCAACCTCCCCGTGCGTGGCCAGCTGAGTATGCCTATTACCACAACGACGTTCCATATCGTATTGCCGAAGAAGACCACGATGACCAGCGCGAACAGGAACCTGGGCATGGACTGGAAGAGCTCACAGAACTTCATCAGTAAGTCATCGGTTATGCCGCCGAAGTACCCCGATATCGATCCGATAATGACACCAATCAAGGCAGCGGTAAGCGCCGCCGTAAAACCAACCATCAGTGAAACTCGAGCACCGTGCACCACGCCGCTGAATATATCCCTTGCCAAGTCGCCTGCAGAGGACGGCCGACCCCCGTATCCATGGGCCCGAATTCTGTGATCCAATCAGCCGAAACGGCGACGGTAACGAGGATGATCAGGAACAAGAGGCCGAAGACAGCCCCCTTGTTCCTCCGATATCCCTTCCAGAAATCCCACAATCTCTCCGCTAGACCTTCGGCACTCGTGTTCGCCAAGAGAGGCATTGAACTCCCCGCTGGTTATTCATATACGACCCTTGGGTCAAGATAGGCATATATGAGGTCAGTGATCAGATTGATCACAACCACCCCAACGGACATCACAATGAGCAGTCCCATGAGCACGGGGTAATCGCGTCGAAATACCGATTCAAACATCATTCTCCCGAGGCCAGGCCAGCTGAAGACCGTCTCAATGATCATAGCCCCTGTGAGTTGGAAGGCGAAATTGACGCTTATCACCGTGACAACGGGGAGCACTGCGTTGCGCAGGGCATGTTTAAAAATTACGGTGTTTTCCGTCAAACCCTTCGCGCGGGCGCTATCGATATAATCCATGCCGAGGACTTCCAGCATGTTTGCACGAGTTATGCGAGCGGCCAGGGCAAGCTGAATGACTCCAAGGCTCAGTACCGGCAGAACAAGACAACGAACCCAGTCAAGGAAGCTCCCCCCGCCCAAGGCACGATGGGGTATACCGCCCGTTGGGAGTATGTTTAAATATATGGAAAAGACTATGATTAATAACTGGCCGAACCAAAAGGAATAAGGACGTTTTCCCGCGAAGACACCCAGGATAATTCCCGCGGTTGCAGCGAAAAACGTGGACAGAATGACGAGCAAGAAGGTGATGGGGATCCTTTCCGCAATAATATCGATGACTGGCCGCTGGTAGTAGTGGGAGAAACCCAGCTCTCCGCGAAATACATTGGCGATAAAAACCAAAAGTTGCTCTCCGAGGGGCTTGTCCAGGCCCAACATCTGTCTTACCTGTTCCACATACTCTACCGTAGTTCCCCCTCCGCCTTGAATCCAGGACCAACAGAACAAGAGGGATCGCCTCCAGGACTCTCCTCGTTATGTAGGCGTACATCGACCCTCCCTTGCAACGGACACACCGATAGAAAGCCTGCTCCCCAGAGCACCTCGAACGCCCTGGGGAGCAGAAATCCGCGGCTAAAGATTATCTCTCAAGCGACGGCCACTACTTGGCGGGATTTATCCTGTCGAGATGCATCCAGAGATAGCCCAGCACCCATACCCCCTTGGGCTCCTCGGTAAAGAGGCCTTCCTTAATGCCGGTGGCATTCTTGCTGTGCACGAGGAAGGCGCCTGGTAGCTCCTCCGCCAGTATTTCCTGCATGCGATTGGTGAGTTTCAGCCGTTTTTTCGCATCAATTTCACTGATCATCGAGTTAAACAGCCCATCGTATTCGGCATTGCTGAACGCCACACAATTCGCCCAGCTTATGGGTTTGATGTTCTCCGTGTGGTAGCGCTTCAGGGTTGGGGGGGTTGGGCCACCACAGAAGGGTAAAATACTGACGTCAAAATCCCAGCGCTTGAAAACATGTTCATGCCACGCAGCATGATCGAATCTGCAGGTGTTCGCTGTAGCCGGTTGTGTGCTTGAGATTTATGTGAAACCTCCATCCATCGCTTTTCACCGGGTACCCGGCCTGATCCAGCAGCTTGGCGGCAACCTCCGGGTTATATGCGATCTGCTTGGCATCGGGGTCATGCCACCATGCGGAGAACGGTGTGAGCGGAATGTGCCCGATACCCGCATCACCGCCTCCGAAGTAAACCAGTTCAACGATCTTCTGCTTATTTATTGCAGCAGTCAGAGCCTTCCTCACCGCTTTGTTTTGAAATGGGTCCTTCCGTGAATTGAATCCGAGGGTGGGTATCGTTCCACACGGTGAACCATGGAACATAACCTTGTTACCCGGCAGCTTGTCCAACCTGGCCACTTCGCTGCGGGGTACCTCGAAGGGGACCCACTGAACCTCGCCCTTTTCAAAGGCCAATGCCCGTGCTATGGGGTCGCCGATGATCCGGAACACGATTCTCTTGATGGCGGGCTTTTCGCCGTGATAGCCTTCATATCTCTCAAACACGATATGGCTGCCCCTGACCCACTCGACGAACTTGAACGGACCGGAGCCGACCGGCTTGAAATTGTGGGGATTGTTCACCACGTCGGTCCCCTCGTAAAGCGCTTTTTTTACGCACGCCGAGCAATGGGGGCCAAGGCCGTCATAGGGATTCAGCATTTCAGGATATGGTGCTTTCAGGCGGACGACCAGGGTATATTTATCAGGGGTCTCAATGGTATCAATGACCGTTCCGAGACCACGGGCGCAGATGCTCCCATGTTTTATGGCTATTTCCTTGATGCTGAACGCCACGTCCTCAGAGGTTATGGGAGTCCCGTCATGAAAGGTTGACGGTACCCCACTACCCAGTCATGGAACGTGCTCGCGGACACCGGGCTGATGTTCCTTGGATCAGCTGTAATGGCGATGGCAAGGGTATCCTTCTCGCCTGCCGCGAAGGTTGATCCCCCCAGGCTTAACAACGTCCCCAAAAAAAGGAACAGTAGCACCTTAGTGCCCCACTTACTGCTTAAAATCCTTCTCATATCACACCTCCTTTGTTTCGTTGAAACCAGTCTCTTGCGCGACATACCTCTTTCCCTAAAAATGTTTACCCCCTTGATCATCACCTCCTTTATTCTAAAATGGACCACCAGGTTGTATCCGTCCCAATAGCACAGAAACGCCAGAATGTCAATCGCATGGCTAGGCGCCTCAAGGCGGCCCCAATCGCGGGTCATGCCGCCCGAATCGCCCCTAGCTTCAGCGAATCGGCCAAGTGGCAGGTAGCGAAGTGTTCGCGGCCCAGATCTCGGTAGGCTGGGGCCTCCGT
>SMTZ1_10007295_pt1 | contig 11072 bp, 16 predicted proteins | sample DeeMarSWOR136_30_FD_25667 | JGI IMG/M metagenome (IMG submission 25667)
ATTTCTGTTTCATTCTGCCAGTTCAGCTATGATGAATTCCTCTTCTTCCTCTACGTATTTGGTGGCTTTCACCCTTATTCTGGGCGGCGGCTTCTGGATTCCTCTCGACCACACTTTCTCATTCAAGGATTGACCGATAATGACATTATCCACTTTTGTGTGCCGCTGCAAAAAATTCCGGAGCTCTGTAACCGCCCGGGGAGCCCGCTTCCTTCGGGGTACATGCTTGGCCTTTCTCAAAGGAACGACATACACCCGTTCTTCTCCTTCTTCCATGGTCATAGTATCACTTCTGCAGTCTCGTTCTTCTCCAGTGTCTCCTCTTGGGATGGGTTCTCACTTTCAGCTGTGTCTTCATCCACACCCACACAGGGACTCTCCGATTCTGTTTTGCTGCTTTCCCCAGTCTCAATTTCTTTCCAAGGCTTTTGTGTCGCGACATATTACCTCCTCTCAATGTGAAAATCCTTTTTCTGGCTGCCGAAAACCTGTCGGATCAACTGTTTGAACGCTTCTTCAGTGAGTTTGCTCTTGATCTTGCCTGCTTGCAGCAATTGGAACAGAACTGCTTCAATCTGTTCAGCATATTGGGGATTGGCCATCTTTATCCGGGTTAACCGCTCTCTGGCCTTGATGTCTAGGATCTGCTTGAGTACTACCTGTTTCTGTATCTCCTGCTGCATTCTCACCTGCTCTTCTTCTTCTTGTCGTTTCATTTCTTCGAGCTTCTTCCTTCGAATTTCTTCGATATCCTCCATAATATCCCTCAGTACTGTTCAAGGACTTCCAGCCCCAAAGCCAGCTTCACTTCATAGGCCAACCTGTCCAGATGGGAAGTGCCTTTTGGAGTCAACCGCCTCCCCTTGGGAGACTTCTCCACAAAGCCTGCAGTTTCCAACTGATTCAGTATGGTCCGTATGATAGCACCAGAAGCCTTTCTGAATTGTTCTGGCTTGTGTCCTCGGTTTTTCTTTCCACCGTAGTACCTTCGCAGCCGCTCCACACCCACAGGGCCGTCAAGATATAATCGACGCAGTAAAGAGGCTGCCCTAATGTACCACCAGTCCTCCTGGACAGGGGGACGCTCCTTACACACTCCTGTTTTCACGTACTTGGACCAGATAGGAGGTGTAAGCTCTTCTACCTCTTTTAAATCCTCTGTGAGTCTTGTGAGCAGATCATGAGGTGGAACATCATAAACAGTAGTCATGACTTTCAAAGGAGGGCTTACCTTAAAAAGCTTTTCACCTCCTGTTTCAGTTCACCTTGAAGAAGAATATCAATCTCAGGAAAACTTGGGAGTTCGTTTCTCCAAAAAGGCTGTCATTCCTTCCTTCTGATCTGGACTGGCAAAACATAGAGCAAAGAATTGCCTTTCCAGTTCTTCAGCTTTCTCAAAATCTACTTCCAATCCTCTGTCAACAGCATGTTTGGCTGCACCTAGAGAGAAGCTGCCCAGCTTTGCTACAGTTTCTGCAGTTTTCATTGCTTCTTCCATCAAGGTTTCCTGGGGGACTACCTTGTTGACCAATCCAATTCTTAAAGCTTCTTTTGCTGTTATAGGATCTCCTATGAGAATCAATTCTTTGGCCTTAGTCTTTCCTACCAGGCGGGTTAGTCTCTGGGTTCCACCCCATCCGGGGATGACACCAATTTTTATTTCTGGCTGTCCAATTTTCGCATTCTCAGAAGCAATTCGCAGATCACAGCCCATGGAAAGTTCACACCCGCCTCCCAGAGCGTATCCGTTTATGGCTGCAATAACAATTTTATCACTTTTTTCCATATTTTCCAGCATTTTTTGGCCACGTGAGGCAAATTCTAAAGCTTGTAAGGGTGTTATTTCCTTCATTTCGGAGATATCAGCACCTGCAATGAATGCTTTGTTCCCTGCACCAGTTATGATGATTACTCTCACGTCTGGATCACTTTCCAAATCCTTAAATGCTGCAGTAATCTCTTGAACCACATGTGTGTTCAAGGCATTGAGTTTATCAGGGCGGTTGATAGTCAAAATGCCAACAGGCCCTTTCTTTTCTATGAGTACGTGTTGAAAATCCATACGATCACCTGGTACGGGTGTTCAGAATCTATTAAAAAGGTTTTTGGTTTTGGGGAGGTTGCAGGATATTGTTGATCTGAATGGTTACTCGTTGTGAAAAGGTTCATCCATACGCTGATGGTTGAAAATACTTTCAGAGCTCTTTCAGTTGAATATCAATAATGTTATTGAAGAGGGGTTCCTGTACCTGGGGTATACAGTTCATTGGGGCTCTTCTACACTTCAGGCATATCACAGTCATTCTCGTAGTTGGGGAGGGTTTTCAAACAGGTACAGCTGACGAAGTTTGTTGCTGAAGGTTGCATGCTTTCCATCTGGACTGATAGCAACTGCAGAAATGTTGTCAGAACTGCTCGCATTCCACAGTGCTTCACCATCCTTGTTCAAAACGATTAACTTAGAAAATGGTGAAACACTTCCCACAGCAATGTAATCTGCTCCAGGCGTGACAGCAACGTACTTATTATCAGCGCTGACTCTGGTCTCCCATACTAGATCACCTTTTGAAGTGAAATTGTACACATATTTGCTGCATCCTGCAATAATGTGTTGACCATCATCAGTAATAGCTACTGATCTGAGCGCGCTTTCGAGAGGAGCAGACCATAACTCTCCCCCTTTTAAAGTGCTTGCTGTAATGTGTGATCCATTCTTTTCCATCCTGTACACTACATATGAACTGTCAGGGGAGAAGGCTACTGTCCGATTATGTCCTCCTGTGTATATGGACCCTACATTTTTTGACCAGACCAGTTCACCATCACGTACGCACTTGATGTCATCATTAAAATCAGTGAATACAACACAGGAGCTGTCAGGGGCTACCACAACCTGTTCGATAGAGGCATAGTTATTGTACGTCCACAGGATATCACCTGTTTTGGAAAATCCCCACAAAGTTCCTCCATGGGAACCTGCTGCCAGGAGGTTTTGGGAAGCTCCAATTCCTGCAGAAAGTATTCGCTTTGTCTCTTTCTGCCAGAGGATTTGACCTTCCAGGTTTAAAAGAGCAACACCATGTTTTTCCTGAGAACTATCATAGGTGGTAACGAAGAAGGCATCTCCCAAAGATACTATGCCTCCACTGCCCAGGTTGGGGGTTTCCCAGATAATGTTGCCTTCCCAATCAAAACAGATTACCCTGCCATCTGCAGCATACAGAAATTCATCTGTTCCAATGAGGTTGTCACCGCCAAATTCCAGATATATTCCACGTACACTCTCCCCTTCGTCTTGAGAGAGACCCTGAAATACTAATTGCACACATTATCACAATCCATACTGGGCTAACCTTTGTTGATACCATTGTCACTTATTTTCTTGGGGAAATAAAAGGGTTCCGATTCAATCTTCTCACAGTTTCAAGATGGACTGTTTCGTGGGAGGTTTTCCAGAATTGGTTTTTATTCTTAAAAAGTGATTTGATCTTTTTCCCAGATTTATAATAATTTTTTAGCAATAAAAAGATTTAAAAGAAAATTGAATCATGAGAAAGCTTCATGAATTCATTTCAAATCTAAAAATACTTTATGACCGAGTAATGACAAATAATATCTGAACCCTACAAAACTTATATAAGGTCTGTAACAAAACCATTATCATGGAAATTGAAGTTGTCTATGAGAAGGGAGTCTTCAAGCCTCTGCAAAAGGTGAATTTAAAAGAAGGTGCAAGGGGCAAAATTAAAATAATTTCAGAAGAATTGGAAAAATTAAGAGGGAAATACGCTGGAAAAATCGATTATGAGAAAGAAATAGATGAGATCTATGACAGAAGAAACCACATTTCTTGATACAAGTGTTTTTCTTTGCTTCTTTATCGAAGGGAAGTCTGTACTCGAAACCCTTCCAGAAAACCTTATCACATCCACAAATGTGATCGAAGAACTGACATATATTCTAATAAAACACAAAGCTGAAGAAACAAGAGACGAAAAACACTATGAAACGCTGAGTTTTCTGAGAGGAAATCCATCATATATCATAGAAATTTTTGAAGAGATCAAAAGGGATATTGAAACAGTTTTGACAACCCTGAGCATAAAGGTCGTGGAACCTGCAGATTTTCAGAGAATGTGGAACATAATTGAGAAATATGGCCTTCTTCCTAACGACGCTTTGATTTCTGCTACCTGTAGGCTATATGGAATCGGGAGAATAGCTACCTTTGATGAAGATTTCAAGAAAGTAGACCTTCTAGAAGTTCTTAAGCCGCAGGAAGCAGTTGAGACTTCTCATGAGAAAATCTGTGGAGACACAGATGAGTAATATACTCAATCCTGCACCATGGTGAGTTGCACACATTTCCTGATAATAAACATATTCCCGAAGGTGTAGAGCCAATTGCTTCTATGGCGTTCCAGTAGGTATTCTGAGAGATTGTGGATATGCTCATAATTTTGGGTTAGCCGGATACCCTAACTCTTTTATATGATCAAATCTCTCCATTATTTGTGTTGGAACGTTTGGCTGAATTACTGAAGACAAGGGAAGGGAAGTACTTATTATTCTTAGGGGCAGGTGCTTCCATATCTTCTGGCGGTGTACCACTTTTGTTCTTGAACCAATCTACCGTATTTGTCACGCCAATTGTCCGCAGAGGAGCAGCCCACCCACCATCATCCTGTCTCACAGACAACAACCAATTAAACCCCTTTTCAATGCGTGGATCATCTTGGTATCCTGCCTTAATCAGTAATTCCATGATAGCACTAGAATAATTTGGCGAGTACTCTTTCCCATACATTCCTCGAAAGTCGCCCTCTTCTGTTTGGCAGGAAAAAAGGTAGGCTGCTGCTTTCCTCACTGCTGGATGTTCTGTAGTGAAGCCGTATTTTTCTACCAAAAACCCCAGGTTCCTGTATGTTTCTAAAAGGTTATAGTTTATATCTGGGTATTCATCTTTAGTTCTCCCCGGATATATCCATGCTCCATTGTTTTTCTGTTTTTTGAGGATTTTCAGAACATCTGGTAACTCCCATAAAACCTTTACAGGTAGTACCTCCTCGGCTAGCAAATTCAGGTTCACAAAATAGATGAGTGCTTCATTACCTGAAGAAAGGAGGTGAGGCAGCGGATTGAACCTCAGGCGGGTTTGCCAGTCTTTCATGATATCACTTCTTTTTCATAGTTTTAGTGTTTCCCTTTTCCCTTTTTGCTCCAAACCTATCTTTGAAATCCTGATAACATCATACATAATGCTTACGTTCTCTTCATTGATTCTCATAAGATCCTTCGTGTCTCGCCTAGTACACTACTTGCTCCCGAAAAGCTTAAATATACACGAATACTATCCCCTCCATGGAGAAAGAGGACGATGGTTTCACAGTGAACCTCAACAAGGACCCTGTTATGCGTTTTGTAGTAGATCGACTTGGCGTTGAAACTATTTACTGGGCACTTATTTTACATGCTATTGTTTTGATCTATATCTGGCGCTCCGGATACTTGTTCGAACTTCCAGTTCCACTAGAAATAAGAGCTGCTGTGAATATCTCAGAAATGGAGATGATCACTCCTATCAGAGACCCAATATTCATTACGGGAATCATTTTCATTGTTATCATTGGATATGTGTGGCTCAAACTGAGCTCTGATCTACCCAAGGCTCTCAGAGATTTGAAGAAAAACGGAATTGTCAAAGGAAAAAGGATTGTCACAAAAGAAAAAGAAGATACAATTGTTGTGTTGAGAAAACCATTCAGATTCCTTGACAGCCTCTACACGAACAAGGTCTTACTTCCCAAAGCTAAAAAACGAGATAAGAGTATGGATGATTATGAAATCTTCTTGGCGCGGTTTGAGCATGTTTTGAATACCAAGCTCTCTTATCTCTCAAAGAACAAAGATCATCCTGTTAGGAACAGGGACTCCCAATGCAGAACCAGATCGCTCTGGTCCATCAGTGGCCATCCTGGTAGGCCATGAACCGTATATCATTGACTTTGGACCAGGAGTAGTTCGCCGGGCTGCTGCTGCAGGTATTCCAGTTTCCAAGCTGAAAAGAGCATTTCTAACCCACATGCATTCAGATCACACTGCAGGTTACCCGGATTTGATTTTAACGCCCTGGACACTAGGAAGGGTTGAACCTTTAGAAGTTTATGGGCCCCCAGGCATTGAAGAGATGACTGACCATCTGCTTACAGCATACCAACAGGACATTACTGAACGGTTAAACGGACTGGAGCCAGCCAATACAACAGGGTACCACGTCAATGCACACAAAATTGAACCTGGAATTATTTATACAGACTCCAACATTCAAATTGAAGCCTTTCCTGTTAATCACGGTTCATTTCATGCGTTTGCTTTCAAGGTTTACACTCCAGATCGAACTATTGTCATCTCTGGAGATACAAAACCAACTGAGGAAATGGTTGAAAAATCACGAAACTGTGACATTTTAATCCATGAAGTGTACTCAGTTAAAGGATTTCAGAATCATCCTCCAACCTGGCAAAAATACCATGCACGTGTTCATACTTCCTCCCGTGAGCTTGCACACATTGTATCACAGGCAGAACCTGGACTTTTAATCTTATACCACCAACTTTTCTGGGGTGTTTCAGAAGATGAATTGCTGGCAGAAATTAAAGAAATCTATGACCACGCAGTGGTTTCAGGTAAAGATTTAGATTTTTATTAGCTATTAATGAGGAATTGTTCGATAATTGAAAGGCTGTAACGAACCATGAAAAGCACTTATCAGCAAAAGCTAAGCATGAAATAGATGAAGTTCTCTGTCATTCCAAACCAGAAAACCTTATATAATAACAGAATTCTTCTACCATACACACAGTTGCTGTACAAATGTTATGCATACCATATGTATCCTGCAAAAATGTTCTGAAAAATAAAGCTATGAATGTAATTATTTCTTTATACTTACTATGATAATAACTTTTTTCGTCGAAATACTTATATATAATCTGTAAATCGCATTACAGGCTAAGAAAGCCTTGATCATAAACTGAAGGAGGTATCAAGAATGAAAACTGTAACCATAAGGAGTCTCAGAGTTGTGGTTCCTACAAGAGTCAAGATCATGAGGACCGGAGCTGACAGTTCGGTCAATTACACTGCACAGGCAGAACCCCTGATGGGTCGCCTGACTGCTCACAAAGAATTAGCACGGATGAAGTACTGCGTATAGCTGGTCTTCATGTTCATATCTCTTTTTTTTATTTTTCTACAATAGAAATTTCACAATTATTCAAAAGCTTTAATCCATTTATTGATAGAAAGTCCAGAATGTTCTACACCTGATTCACCACAATCATTTTCTACAACATCTTTTGCACACTGCTCATTAAATGATTCAGAAGTTAGATTCAACTGTGAGGGTTGAATGCTAAGATTTCAGCGCTACATTTGCCTATGAGAGGACATGAGATTCTGCCTTTACGATACATGAATGTGCAATGTCTGTAGAATATTTGTTTTTACTGAAATAGTCTATGTAACTAGCGGCAAAGTGGATTTTGATTGAAATTATGCATTTCCTTCGTGTCATTCCTTTCTGTTTGTTACAAAAGCGTAAACTATATAAGGAGGTTCGAAGTATAAGAACTATGGTGAAAGATCTGATTGTCGAACTGGTGATGTTCGAAGATGATATACTCACTGTTTATGTCAAAAACTTCAGGTCTAGTACTACTATTGAGGAACTTTATGTAGATGATATATTGTACTTAAAAAACCTTGGAATTGAAATACCAGGCGATTCTGTTACACCTGTGGATCTCTATTACTCTGATGGTGTATACCCCGGGTGTGAAGCTACTTTGGCAACAAGAGATGGAACACTGTTGAAGGTTGAAGCACCATACTGAAACGTTTTTGATCTAAATTTCCATTTCAGAGCCTGTGCAAAAATTTTATACGAGCGAATTCACTGTACTGTGATAGGTTTAACATTTTGAAAAACAATAAAGTAAATTTTTGATATTTTGGAAGGAAAACTCTATAAGCTTATACTCTCAAAATACTATTCTATTTGAAATAAGATCCCACAAGAGATCTCTCCGTCCCTATGGCCAGGAGAAAGGAAATTTTCCCATAGGTTCAACCATCTCTCTTTCAAAATTCGGTGGATAATTCAGCACCGATCTCTGTACTATAGAAGAGAAATCAAGTTAACCAGGGGCTCCAGAGTTGAAACCACTCCTTTTTTCTTTCCAGTAATGTTCTAATGCATTCATAAATCTTCCCATCGCTTTGTCGATTTTGTCAAAAGTAGAACCTTTTTCAAAGCAATTCCCATACGTTTTGCCATATTCACAGTCAGCGCAGTCCTCTTTTTCTTTTGGAAATTTGTAGTTCCCATCATCTTCTTCAGCATACAGCCAGCAGAATGGACATTCTCGTGATTCGAGGGGAAAATTAAACAAAAGTTCGTACATGAGAGATTTGTTTGCTGCCATTACATCAGAAATTGACCTCGCATTTCTTAGCTTTTCTTTTGTTTTGATTATGTCTACGAGTATTGAATCCAAGTTTTCATTTATGCATTCTACAGCACTTTGGATTGCTTCTTCTTCATCCATTTTGACACCTCAACCAGGTTATAATGTGTCATTTCTAACCCCCTTTTTATATGTTACGTGTGCAAAAAATATAGAAACTCTCTCAGATAGAAATATTTATATAAAGCATACTACATATAAATAGTAGCTATTATATATGATAGCTAATTCAACAGGAAGTGATAGCGTGAATGAAAAAGTGACTGAAAAAGGATGTAAAAGAAGTATAATTTTCAAAAAGAACATGAAGACATGTGTGTGCTTTCTCCTGGTCATGCTTTTAGTTTCAGGGTGTGTAAACCAGGGGTCAAGTCCTCAAGATGAACCTGCATCTCCTGAACCAGCACCTGAGAGTACTCCCCCACCTGTACAGCAGACAATCCCTGAAAGCGGTGAAATTCCCATGCCTGCTGATGATTTGACTATTACTGTTATCTTCGATAATAATCTGTACGATCCTGAGTTGACTGAATCGTGGGGGTTTTCCTGTCTCATTGAAGGATGTGAGAAAACGATTCTCTTTGATACAGGTGGAGATGGAAATATCTTATCAGGGAACATGGGAAAGCTGGGTGTGAACCCTGAAGACATAGACGTGATAGTCCTCTCCCACATCCACGGAGATCACACAGATGGGTTACCTTCAGTTCTCAGAAAGAATAGTGATGTTACAGTCTATGTATTGCAGACCTTCCCGTTCTCGTTCAAAGAGGATGTGAAAGGATACGGAGCAGAAGTGGTGGCAGTTGAGAATCCTCTGAGAATCTGTGAAAATGTGTATTCAACTGGCCTGCTGAGCTACCCTGTAGACGAGCAGTCTTTAATCATTAGAACAGATAGAGGATTGATAGTGATAACAGGGTGTGCACATCCTGGCATTGTAAGAATTGTGAAGAAAGCGAAAGAGCTCTTTCAGGAGGACGTCCTCCTGGTCATGGGCGGATTCCATCTCACAGATACCAGCATGTCCAAGATAGAAGGGATTGTTTCCGATTTCAGGGAACTAGGAGTCTTGTATGCAGGTCCCTGCCACTGTTCAGGGTATACTGCACAAGAGTTATTCAAAGAGGAGTATGGCCAGTACTATGTGGAGATTGGTGTAGGAAGAATAATATACGTGAAGGATTTGGAATAACGTTCTTCGCTCTGAAGCTGCAAAAGGCTGAAAGCTAAAATCTGCAAAATGTGGCCTATTTACTATCAGTTACTCTTTTTGAGCCTTAACTTCACTAAGTAGAACACATTCAAAGCTATAGAAAGTCCGATGAAGAACCCTTCCAGAAAATCTGAACTTGATAAAAAGCTCAAATATCTTCTGATAAGAATTGCCACAGTTAAAGAAAGCATTCCAAGGGACAGAAAGATGTTTTCATTTTCAAATTCCATACAATTACTGTGTAAGATACCTTATAAACCTTACAGGGTGTGTAGATCCTTTGGGTTAAGATTTGACTGTTCATACTGGGTACTTCAGTAATCTAGAGTACCCACATTTACCTGAGTTGTTGTTTCAGAAAAAATAATACACCAAAACTGCTTTAAATGTGTATTCCTATTGAGAAATTCAAATGTCCCTTATAGGAGGAGATGTTCTCATGAAGGATAGAAAAAAGAAAAAAGAGCTTTCAGATGAGCACGAGAAATCGGGATCCAGCCCTTTTCAGCACGGTTCAAAAGAGAGAGTTCACCCTTTTTTAAAGACCACTTCCAACTTCGTTGTCTATCGATTAGTGTTGGGCAAAAAAAACATATACGGTGCAGAAATCGAATCTTTCAGCCCTTCTGTTCAGAAGATTCTTGGCATACAGGAACCGCATCGAATCGAGTCATGGTTTGAAGCCCTCCACCCAGAAGATATAAAGCAGGTGACTGAAGGCACAATTCATTCCACCAGTACTGGGGAGCCTTTCGAGCAGACATTACGGGTGTACCATGCTGATAAAAGAAAGTGGCTCTGGGTATACTACAGGGCTACTCCTGAATTCGATTCTGAAGGCAACCCTACTCACTTCAATGGGCTGATCGTAGACATTGCTGAGTTCAAGAAAGCTGAGCAAGTAATTCAGGAAGCCTGTCAAGACTTAGAGAATGTGATTGAAGAGAGTGAGGAGAAGCTGAGAAGAATTGTAGAGCGCACCAGCAGCCTCTTCAGATGACCTTCAGCAGCCAGTACTGATGGATTCAAGAGATCTGAACCTCGTCTCATAGTATACTACCCTCTGTGCAGAACCCAATGAAAGAGGTAAAAAATAGAGACTGAAGTGAAAAAATAATTATTGCAGAAATTTTATGAATTCTCTGGTTTTTTTGAAAATTATATAATATAAAACTCATCTTTGACACTTGACTTCCCTTTTAGGCTATAAAGGCTTTAGGACGCTTCTTTTCTCATTATGTATAGGCATAAAGTAGGCAAAGATTTATAAAGGAGGAAGTTCATGAAGTATTTATGTACCTCAAAAAGGTGACCACCACGTACAAGGG
>SMTZ1_10020444_pt1 | contig 11072 bp, 6 predicted proteins | sample DeeMarSWOR136_30_FD_25667 | JGI IMG/M metagenome (IMG submission 25667)
AAAGTAGCTGGATCCATAGCGCTCATCCAATCGAATCGGAAGCCGTCGATTTTGAATTCAGTCACCCAATACTTCAGGCAATCCAGGATGTATTTCCGAACCATGGGATTTTCGGTGTAGAGTTCATTTCCGCAAAAAATACCGTCATACAATGTGCCATCCGGTTGACTCCGATAGTAATAGTCCATATCAATCCCTCGAAAGAGAAATGTGTTTGGATTGTCGCGAGCACCTTCAAATGTATGATTGAATACCACATCGAGCGTCACCCGGATACCACGTCGATGAAATTCAGAAATCAGCTTTTTAAATTCTCGGATTCGGGATTCATCATCGAGCGATGTTGCGTACCAGCCTTCAACCGAAAAATAGTTGATAGGACCATAACCCCAGTCATAATAGCGTTCCTCTGGCCATGATCCGAATCCATCTGCGTAATGAATGTATTTATGTTTAAAATCACGCTCATTTCCCACAACAAATTCCATCACTGGTTGAATCTGAACCACCGTAACGCCTAATTCAGCGATATGATCGATACCAGTGCTTAAATTCTTATAGGTTGATCCACCATAAGCCGCACCGAGGTATATTCCTTTCAGCGAATCCGGTACGCCAGAATGATGATCGCGGGTCAAATCCCGAATATGGAATTCATAAATAATTGCCTCCTCAATTTTATTGTATCTGCCCAGAAGGTCCTCCACTGCGCCAGTTCCCGACAAATCAAAAATTAAGGCTCGACCTAGAGTCTGGTTAAACGGCTGATTTTCGCTTTTGTACCTGACAGAAATCCCATCGCCACGAGTGACCACCTTCGCATACGGATCGATGATTTCCAGATCAGGATGACAATTTTCTCCCACACTTCTGACTTTATAGGTATAATACTTGCCTTTCAAGTCACCCTCAATACTTATTTTCCAGATGCCACCCTGTTGTTCTGCCAGTGAAAAGGAACGAAAATTTTCGCCGCCAGTTAGAACGGGATAATCATAGATATTCACCGTAACCGCCGTTGCGCGTGGCGCAAATAATGCAAACCGCGTGGCTTGCTTTGAGTAGGTTGCACCAAGCTTAGCGTCGAGATCGTAGAAGCGCTCATGGCGATAAATCTCATTCGCTATTATTCGCTTTTTCTGATTATTGAAATGAATATAATGCTCTTTTTTGACGTTGATGTGGCTTGCGGTGTGGATGGTGATGAATGATGGGATTTCGGCTTTCTCAATACCGGACAACTTTATATTTTGACCGTCGCTATCAATTACTTCAATTTTATTTAATTCAGGTAATTCATCCCAAGCTGTATCGAATTGAATTGATAACAAATTCAATCCATCTATGTAACCGCCAATGACTTTTAGATCATTTCGTTGCACCATGATGTTAACATTAATTAAAATTAGAAATCCAACGAGTATCACTAATTCATTTTTCATGAATTTCTCCAAAATGTTTTTGAATTTTGCCAAAGCATCTCATTAACCTCTTCAATTAGGGATAAACCGTCTCTTTAGTATTTTTGTATATGGAACATATCAGTAATCCACGTCGTATTAGAAATTAATATCAATAATAACAACATTAAGATTAAAAAAATATTCAGAAATTCGATTTTTTTCTTGACATTTACAATTAGTTTTTTTACTATTTCGAAGATACAAATAATTCGTAAAAATTGGTATTATCATTAATGCCATATTTATTAATCTTCCTTCATATTGCCATGGTATGTTCTCTATTTTATTAAAATATAAGCTATACTAATTTATCTGGGTTAATGGGTTCTAATCTAGAACATGTTACGGTTATCGCTAATATTACCATGATATAATTTAATCCTGAAGCGAATTCTTGAATCTGTATTTATATTCCATCCATCATCTGAAAGTTCATATTCCGAAATTATAGAATCTCTATCTGAAACACCCTTCGATTACAGCCATTAGAGCCCCAGATTAGATCTTAATATCAGAAATTAAATGAGATTAGAATTTGAATCATTGTTAGCATAAAACTTAAATATTGCTAAAGTCAATTTACTGACATTTTTTATCTCAGTGATTCAGTTGTAATATGATCTTAAGAAAAAAGGGAAAAAAATAAAGGGACTACCAGGTGAACTCGCCAAAGTCCATTGAACTGGTAGCCCCGCGTACCGAAGAGGGCTTATTGTATTAAACCATCAGCCTTCTATCGGCATCTTCAATCTACAAAACTCTGATCAAAAAATCAAGTTGTAAATTACAACCCTGTAAATTATAGACATCGATACGCAGATGTGCTGATAAATCACTTTGGGGAACATTTTCACCTGCTAACATTCTACCTGGTTGAACATGTTCGTACGAAAAATGCGGGATTTCACAAATGCAATCAACTGAGTCAATTCTCATTATACATAATGGCCATAAAGTGATCGAACAGAACATAAAACGGCTGAGTGCTCTAAATTGCAATTGTTTCTCCATTTTAGAATCGAATGAAGTGGAAAGAATAATTTGGAAATATAAGCCCGAAATAGTTTTCCTTGATTTCATTTTAATGAATGAAAAGATAATTGACCTGATTCGAAGAATGACGTCATTCTTTGAGGAAATTGTTATTGTAGGTTTTATCGATAAAAATGCTGTCGAATATGTAGCTGACGCTGCCCAAAATGGTGTGTTTGATTTTATCAAAAAACCATATTCTATCGAGCAATTAGAGATAACAATCCATAATGCAATTAAGCGTTTTAAAGAAGAAATAGAATGTAAAGAATTAAAGCAAACTTTGCATGCACAGTCTTCTATAAAGGAGATTATTTGTAATACAAAAATTATGAAACAAATTCTTTATAATATTTTAAAGATTTCAAAATACGATTCCAATGTCTTGATATGGGGTGAAAGTGGAACGGGTAAAGAATTGATTGCCCATTTGATTCATGAGCATAGCTTACGTGCAGATAAGCCTTTTGTCGCCCTTGATTGTGTTGCTTTTCCTGAAAATTTACTGGAAAGTGAATTGTTTGGCTTTGAAAAAGGTTCCTTTACCGGAGCCGTTAAAAGCAAACCAGGATTACTTGAACAAGCCAATACTGGCACCCTATTCCTGGATGAAATCATTGAAATTGGGATAAATTTGCAGGCCAAGCTTTTACGTGTTTTACAAGAACGACAATTTCGAAGAATTGGTGGCTTGGAATTAAAATCGCTCGATATTCGCATTGTTTCGGCAACAAATCACGATCCCCGGGAAGCATTAAAGCAAATGATATTCCGTAAGGATTTATATTATCGATTGAATGTTATCCCCATTCATTTGCCACCGCTTCGAGATAGAAAAGATGATATTAAGTTACTAGCGCAATATTTTCTGAATTATTTTTCTCAACAAAAAAATTACCCTGATGTAAAGATATCTCCTGAGGCTTTAAATCTTCTGGTTGCCTATTCATGGCCGGGTAATATTCGAGAATTACAAAATCTTATCGAAAGAACAATATCCTTAGTAGACAGAGATATTATTTATCCTGGGGACCTTCCGAATTATATACCTAAACACAATACACAAGATCATACTTTTTCTAACAAACCATACCTTGAGGCCCGAAGTGATGTTTTAGAAAATTTTGAACGAACGTATTTTAAAGAGCTACTTACGGAAAATAGAGATAATATTTTAAAGGCTGCTAAAATAGCAGGTGTTAGCCGAAAAACGATCTATCGCATGATCCAAAAATATAATTTGTGACGCTATCACTCCCATGCTAAACCGGATAAAAAATCGTTTTTTCAAATCGATCGAGCTGATCTTATTGATATTCGATTAAAATAAAAAATCTTACTCATATCATTAGTGTTACCTCAATGTCACATGTAACCAGCGGGTTACATTTCATATAAGTATCTTAATTTAATAGCCTTCGCCAAAATATTTTACTTCAGAGTCTGTTAAAAAACGATGAAATAAGGATTACGATTATTTCTTCAAAATAGCATCGATAGAAATGCACTCCAATTCTCTCCTATTTAAATTCCATATTTTCAATTTCATACAAAAAAATTGTGGCGATAACAAGTTACAATAGGTTTCCTTGGTATATATTTTGTAATAATTCATTAATATTTATAAGCTATTATTAATAAGTAACCCAAAAATTAAATTGAATTAATAAAAAACGTATTTGTATAAATGATACCTTTCAATTTAAACAATATATTACAGATAAAGCCAAACTTAACATTAAAATTTACAGGGAGTTTATTAAATTATTTTTCGAATATATTTATTTTAATGTGTCTTACTTTGCCATTTGAATTATTCAGCCAACAACAGGCACAAGATAAAGATCGATATACTATAGGCGAAGAAGATAAACTGGAAATGATTGTCCACATTTGGGGGGAAGTAAATAGGCCAGGAAAATACAAAGTTCGGGATGATACCAATATATTGGAACTTATTTCGACAGCCGGCGGGCCCACTGAATATTCGAATTTAAGTAATGTAAAAATAACACGAGGGGAATCAGGAAGCCTTGAGATAATGAATCTATATACTTCTTCTGCACCGGATAGTGCGGCGTCAAATTTAAATCAAAAGAGATTTTCGGAAAAATATTCTAATCGTGTTATTAAAATAAATTTGAAAAAATATTTAAAAAATAAAAAATATGAACCCTTGCCAATTTTACGACCCGGAGATACCGTTGTAGTAAGCCGTAATAAATGGCATAAATTCCAGACGATTATTCGGGTTATATCTCAAATAGCAATCATCGCGCAAGTTTCAAGCACTCATTCGCGGTTATTAATAAGAAAAAATGGCTTATTGTATGTTGTGTAATAGGTGTTTTGACTCCAATTATACTCTATAACTATATATCCTCACCCACCTATGAAGCTAAGACCATGGTTATTTATGAGGATCGTAGTCGGTCGTTGCCAATAAGTTTTGTTTTTCCGACCAGCTTTGGTAAGAGTTTAATAAATGACCAGGTAAAAGAAATTAAAAGCTTTTCTTTATCAAGAGATGTTGTCGCAGCCCTGCCCGAATCTATCAAAAATTCTTATCCCCTACCCAAAAAGAGGAAACCTGATTTCAATTTAGAAAATTATCTTTCAAAAGAGATTCAAAAACGAATTTCGACAAATACTTCAATGAATTCAAATATAATTGAAATAAAAGTTGAAGCATTTACAGCAGAAGCGGCGATGGTAGTAACCAATGCAGTTGCTGAGGTGCTAAAAGAGAGAAATATTAGAGTTAAAAAACAGGAAACTTCAAATGTTCTAAATATGATTGAAGAACAGTTAAAAGCTTTTAAAGATCAACTTAAAAACTCAGAGATGGAATTGAAGAAATTTAAGGAGCTTGGCAAGATAACCTATATTGACAAGGAAGCTGAAGAAATATTTAGACGGATTACGGAAGCTGAGACTTTTTATAATCGCACAGTAGCGTTACATGACGCAGCTCAGAAACGTTATGAAGTCATTCAAAAGAAGCTTGCTAATGAGCGCCACGATTTGATACCATCCATTACCAAGACAACCAGTCCCTGGGCGCAAAAATTGAAAGAAAATTTAATCGACCTGGAAGTTCAATATACGACACTAAAGGTTCAAAATTATCCTGAAGATCATCCTAAGCTAAAAAAAATCAAAGATCAGATCGAAGAAACCAAAAAAAATTTGAGGGATGAAACGCTTAAAATTGCACAGGGAGAAAATATTGTAGATCCATTATCTCAAATTCAGAATTTTTTAAAGGAATTAATTACTTTAGATATTGAACTCAAAACATACAAAGCTCAGAAAAATACGCTGGAAGAAATATTGAATACATATAATAAATACTTGATTTCAATGCCTGCCAAAGAAATGAAGCTCGCCCAACTGAATCGAAATATGACTGTTAATAATCAAATTTACACAAGATTGCTTCAACGGAGAGAGGAAGCCAAAATTACAGATGCTGAAAAAATGGGCGATGTTAGAATCATTGATCCTGCTGTGATGCCTAAGAAGCCTATCAAACCGAGGAAGTTGCTAAATACGATCATCGGTATTTTAATGGGAACCATGTTGGGAATTGGGCTGGCGCTGTTCTTAGAACAAATGGATGACACATTAAAAACCGTGAGTGATTTAGAGAAACACACTGAATTTTCGGTTCTTGGTTCGATCCCTTTAATTCATTTTAAATCGATTTCAAAAAATGGTTTTTACGAAAAATCCAAACAAAATGCTAGAAATGGTATCGAAGATGAGCGATACAAATTAATCAATAATCATCAAATGAAATCCCAATTTGTCGAATCATTTCGATCATTGAGAACATATATTCAATTCATACGAACCGACACATCCATTCAGAGTATCCTGGTTACAAGTCCCAATCCACAGGATGGGAAATCGCTTATCGCGGCTAACCTTGGGGTGACAATGGCACAAATGGGACTCAAAACACTTCTTATCGATGCTGATCTGAGAAAACCAGTTCAACATATTTTATTTGCAAAAAGTAAAATACCCGGTTTAACTAATTATTTACTATCAAATGATAGATCGATCGAACAAAAACAACCAAGCGATAAACTAGTAAATATTTATACCGAGAATAGCATATTTCAGCCATTTAATGATGAAGATGACTATAGTTACAATAACTCTGATTTGGACGACAAAGAAGAACTTAAACAAACCTTACCGCCTTATTTCTATACGGCGGTTAACAGGACTGACATTGATAATTTACATCTTTTAACCTGTGGTGACATACCACTTGATCCTTCGGCAATTATCTCCTCAAATAGCATGAAAAACTTCATCGACTCATTAAAAGCTAAGTACGATATAATAATATTAGATGCGCCACCGATAATCGCCGTAACAGATCCCATCATCCTGGCTCCAATAGTAGATGGTGTCATCTTTGTTATTAAATCCGGACGAAATAACAAGCACGAATTGATTAGAGCCTCAACTTTAGTAAAAGTACGAGGAAAAATAATTGGAGCGGTTTTAAATAATGTCGAGTTAGGTTCACGATCATATTATTATTACTATGACAGTGGCGGAAAGAAAAAAAGGAAGCAGAGGGTTTCGAGATGAAAAAGCTGGTAGTTTTCATCTTTCTATTTTATGTAGCAAATTCTTACGGACAAGATTATTTTAAATGGCGGGTCTCTCATGAGAGGTGGGTTGGCAAAGATAAGATACTTCACGTTACAGGAAGTTATCTTATATGTGCCGGTTTGCACTCACGATGTAAACTCCACAATGCAATGCTGTTAACCAGTTTGATTGGGCTGACATGGGAAATAAAAGATGCCCTAGTTCCTTATGAAAAAGTGGGAGATATCGGTGGTCGAGGATTCAGCTATACGGATTATATGATCGGTAATGCAGGAATTTTACTCTATGCGTCTTCATCTTTTATTTATTCAAAACTAAATAAGAGAAGTAAATCAAGAACAAAAATACCTGAAGAATTAAAGATAGCTTTTGAGGAAATAAATTTTCATCTACCAATCGAAAACACAAATGATCGATAATGTATCGAGTTTAGGAGGTGGGATAAAATAAGTTATTCATGCTAAGTTTGTAACTCGTTATTTTTACTTGATACAAATACTTCAAATGGTCAAGTTATTTAATCCCACCTCCTTAATTGTATTTAAGGCGAGTGACCTTGGGAATTTTTATTAATGATAAGGATTTTCTTCATACACATAGTCTTTGAAAAATATCCTATCAAAAGGAAGGAGGAAATTAATGGCGCCAATCCCTCTCAAGGAAGGAAAAATTTTTAATTTTTTAAATAGAAAACGGAAAAAAAACAAAGATCCGATCTTAGACTCAAATATGAATCTTTATGATATAACATATTTTAATCAAAATTTACTTCTGGAAAGAAGAAAAGCGGAAAGATTTGAATATACTTTTTCACTAATTATGGTTGATACCAAATCTTTTCAAGTTATCTCTGACAACGACCATCAAACACAAATGCCAAACATTTTTAAGATGACTATTAAGGCTATATGTTCAGTAACAAGAATAACAGATATTATTTCATATTATGATCATGATAAAATCATTATTCTATTGCCTGATACAACAAAGGTAGGAGCAAAAATAGTAGTTGAAAGAATAAAGACAAATGTGAGAGATGATATTTTAAAAAAATTTCCTTATAATTTATCTAGTGATAGCCTGATAACTAAAATATTTACATATCCTGACGATGGTTTATATGATTTGGAAAAAGAGTTTACTCCAAAACAGGTTTCCACAATAAACAAAAATATAAATCTGAACAAATATAAAGATATGAACTCACCGTTAATTCAAGAAAAGAGCGTACAAACATCTCAAACAAGAAATTTTCTGTCAGTTTGGAATAGAATCAATATTAATGGAGGAATTTTAAGTATATATAATCCACTCTTTTTCGACTTAGCCATTTTCGATAATATTTTTTTGGAAATATCAAGAATTATAAAAAGATTGATAGATATAATAGGTGCTATATTCTGTCTGATTCCATTTTCACCTTTATTTTTAATTATAACATTAGGAATAAAATTAACGTCACGTGGTCCAGTACTATTTAGGCAAAAAAGAGTAGGGTGTATGGGAAAACTTTTTTATGTGTTAAAGTTTAGATCGATGAAACATAATTCTTCCGAAAAGATGCACCAGGATTATATTGAAAATCTTTTAAATAATTCCAATAAAAGTCAGAAAGAGCCGGATTATGTTGCAGGTTATAAAGCTCAAGTAGATCAGAGAACAACCTTCATAGGAAAAATTCTAAGAAAAACCAGCCTGGATGAATTGCCCCAATTATTTAATGTTCTACGAGGAGATATGAGTTTGGTGGGACCTCGTCCTCATCCTGTTTACGAAGTTGAAAAGTATAAACTATGGCAGTATCGAAGAATAACCATGAAACCAGGAATAACAGGATTGTCTAAGATAAATGTTAGGTGCACCCCGGAGAACTATGATGAAGCGATGAGGTTTGATTTGCGATACGTTGAAAATTGGTCTCTGTTACTTGATTTAAAAATTTTATTAAAGACAATACCTTTGGTTATATGCGGTAAAGGGGCTCATTAAGTGCTTATTTAAAACTTGGGAGCAACGAATATGCGATTTAGAGGAAAGAAAATATTGGTAACCGGCGGAGCAGGGTTCATAGGATCGAATCTAGTAAATCGTCTCGTTGAAGAAAAGGCGGAAGTTACCGTTTTGGATGACTTGTTCTCCGGGGACATTGAGAATATTGACTTGTTTGAAAAGATCCGTTTTATTAAAGGTTCGGTGACAGAGTATAAACTCATAGAAAAACTTATTTGTAAAATTGATTTGGTATTTCATTTAGCAGCCAGAAATATTATTGTCTCTACTCGTTCACCGCAATTGGATTTTGAAGTGAACGCACGTGGTGTTTTTAATGTCTTATTAGCAGCTAAAAATCATGGAATTGAAAGAGTAATTTACGCTTCTTCAACTTCAATTTACGGTAATCCTAAATATTTGCCAATCAATGAGGATGACAATATAAACATTCTGAATCCTTATGCTGCCAGCAAATTGACCGGAGAAAATTATTGTTTCGCATTCTATGAGACCTTCAAAGTCCCAATTGTTATCCTAAGATATTCTAATGTTTATGGCATTAATCAAAATCCTGCAAATCCTTATAGCGGCGTTGTTTCAAAATTCTTTGATTCAGCAATGAAAAGCGACGCCCCTCATATTCATGGCGACGGTGAACAGACACGTGATTTTACTTTCGTTGAAGATGTTGTCGAAGCCACGCTTCTGGCAGCAATTTCTCCTAAGGCAGAAGGAGAAGTTTTTAACGTGGGTTCGGGAATAGAGACTAGTGTTAATCAATTAGCGAGAATGATATTAAAATTGAACGGAAATAATATTGTACCCATTCACATTGACAGAAGAGATATTGATAACATAAGAAGGCGAGTACTAAATATAGAAAAAATAAGAAAAACATTAAGATGGATTCCAGCCACGACCTTAGAAAAGGGATTGGAAAAAACATTTGAATGGTTAAATTCAAAGCAGTATTCGAAAGCACTAGCAAGCTAAAACTCATTAGATAATGTGACAAAATTGGAAGGTTGGCAACAAATTGTATAATTCTCTGCAATTCTTCTTGAAGTATAGAAGGCTACCTAACCTTTCCATGAGGGCTTTAAAAATCTTCAAGCGTTATGGGTTGGCTAAAAAACAAATGCAAGATTGTCTTCTTAAATATATTAAAATAATGCATAATCATAATTGTGTGCCTACCCTTCCAATTACTGCCTGTATAGTAGAAAGGTATCCTACATTAATAAAAAGATTTTTAAATGAAGGAGTTGATTTTGCAATACATGGTTATATTCATATAGATTATACAAAACTATCGGCAAAAATTCTGAATGAACATCTTGAGAAAGCTATTAAAATTTTTAGATCACTATGTATTCCTTTTTACGGATTTCGATGTCCTTATTTAAAATTGACTGAAGAAATATTAGAAAATATGAGTTGTTTTGATTTCCTCTGGGACAGTAGCCAGGCCGTAAACTGGGACCTTTTGAAAAGGGAAGATTTCAGTTCAGAGAAGTGGAAAAATTATCAAAAAATGATAGCTCAATATAAGCCTTATAATGCCCAAAATCGGAAGATACTCCCAAAATTAAAATATAATCTCGTGGAGATTCCAGTTTCGTTGCCAGATGATGATCTGTTAATTGATAGACTTGGAATAACTAATCAAAAAATTATCGAAAATATTTGGAGTAAAATTTTAGAAAGAACCTATCATCGAGGAGAACTTTTTACATTGCAGCTTCATCCTGAAAGAATAAAGTTCTGTGAAAAGGCTTTGGAGTCAATTCTAATGCAGGCAAAAAAATTGAATCCTGGAATATGGATAGCATCCTTAAGTGAAATTGCTAAGTGGTGGAAAGAAAAGAAAGAATTTAGTTTTGAGATCATTGATCAAGGCCCAAATAGGTACCAAATCATTGCACGATGCTCAAAAAGAGCTACCATATT
>SMTZ1_10014898_pt1 | contig 11071 bp, 8 predicted proteins | sample DeeMarSWOR136_30_FD_25667 | JGI IMG/M metagenome (IMG submission 25667)
GGCTAAAAGACAGGGCGGAAAAAAAATCAATGTATCGCTATCGCCCTTTATCCCGAAGCCGCATACGCCCTTCCAATGGGAGGCATTGAATTCAGTCGAGCAATTGGCTGAAAAGCTAAAATTCATCCGCGAGAACATAAAATATCGACATTTAAATCTAAGCTGGCGCAGCCCGGAAGTAGCCCTGATTGAAGCTGCAATGGCTCGAGGAGACCGTCGCATCGGGGCGGTAATTCATCACGCCTGGAAGATGGGCTCAAAATTTGATGGCTGGAGCAATAAATTTGATTTCGAAATCTGGAACAAAGCCTTTGAAAAAGCAAAACTTGAGCCAGACTCTTTCACTGGACATCGTGATCTCGACGAGCTGTTACCATGGGATCACCTTTCAAAAGGAGTGGCAAAACGGTTTCTTCTGAAGGAACGTCAAAAAGCAATCGAAATGCAAACAACATTTGATTGCCGGATGGATACATGCCACGCATGTGGATTGATGCAACAGCCGGTTTGCAAGCGAATCATAACTCAACAAGATCAAAAAAAATCGCCTGAAGCGACTTTAAGTGAAAAACAAAATTCACAGATACCATTCAGACGAATTAATAGAATTAGTAAACCGCTAACGAACGGTCCAATCAACACTATTCGCGTAAAATACGCTAAAAAGCCGGAAATCAGGTTTACTTCGCACCTGGATTTGATTCGAATTTTTGAGCGCGCATTTCGAAGGAGCCAGCTTCCAATTGCGTTTTCGCAGGGATTTACCCCGCGTCCGAAAATTTCGTTTGGCTTGCCGCTTGCGATGGGATTCATCAGTGATGCTGAATATTTAGATATACAATTAGCTGGGCAACCACCGGATGACTTTTGTGATAGATTATCTCGATGTTTACCGTGCGGTCTGGAAATCATTCGAATTAAAAAATTCGAACTCAGACCCAGATCTTTAATGTCGGTTACTAATCGTATCGATTACCACATACATTTGCTTCAAACAATCAACCTTCAAGATAAAATTGATGAGTTCAGGTCCTCAAAAACAAAAATAGTACGGCGTAAAAAGAATAATCAGACGCAATTTATAGATATCAAGCCGTATGTGGAAGAAATCCTTCCGGTTGAAAAGGAGACCAACACCGTTGATATCGTTACCCACCTTGATGGAGGAAAGACAGCCCGAATTGAAGAAATACTAAGGGACATCCTGGGGTTTACGCCGTATCAAATTGCAACCTCGCTGGTTAAACGGACTGCGGCCTACATTCAGCGAGATAATCGGCTATTGACCCCCATGGAAATTTAATTTGAAGGGCTATAATGAAAAAGGAAATATTTATCAATTCATCTATTAGTGAAACGCGAATTGCAATTTTAGAGGATGGTAAGCTTGTTGAGTTATTTGTTGAAAGGCCAGAAAATGAACGAATGGTTGGCGATATTTATCTTGGAAAAGTTGTAAATGTCATGAAAGGAATGCAAGCCGCATTCGTTGATATTGGGCAGGGACAAGATGCCTTCCTTCATTTTTCCGATATTGGTGAAACCTTTCGAGAGTATGGCGCAGGCATTGATTATGACGAAGATTCTGGACGTTCGACATTGTTGGATAAAGACCTGCTTCGCGAGAATCAGGAAATTTTAGTTCAGATCATCAAAGAACCTATCAATAGCAAAGGCTCGCGCATCACCACCGAAATATCATTAGCAGGTCGATTTTTAGTATTGGTACCTAACCAGACCTTGATGGGTGTTTCAAAAAAAATCACAAGTCATCGCGAAAAAAGACGATTGAGAAAAATTGCACGTACCATTCTTCACGAAGGATTTGGATTAATTATACGAACAGTTGCTGAGGGTAAAGATCAGGGTACTTTAAAAGCTGACCTTGACTCTTTGCTCAAAGCATGGAAAAAAATTGAAAAAAAAGTTCAAAAAGCTCGTCCTCCCACGTTGATTCATAAAGACATGGGGATGGCTTCAAGTATTATTCGCGATCTGTTTACGCCTGATGTCACCCGACTCGTGGCTGATTCGCGACCGATGATTCGCGATATCAAAAATTATTTGAAAGAAGTCGCTCCACAATTAGTTGACAAAGTAGAATTTCATAATCAAAAGATGCCTATTTTCGATCATTTTTATATCGAACTCGAAATTGAAAAGAGTCTGGCACGAAAGATCTGGATGAAAAGTGGCGGCTACCTCATTTTTGACCACACGGAAGCGCTGGTTGCCATTGATGTCAATAGCGGAAGATTCATGGGCCGGAAGAACCATGAACAAAATTCATTAAAAATTAATCTCGAGGCAGCTCGAGATATCGCGCGACAGCTTCGATTGAGAGATATCGGTGGTATCATCGTGATTGATTTTATCGACATGCAAGACCCGAAAAATCGAAAAAAAGTGTATGACGAGTTCAAACGTGAATTAAGAAAAGATCGGGCACAGGCAAATATCACTCCAATTAGCGATTTTGGATTGATGCAGATGACGCGCGAAAGAGTTCGGCCCAGTCTTTTGTTCAGTTTCAGTGAACAATGTCCTACCTGTGGTGGGACCGGGCGAGTTGCATCCAAAAGCTCGGTCGTAACCAAAATTGAGCGATGGATAAAACGTTTTAAAACCAGGCATAAAGAACGGAGCCTTAAACTTTACGTGCATCCAGAAATCGCGCGTCATTTAACTGCAAACATAAAGAGTATCATCAAGAAAATGATGTGGCGCTTCTGGATCAAAATTGAAGTTGTCGCCGATGATTCTCTCCAAATCGATGACTTCAAATTTTTCTCCAAAAAGAACCAACACGAATGGAAGGACATTTAGAGTTCTATACAATAAAAAATTTTTTGGGTATTTGCTCAGTCTGTGGTAGGCTAATAACCTCCCACAGATTCAAAATCTGCGGGAGGATACAGTTCACCCCAAACGGAGGCATCACCAATTTGGGTAATATTTTCTTGCTTAATGGAGTTATTTTTCTTATAATACACCAGATTTACCATTAAGGAGGATATTTTGCAAAGCGTGTCTGATTTTTCCTTAGAAAGATTCACTGTTCGTAGTTTCTTAAAAGGGAAAGTCTATTTCTTATTAGCAAACATGTTCCTCACTTTTTGCGTTTCTTCTCATTCAAAGGGAACCCTTTCAATCGAACAATGGTTGAGTTTTCAATACCCGCAGCAAGCGTTTATATCGCCTGATTCACGACAAATAATATTCACCATTCGCCAGGCAGATTTCATTAAGAGCGTTTACACCACCTGGATCTGGAAAGTGGCGATTGATGGAGGTCCTCCGGAGCAATTTATCCCGTTCCCTGATTGCACCCACCCCCATTGGTCACCAGATGGACGTTTTTTAGCATTTTTAGCGACCCCAGCCTTGGACGATAAAACCAATAAAGACTCACTTACAACTCCGCAAATTTGGTTCATTCCAGCCATAGGGGGCGAACGACAGCTTCTTAGTGCTGCCCCCCATGGGGTCAAAAAATTCATCTGGTCGCATGATGGAAAGACCATCGCCTATATTACTAAAGAAATTTTATCCAGGTCAGATCGATTACAACTGCGGGAGGATTATCAAAAAAAAAATGATGCTTACGTGTTTGGAGAAAAAAAACGCAGGAAGCAGATATGGCTCATCGATATCGATTCGGGAATTAACGAGCGATTATACGAAGGCGATTACGGGATCAAACATCTGGCGTTTTCCCCCGACGCTGAATTACTTGTTTTTTCGACCAATACAACGGGCGATTTTGACGATCAGCATTACGACCTGTGGCTAGTATCTGTTGGCTCGAAATCAGCTTATCAACTCACTGTTTCCCCGGATGCAGAATTGGAACCTCAATTTTCATGGGATGGTCATCAAATCGCATGCCTCACTCAATCTGCGGTGAATATTCATTACGCCCAAACGGAAATCGCTCTCGTCGACATCGCAACCGGGCGTTCAACGGTAATCACCCAGGATTTTGATTACCCGATTGAACACTTTCAATGGATTCCAGGGGAAAATACGATTTTGTTCGACGCCGCCGTAAAAACTGAAAATCATCTGTTTACTATCGAGACGCTTACACGGGAAATCACTCAAATTTCGGTCAAGAAATCATCCTACAATCATGATCTTTCAGTATCAGCCGATGGGAATCTCATTTGCTATTTGTCGGAAACTGCTTCCACTTTGCCAGAAATTATGCTTTATTACAACGATGAAAAAAGAGAGCGACAATTAACCCATTTTTCTGATTCTCTGAAAGTTTTTCAGCTCGGAGAACAAACGGTCTTTCACTGGAAAAATCCACAGGGCGATGAATTGGAAGGGCTTCTCATTAAACCTAAGAATTTTCAACCAGCTCGTAAATATCCGATGATTTTGGCAATTCACGGGGGGCCTTATGCTCGCTTCAAGAACCGGTTGTTACAGGATGATTACCTTCAACTCTTCGCACAGCATGGTTACATCGTGTTGGCGCCCAATCCTCACGGAAGCTCAGGCTATGGTCAGGCTTTTGGCGAAGCGATTCAATATGATATCGGTGGCCAGGACTTCGGCGATATTATGAGTGGCGTCGATAAGCTTATCCAAACAGGCTTAGTCGATTCGACTAAAATGGGACTCATGGGCGGTAGCTATGGGGGATATCTTGTGAATTGGATCATCGGTCATACATCTCGATTTAAGGCTGCCGTTTCAATGTATGGAATTTTCAATCTCATCACCGACTGGAGCAATTCCATTCAACCTAGCTGGGAAAAAGCGTACCTGGGCGCGTACTATTGGGAGGATTCGAGACCTTATCGAGAACGCTCGCCATCTACTCATGTTAAAAATATCCATACCCCGGTATTACTCTTACACGGCGAAACCGATCAGATTACCTCCGTTTGCAATTCTCGTGAAATATATCAGAGCTTGCGTGTGCTGGGTAAGCCCGTTGAATTTGTTATTTACCCTCGAGAGGGTCATGGGATACTTCAGGAGCCAAATCACCAAATCGATAAAGTGAATCGCATTTTGTCATGGTTTGAGAAATATTTGAAATAGATCTCAAATGACAATTATTATGAAATTTTTAACCGCAAATAATACCAATGATGCTTATTAGAGACAATTATTTAATTCGCGCAATTCACGAAATCAGCGGTGAAAAAAATGTTCTAAGAACCTATCCGAAAACCTCTAATTTTCAATCAGAAAAATCTAACCGTTTCGTGTCATTCTCGCACGCCGTCAGCGGGAATCCATTGTCGCATGGTATTAATGGATTCCCGATTAAAGATTTCGGGAATGACATGGCGGGTTTTCGGATAGGCACTAAATCTCTTTTCCAAAAAACAAAGATTTTGTTTCAATAAAACCTGAGAGGTATGTTTATGATTCGAAGCGAAGATACCGTTCTCATTCTCGGCGGTGCGGGGCTTGTAGGATTTCAAATCGCCAGAGGAATCGCTCAGGAATTTTGTCCTGAGCGAATTATCATCGGCTCCCTCTATCAAGCGGAGGTTGAACAGGCCATCGAGGAACTTAATAAGGAATTTCCCAAAATAACCTTCGAAGGAGTCTGGGGAGATATTTTTTTAAGAGCAGAATTCAAAGGCGCAAATCGTGCTGAATTGCTGAACGATCTTGAGAAAACCAGGGTACTTTTCAGAGATGTTTTTTGGGATAAAAATGAAGCTTACAATCATTCATTTCTGGCTGCAATAATCAAAGAATTCAAACCTCAAGTGATTGTGGATTCGGTGAACACCGCTACCGGTATCAGCTATCAGGATATTTTTACAACCTCTCTAGAAGTTGAAAATATTATAGAACAGATCGAAAGCAAAGATTCGCGAGAAGACTTGAGCGTCAAATTCGATATGAAAAAGCTCGAAAATTTACTGGTCTCTCAATCAATACCCCAATTGATTCGACACATCCAGATACTATACGATGCCATGCTGGAAGTAGGCACTCAGGTGTATTTGAAAATTGGCACTACCGGCACGGGCGGCATGGGGTTGAATATTCCGTATACTCATAGCGAAGATAAACCAAGCTCAAAATTGATGACCAAAACCGCCGTTGCCTTCGCCCATACTGGCTTGCTTTTTCTCATGGCACGTACACCAGGCGGACCCATTGTGAAAGAGATTAAACCCGGCGCATTAATCGGATACAGGAAAGTAGATTATCGAATCATCAAACGGGATGGTAAGCCAAGCTTTGTCTACAAAAGCAAACTTGAATCATTATCTGATGAATTGGACATCTCAGTTCGCGCGGATTTTAAGCCAACCGTTAAATTGATGATGGCGGGAGTTGATACCGGTGAAAATGGATTCTTCACTCTGGGTGAATTTGAAGCCATCACCTCGCTGCATCAGATGGAATTTGTCACGCCTGAAGAAATCGCCCAAAATGTGGTCTTAGAAATAAAAAATGCCAACACAGGAAAAGATGTCATCGCAGCTATTGACGGAGCCGTTATGGACCCAAGTTACCGTGCTGGATGTTTGCGCACACCCGTCATCGATAAATTGAAACTTTTGGAAAAGAAAACCGAATCGCACAGCGTAGCTTTAGGACAACTTGGCCCACCCGAGCTCTCAAAACTGCTTTATGAGGCGCATCTGTTGAAACTACAATTCGGAACGCTGCAGCAGGTGTTGGACCACACTCAGGACGAAATTTCAGGTAGACTTTATAAGTTGCTACAACGGAATAAAGATCTCGCCAATTTGATTACTTCCATCGGGATACCGATTCTCCGACCGGATGGAAAAAGCATCTATCGGGGGCCTAAGGTCAATATCCCGGAATATCGGGGCGATTATAAAATTCCTGTTGATAATGAAAAAATTGATATCTGGGCCCAAAAGGGCTGGGTTGATTTACGTCCGAAAAATTTTGAAATCTGGCGTCAGCGGTTCGAACAAATGCTTCATTCGGCCTCGGCGTTCAGTAATGAAGGTTCAGCCGCGATTACTTTAAAAACGTACTTATATCCTGACATTCGAATTGGTGAGGTCGTTGGCTGGATCTTCAATAACGACCCGAATATACGCGGATATCGGATCAAAGCTTTATGAGGATTATACCTGTTAAGGATTCAATATCATTAAGTTAATAGAGATTTGACTAATTTTAGCTTAAAAAAACTTCGACTCTGCTCAGCGTGAAGCCCTCCTTCACCCTGAGCGGAGTCGAAGGGTGACCTATGCTTAACTTAATGACATCGGTTAAGGATTAGTTTTTCATAGTCCAGTCATTGCGAATGGAACGAAGTGGAGCGAAGCAATCTTTTAATTAAATCGTGCATTTAGATATTGCTTTAAACAAAGGGATTGGAAGGACGTACGATATTCTCACTATGTTACAACGGATCATTCAATTACGCAAGAATTGCTTGATATAACTTATCGCTGTTCTGATAAATGGGGCAAATGCTTTCCTTCGAGTTCATCGACATGTAGTCTTTCGTACATTCTGATTCGAATCATGTAAGCCGACCGAGCCAGCATGTGAGCCCCAACAGGTGCACTTAAAAATGTGAAAAAGATGATCAATACTTCCTGAATGACGATCCGCTGCTGTCGAATATCGGGTGAGAAGCTGAAAAAGATAATCGAAGCAATTAACATGCTGATTAACCCCAGGCGTAGAGGCTTTGGTGGTGGCGTGCATCCGACAGTAAGCATCAGGTAGCCGATATAAGCCAAACGAAGCGCTAAAAATAAAAACCGCCCCAATGAGTAGAAACATCGCGCAAATAATTTCAATGATCATGCTCTTTCCCCTTTTTCTCGATAATCATTCCAGTAGCAATGTATTTCGCAAAGGCAACCGTACCAATGAAACTCAGAATCGCGATGACCATCATTGCATCGATAAAATGAAGGGTTGCGAACCTGATCGAGAAGACGATAATGAAAGCGACCACATTCGAGCTCATATTATCCAATGCCACCGCTCGATCAATGCTTGTTGGCCCTTTGACAACGCGGTAGAGGCTAATTGCGAAACTGACACCGATCATGATCAATACGAAATTTGTTACCCATTCAATCATCTCGTAATTAATCCTCCTTCATTGAAGCGCTTATCGCAAGAATTGGATCTTCTAAATTTTTTCGGATGCCTTTTTTACTCTTTTCGATTTCATCAATATGCAGACAATGGATGTAAAGATATTTTTTATCGGGTGAAACATCCACCGAAAGTGTACCCGGAGTCAGAGTAATCATGTTCGCCAATAGAGCGATTCGGAAATCGGTTTTGACTCGCAAAGGGTATTCAATTATCCCTGGTTCCAAATCGAGTTTCGGTCGGTAGATAATTCTTAGAACTGCAAGATTTGCCTTGACAACTTCGATAAGAAATTTTGCGACTAATTTCGCGGTCAAATAAACACGAACGAGAAACAATTGTTCAAAAAATGAGCGTCTCAACAGAAATAAAATGATGAGCGCTAAGATGAAGCCGACCAAAAACGTATTAAGATCGAATGAGTTATGAAATAAGCACCATATTAGTGCCAACATCGCGCTATAGGTAACCTGTTTTAGCAAATCTAATTCTCCTATTGAAGTTTTTCAACTTTTTCCAGATCCTTGTTATGACCGATGATAACTAAGATGTCACTGTCCTTAATCATACTTTCGGCACTTGGAATCAGAGAAATATTTTCAGGAACAACTTCTTTTATCATAATGACTTGAACATGATAGTTTCTTCTGATATCAAGCTCAGCGAGGGTTTTTCCGCACCACGATTTAGGAGGGGCTAATTCAACGATACTGTATCCTTCTCCTAACGACACATAATCCAGCAATGAAGCATGCCGTAACGTATAAGCAACGCGTTTGGCCATATCACGTTCCGGAAAAATGATGGTTGTGGCACCAATCATATTCAGAATTTTTGCGTGATCCTCGGTCACAGCCTTCGCAATGATCTCTTTGACGCCTAATTCCTGCAAATACAATGTGATTAAAATGCTGACATCAATTCGTTCGCCCACGGTGACGACCACCACGTCCATATCTTCGAGACCGAGATTTTTCAGCGTATCCCTATCCTTTGCATCAGCAACAACTGCTTTTTTAACGAAGGACTTCACATCATTAACTTTATCTTCATTAATATCAATGGCCAAAACCTCTATGTCATATTCAGCAAGATAGCGACAGAGATAATAACCAAAGCTGCTTAATCCAATAATTGCAAATATACGCATGGATTTATATCACCTCGAATCATCCAATCATGATACTTTCCTGAGCGAACCTGAAGCGCCTCTTTTTTTCCTGCCCGACCGACATGGCGATGGTTATCGGTCCCAGACGACCAATGAACATCATCAGCGCGATCAGAAGACGCCCTTCTGATGATAAATGTGGCGTTAATCCGGTTGAAAGACCCACAGTTCCAAAAGCGGACATCACTTCAAATAATATTTCTAAGAATAAACCGCGACTTTCCAGATGCGATAATCCCGCCAATTCTGTTATTAAAAGTAATATGGTGAATAAAGCAATCAAAATCAAAGAAAAAAAAGTAACTGAAATGGCTTTTGAGATTATTTCCGAGGGGATTCGGCGGTCCATCAGGTTTACTTCATCCTGATTAAGAAAACGATTTTTAAAAAGTGACATCAGGATCGCAAAAGTCGTGGTTTTAATCCCGCCGCCACAAGAACCCGGTGAAGCCCCGATAAACATCAATAGAATTAAGATGAAAAGGGTCGGATTCGATAGAAGTCCAATATCAAGTGTATTGAAGCCGGCAGTTCGGGTAGTAACGGATTGAAATAAGGAAGTCAAAATTTTCGAAGTCCATGATAAATCTTCCATGGTGTTTTTATATTCAAGCAACAAGATTAAAAATGTCCCACATAGGATTAAGATTGCGGTGACGAAAAGTACCAGCCTGGAATGTAGCGATAAGCCAATAGACCGCTGTCGCCTTAAGCGATCCACTTCGAAAATTACAATGAATCCCAATCCTCCCAAAACGATAAGAGCACTTAAAGTAAAATTGATTACCAGATCTGACTTATATCCGACAAAGCTATCCGAATATAATGCAAAGCCAGCATTACAGAAAGCCGATATTGAATGGAATATTCCGTAATAAATCGCTTTGTTCAAAGGCATTTCAAACCAAAAACGAAGCGCCAGGATAAATGCTCCGATGAATTCAACAAAAAACGTTGTTAAAAGCACCGATTTGAGCAATGCTTTCAAATTTTGGAACGGACCTTGACTGATCGTTTCCTGAAGTAGATCACGACTTCCAAGAGGGATTCGGCCTCCCAGAAGGTAAATAAAAAACGTCGAAAAAGTCATGATTCCCAATCCGCCCAACTGGATCAATCCTAAAATGACAAATTGTCCGAAATGAGTGAACGCGGTTCCGGTATCAACCACAACAAGACCCGTAACACAGGTGGCAGATGTAGCAGTAAACAGCGCATCAATAAAACTCAAGTGCGCTTCGTTGGTGGCGAGTGGGTGCATGAGTAAAAGGGTACCCAGTAAGATTAAACCAGCAAAACTGCTCACCAGCGTTCGCGATGGTCCCAGAAAGAATAGAATTTTGTGCCTGAAAATTCCTTTTTTGAAGGGCAAACGTAGCGTCATCGTAATAAGTTCTCATCTAAACATAAAGTTAAGGGGTAGGATAAAATAACTTGGACATTTTAAATTTTATCAATCCTGATAAATAGCAAGTTATAACCTGCATTTGACAGTTCAGGCATAAAATTTAGAAAAGACATATTATTTATTAACAACTTACAGCGAACTAAATTTTAGGGAATAAAAAATGTACTGGCAACCCACAGGTATTGACAAATTCTGAAATTTTTTGTATATTTCTCTATAAGATTAAAGGAGGGTTGCTATGTATTTTAAAATTTCAAATTCTAAAGGAAATAAATATTTACAGCTCGTAGAATCCTACCGTAACGCGCAAGGGAAGCCAAGACAGCGATTGGTCGCTAATCTTTGCAATGTTTCAAATCGTAGTGACGAAGAAATACTCAAGCTTTGCGAAAGCTTTCTGCGGGCGT
>SMTZ1_10011507_pt1 | contig 11070 bp, 10 predicted proteins | sample DeeMarSWOR136_30_FD_25667 | JGI IMG/M metagenome (IMG submission 25667)
CTCGCCGAGGTGCCAGCGGCTGATAGAGGCGATGCGGTGTTATCATTATCCTGAAAGCCCAACCGGCAGTGGGGCGGAACTGCCGCTGAAAGACGGCCTGTACGACCACCCGATAGACGCCCTGCGATACTTTTTCGTCAACTACAAACACAGCACGAAAACCACAAGAAGGCGGTATTAATGAGGGTGAACAGAATTATCAAAAAAGCCGTATAAACGTTTAAAACTTTATAAAAAAATAATAAAAATTTTCTTGAAAAGTGATTAACATATTAGTATAGTATAGTCGATGCTCCTAAATGGAGCAGTTCAATCCTAGCCTTACGGCTTAGGATAAGGCTTCTGACCCCGTGAGCCAGCTAATCACGGGGTGTTATTTTGCGCCAAAAACAGCTTCCTTTTGTGGTCTTTCTCCTAATATACTTGTGATCTGCTACATATGCTGACGAAAACCTCCATCCTCCCTTCTTACGAGGATTAAGCCAAACTAAGTAATATTCGTCCCACACCACGTAAAGCCTTTTAACAATACTCGCCGGAGAATCAGAAATGTACCAGCATGAGGTGCCGTCAATATTTCCTTGAATTACCTCGCCTATCCAACGAATCCGACTACCTCGAACTCTATCAAATTTTGCCTTGTTATATTGCCGTGAGATTTTGTCTACGGTCGTGAAGAAAGCATGGTAAAAGCGATCTTCATAAAATATTACTGCATCACCATCATGGGTTTCGCGAACTCCTATCATGCCGCACCGAGTTTGTCGAACCGTGTAAAGTTTAATATATTCCTGATATGTTAGTTCTTCAGCCTCCACGTCGGAAAGGCCGCTTAAATCCAGTAATAACGAAGCAAGGGTAGGATTCACCTGTTACCTCAAATCCATCTTAAATATGTTGAATTTTTCTGCAGATAAAGGAGTTGACGCGCATAATGTTCTCAGACCCGCCCGGGATGCAACATATTCCGCAAGATTTTCTTTCGGAGTTCCCTTTTTTATGCCGTTGTTCGCAGCCGCTATAGAACCGGTCAATATATCACATAGCTGGGCGAGGGGAGTTTGTTTTGAATTAATTATAGTGAGGTCCCGTATCCAAGCCTGTCCTCGAAGATAACGTTCCAGATAAGTTTTGAGTGTTATATAACGGTCTGCCCCACGATTATTTTTGTAGTCCAGGAGTATCAAATATTCGTTACCCGGCTGAAGCCATTTTTCAAGCATCTCGTAATAGAACTTGTAAAAGGCTAATTCACGGTCCTTGCCGTGATACTCCTTAAATCTGACTTTCAGTTGTTCGACGACAATAACCCTGAAGGTCAGTTCCGGATGTTGAAAGAAGAAATCGATTATTTTTTTGTAGTCTTCGAGTCTTTTGCGGCTTACTTTTCTCCACTTAAGTTCAGAATTTAAATTACAAGACCTCATCAACTGTCTTAATTTGTAAGACAATTCTGCTTTCTTATCACGAGGCACTTTCAAGCCACCAATGGACATAAAGGTATGGTGTGCTGTTAGATCATGGCAGCTTTCGTCGCAATAAATTACATAACGTGGTACATCTGAAACAATATCCACATCTGGCATTAAGGCATTCCTTAAAACAACTTAAGCGAGAACCTACAACATAAAATGGTATAAAAAAAGTTTCTATGCGTCAATATATGTAATTATACTTTGACTACATAAACCTTCTGCAAACCAAGCACTAAAACCAAAATCTGGCGGTATTAGCGTGCTGAGATAAATCTGCTGTCCGGTTTCCAATAAGAGGGTTTTCTTTGACTTGTCGCTGCCACTGATGTAGACTATATAAGAATAAAGACTTTCAGGCAGCGGACCGATGAATTATCTATTCGACAAAGAGCACATATCGCAGCACGTAGTTAAATACGGCGTGGACATTCGGCCAGCTATTGGGCTTAAGCAGGATAAAACCAAGCTGCAAGAGTACTGCAACTGGCTAATAGAGCAGTTTCCTGAGGTATTTGAGACCCTTTTAGTCGGGCCCAAACAACTGCGGGTGCAAAAGAATTTCCTTTTACCCAATACAAAACGGGTCGAAATGCCGACGTTCGTATTAACCGACCGAGGGCCTGTTTTTACTTTTCCGGAGCGTATATATATCGACCAGATACAAGATTTGGATATTGCCGAGAAGGATAAAATATTTCGTAAGGCCCTGGATGAGCTAAGAAGTAAATTCGTGGGGCGAAGAATAATGCGCGTGGGCGTCGTTCACGAATTTGTTTTCGACACCGGAGAAATAAACTCGGTTGAGATAATAGCCAGCAACTTGAAAACCGACGTCTGGAGAGAGAGGATAAGAAATTTGAGTATCCGTCTTCAAACTCCAAAGGAGGGAAAGAATATCAATCTGGAAATAAGACCAACGCAATTGAGGGGTGTTGGAAGAGGCGGGGTAAACGTTCACGGTCAAAATATGGGCTTCGGCATAATTGTGAACGTAGATATTAATAACCAGGAAATCAAGGATGACCTGACGAAGGCCGAGGTGCGCGACATCATTACGTTTGCCAACGACTATGTCCCTGAAGAGTTGATTAAATTTTTGAATAATGAGTATTAGAGGATTTCTCGGGACAGGCAGAGTGGGCAATTCCCTCCGTTACAAGCTGTAAACAATCCGATTGATACCTTATGACGCTTCCTCTTAATTTATAAACAAAGTAGCAGAGCTGTAAGCCGGCGAAATTAAAGGAAAGCCGGTTTTTCGCAAAAAAAACAGGGCTGAGATGCGGAGGGAGAGGAGAAAGCGAGATAATCTCAGCCCTGGAAAAATGCTCCAATACAAAGCCCAATAACCCCTGGCTCTTATCGCAGTAGCGATTGTACTAAACTATCCACATAAAAGCAAGTATAATTCTACGATAAATTTGAAAAATGAAACTTATTCTTAAATTTAGGAAAGGACAAATGTGCGGGATTAGCAAACACAAGGCCATCATTACTGCGTTATTTTTGTCGATAATCTTCAAGGGATGTTCCGGAACGCAAACGGCCGGGGAGAGCTCTTTAGACAAGCCGATGTTGATACCTGAAATTGAAGGACAATGGTGGCAGGTTGCGGGCAATCCCGACCTCGGAGAACTCACAAGCCAGAAACAGCAGCCGGTAGATTTCGGTATCTGGCAGGCGGCGGACGGCACCTGGCAGCTCTGGTCATGTATCAGGCATACAAAATGCGGCGGACAGACGCGACTGTTTTACCGGTGGGAAGGCAAGAATCTAACGGACATAAACTGGAAGCCGATGGGAATTGCTATGCAGGCCGAGGTTGCATTTGGCGAGCAAAAAGGAGGGCTGCAGGCCCCACACGTGATTAAGATTGATGATACTTACTATATGTTCTACGGTGACTGGAACCGCATCTGCCTCGCAAAAAGCGATGGTGGCAAGACTTTTACGCGCGTGTTAAATGAAAAGGGACAGCCCGATTTGTTCACGGGGCCATACGCGAATACTCGCGACCCGATGGTGCTGGTTGTAGATAAAAAATACTACTGTTACTATACAGGTCATCTTATAAAGGAAAACGTTGGTGCGGATTTTTGCCGAACATCGCAAGATATGCGCAGTTGGAGCAACCCGATTATGGTAGCAGCCGGCGGCCGAGCCGGAGGTACTAAATATTCAGCCGAGTGCCCTCACGTAGTTTACAGGCAAGATACGAGACTGTATTACCTCTTCCGCACCCAGAAATACGGCAAGAATAATATAAGCTCCGTATATGCTTCTTCTGACCCGCTGAATTTCGGCGTTAATGACGACCGTTCTTTCATCGGCACGTTGGCCGTAGCAGCACCTGAGATTGTCAAATATAACGGCCAGTACTACATTGCAGCCCTTTTGCCAGGCCTTAATGGTATCAGGGTTGCAAAGTTAAAATGGGCTGAGGTGGGGAAAAGGGGAAAAGAGGAAGAAATTTAAAAATCTCAGACCGCTGCACCAGGCTCCCCCAAACGCAATGAGGGGTGTTTGTGGGGCCATATCGTGCAAAGTGAGCTCCCTTAAAAGCCAACCAGGCCTTTGTGCTTTGGGCCGTCCTGGCCAAATATCTGTGACAAAATCTTTCTTACTTGCTATTTTTCCCAGATTTTATTTTAATTTCTGGCAGAAAGCAGACATAATTAGGCACAGAAATCTTTTTCGTCAGATATTCGTGTTGGCATTTGTATTAAAGCTGTTAATGTAGTTGAGTTTTGCTAAACGGATAATTCAGGATATTTTAGTGAAAGGATAAAACGATGAAAAAAACAATTTTTACGATGCTGGCAATTCTGGCGGTATCAGGTGTGGTACTGAGTGGCTGTAAGAGCAAGGAGCCGGAGCGCGAGCCAGCACCCGAGCCAAACGAAAAGCCGGAAGTAAAGCCGGTAGTAAAACCGATAGTAAAACCTGCAGCCGGTAAAACAGCACCGGCGTTTATGCTAAACAGTTTTGACGGTAAGGCGATAAGCCTTTCCGACTACAAGGGCAAAATTGTGGTGCTGGAGTGGCTAAATCCCGAGGACCCGTATGTCAGATACCATTACGAGAAGGTAAAAACGATGATAGAGCTTGCGAACAAATACAAAGCTGCAAATGTCGTCTGGCTGGCGGTGAACAGTACAAAGCATTTAACCGCAAAAACGGACAAAGAATTTGCAGACAAGCATAATCTCCCTTATCCCATACTCAGTGACAGCTCAGGTGTAGTTGGCCGAGCTTACGGTGCAAAGACAACGCCCCATATATTCATCATCGACACCGGCGGTAACATTGCCTACGACGGCGGAATTGATAATGCGCCATTGGGCAAACCACCCGCAGGAGAAGCACTAATTAACTACGTTGACAAGGCCCTGACAGAGCTAATCAGCCGCAGGACGGTAATCACCACGAAAACCAAGCCCTACGGCGGTTCTGTAAAGTATGCTAATTAGCATTGGTTCAGTAATTTTATTGGGATTTTATCAAGACAGAAGAGTTATATTGTTGGTGGCTCAAAAGCGATTAAGAAAGGATTATAGATATGAGAATTTATATAACTTTTGCGATCGTAGCAGCAATTGTAAGTTGTGCCGGATGTAGAGAGAAACAGGAAACCAATCCTGAGGCCGAAAGGGCCGCTATAGAGGCCGCTGAATCCTGGCTGAAGCTGGTGGATAGCGACAACTATTCGCAAATCTGGCAGGAGGCTGCAGAACTTTTCAGGAGCGCCGGAGCCAGAGACAACTGGGAAAAAACTTTCCGGGCACTTAGAACACCTATGGGGAAATTGGTCTCCAGAGAGGTCACGTCGACGCGTTACACTACGCTGGCTCCAGGGGCACCAGATGGCCAATATGTCATAATTCAGTACAAGACGAGCTTTGAGAACAGATTATCCGCCATCGAGACGGTCACTCCTGTGCTGGAAAAAGACGGCAAATGGAGAGTTTTCAGCTACTACATCAAGTAGTTATACCTGACATATCACCGCCTCAGACCAACCTCTCAAGCGGGTACACTTACTCGTCAGGCACGGTTTCTATACTTTAATGAAAGGAATTTAATATGCTTTCTTGCAGCCGTAGAGGTGCTTTATGCTTGGCCGCTGTTATTGTGCCTACTTTTGTATTGTGTCCATCGGCATGCGCAGAATTCCCAAGATTTGAATATAACCAAATCGCCCAAATCGGAGACAAAATGGGGCAGACGTCCTTAGTAGATGTTGATAAAGACGGAGATTTAGACTGGATTGCCGGCTGCAGTGCTGGCACTATATGGTGGTTCGAGTACAAGGCAGCGGATAACTGGGTCAAGCACACGCTCGGCCAAAAGGTCCTTACCGAGGTAGGCGGCACCGCATTCGATATCGACGGCGACGGATGGGTTGACCAAGTTTCAGGGGGCACCTGGTTCCGCAACACCAAAAAACCACGAGAACAAGAGTTTATAAGGTATCCTAACGGAGTCATAGAAAAATCCCACGACAACGTGGCCGCAGATATCGACGGTGACGGGAAACTCGATGTGCTGGCTATGAGCGACAGAAGTGCGTTGTACTGGTACAAGATTCCCGTTGATCCAACCAAAAAATGGAAAGGCCACAAAATTGGCGGAGCTGTCCACGGTGGAATTGACCCGGCGGGCGTTGCCGATATCGACGGCGACGGCGACAATGATGTTGTCCGCTCAAACGTGTGGTTTGAAAATAAAGATGGGAAGGGAACCAAGTGGGCCGAGCATAAGAACATCGATTTCGGCCAGCCCGATGCAAGATTTCCTCTGATGACAAAAACGTGGGCAATTGACATTGACAAAGATGGGGATATTGATGTCGTTCAGGCCGAGGGGGATTGTTTGAGCGGACGGGTGGCGTGGCACGAGAACAAGGATGGCAAAGGCCGAGTATGGACCAGATACCTGATTGCAGGCAAGACCGGCCAAGACTACCATTCACTCGCAGTGGCGGATTTCGATAACGACGGCGACCTCGACGTCTTTTCAGGCGGAGGCCCCTTGACAAAAAGTCCGCCCCATAAATGGTTTATCTGGGAAAATCTGGACGGTAAAGGCGGAAAGTGGAAAGAACATACGATTCTCAGCGGTAAGCGGTGCCACGAAGCCAAGGCAGCAGATGTTGACGGCGATGGCGACATCGATATCTGCTCCAAGCCCTGGAACGGCAATGAGCACATTTATCTTCGCAACATGCTTAAAGAAGGCAGGAGTAATTAGGAAACCGTTTTATCGATACCTAGGGGATGGAATCGATGTGTTCAAGATGCTTGCCGGCCAATCACCCGAAGGCCAAATCTTAAAAGCCATTGTTGACGAAACAGCCCTCCTTGGCTATCCTATACTATCCGAAATTCGGCTCGGTGATATTGGAGAAAAGAAACCATGAAAGTTAGAGAAACACAAGCCTCAGGGTTGTTCGGCGACCTTGGCGTTACTGAAAAAGATGTAAACAAAGGAAAAACTACGGAGAGACTTGAACGTTTGGATTTACACGGTGTATTGAAAAGTAAAATACTACCACTTTGCAGATTAAAATATGGTGAGATATGGGAAGATCGAGTCAAGGGACACAGAATAGGCGTGCTCGATGCCACAAAGATTGAAGATGTAAATAAAATAGTAGGAAATGAAAAGGTTAAACTTATCATAAATGACCCGCCTTATAATGTGGCGGTTGGGAATGCTAACACAGATAGATTGTTTAAGATAAGTATACGAGACTACTTAGGTTTTTCAGAAAAATGGGTGAATAATGCCGCCAAAATAATGGATGAAAATGCTCACTTATATATATGGATAGGAGCAGATTACAAAGATAATTTCCAACCTCTGCCAGATTTTATGATTATGATGAGAGAATTCAAAGAACTAAAACCGAAAAACCTAATCACTTTGAGGAACCAAAGAGGATATGGAACTCAAAAAAACTGGATGTGGATAAGACAAGAACTTCTGCACTATGTAAAAGGAAAGCCGGAATTTAAGGTTGTTTATACTGATATTCCGAAAATTTTAAGAGGGTACTACAAAGTGATAAACGGCAGATTGCTCGAGAATTTAGAACGAAGCAAATCGAACACAATAAGACCAGGAAACGTCTGGGTGGACATTCAGCAAGTATTTTATCGGTTAGAAGAGAATGTCCCGGGGTGTTATGCTCAAAAACCTTTGAGAGCAATTGAAAGACTAATTTTAACCAGCAGTAAAACTCAAAATCTTGTTTTAGATTTCTTTTCTCATTCGGGAACTACGCTCATTGCTGGAGAAAGGCTTAACAGAAAGGTTTTCACATTCGATGTAGACCCGATTTTTGCAGAGACCACTATAAGAAGATTAGAACTTTACAGAAAAACAGGAAGGACTGGATGGCAATGGAGAAACCCTTTTCCTGAGATAGAACACAGGAAAGAACAAGTAAAATGGACATAAAACAGCTGAAAAAATATTTAGAAAATCTAACTCAATCTTTGAAATCAAAAAACCATCAATTATTGAAAGTTAGATTGGGAAGTTTAATATCAGTTTTCCCCTTCAATGAGTACGAGTACATTCTGATGTTCCTACTTGATAGAGAAATTATCACATTTCAAGAGTATGAGAAATTAAGAGAGAAATATGTGGCTTCTAATCCATATTTGGAACTGTATGGCATTGCCCCTCGTACCTTTGGAGAAATATGGGGACATCCACACATTATAGATGTAGATAACAGATTTAAAAAGCCCAATAAAAATCTGGATCCTGCTTATGAAGGTCAATATGACCTTTGGTTTGAAGGCATGAGAGTAGAAGTAAAAGCTTGTAGGGCCATAAACACGAAGAAAAAAGGAAATTTAATGGCAAAGGCCCTAAGATATGGTTCCGATGAACCATTCTGGATGAATTACCAACAGATTAAAGTGGATATGGCTGATGTTTTCATTTTTACCGGTGTTTGGGTAGATAGGATTATATATTGGGTGATGTTCAGTAAAGAAGTTAAGGAAAATAAATATTACAGTCCTCAACATAGAGGAGGAATAGAATATCAGATAGGAATAACAGATAAAAATATTAGCGAATTCGATGCTTATAAAGTAGAGCCAAATAAACTCGGAGATAAAATTCTTAGAAAAGGAAAGAAAAAATGAGATTGCCCACAAAGCAGAATTTTTAAGAGAGATTTTTGCGATGCTTAAAAGAACACATACGTGCGGTCATCTTCGTCTGGAAGATGCCGGCAAAAAGGTAATTTTAGCCGGCTGGGCCCATTCTTATCGCGACCACGGCAATTCATCGACCTGCGCGATAAATTCGGGCTGACCCAATTAGTTTTCAATCCAGAAACTCATCCCCAGGCCCATGAGCTTGCCAAGACGGTCCGCTGTGAATGGGTGATAGCCGCTAAAGGTATGGTTCAGCCGCGAAGCGAGGGTATGGAAAATCCGAAGCTTCCGACCGGCCAAATCGAAGTCTCTGTGCAGCAACTGGAAATTTTGAATGTCTCCAGGACGCCACCGTTTGAAATAGACAGCGCCGAAAAGACAAGTGAGGAGCTTCGATTGGCCAGCCGGTATATCGACCTGCGCCGGCCTCAGATGCAGGAGAAACTGCGGATACGCCATCGTGTCACCAAACTTGTGCGGGACTATTTCGACCGATTGGGGTTCTGGGAGATTGAGACGCCCTTTTTAGCCAAGAGCACGCCGGAAGGGGCAAGAGATTTCCTTGTGCCCAGCAGACTGCACAAGAACTGTTTCTATGCGCTGCCGCAATCGCCGCAGCTATTTAAGCAAATTTTAATGGTCAGCGGTGTTGACAAATACTTCCAGATAGTTCGGTGCTTCCGCGACGAAGACCCGCGGGCCGACAGACAGGCGGAATTTACGCAAATCGATGTCGAGATGAGCTTCGTTGACAGTAATGATGTCATCGGCGTTCACGAAAACTTAATAGCGAAAATCTGGAAGCAGATACTAAATGTGGACGTGGCGGCGCCGATGCGGCGGATGTCCTACCAAGAAGCAATGGACGACTACGGCACCGACAGGCCGGATTTGCGATTCGATATGAAGCTCAAAAATATATCCGATATCGCAAAACAAAGCACGTTCAAGGTATTTACAACTGCGATTGAAAAAGGCGGGATTGTAAAAGGGCTTTGTACGCCCGGTGAAAAATATTCCAGAAGCGATATCGAAAAAACGCTGACCGACTTTGTCGGCGACTACGGAGCGAAGGGCCTGGCCTGGTGTAAGGTCAAAAAAGAAGACCCAAGACTCAAGACCCAAGACTCAAGACTGATGTTGGCCGGCGGTATCGCCAAGTTCTTCAGTCCTGAATTGGGCCGGCAGATAATCAAACGATTCGAGGCAAAGGACGGCGACCTGCTTTTGTTTGTCGCCGATACCGAAAGGGCTACCAACAAGGCATTGGCCCCCTTGCGGTGCAAACTTGCGCGGGACTTGAAGCTCTACGATGAAGGACGCTTTGCATTTGTCTGGATAGTGGACTTTCCGTTGTTCGAGTGGAACCAGGATGAAAATCGTTACGATTCACTGCACCATCCGTTCACCGCCCCCGGACAAGAAGACCTGGAGAAGCTCGAAACCGACCCGGCCAATGTTCGCTCGCAGGCCTACGATATTGTCGTCAACGGCAGCGAGATTGGCGGCGGCAGTATTCGTATCCACAACACGGGCGTTCAGCAGAAGGTCTTTGACCTGCTCAATATATCAAAGGAGCAGGCACAGCAGCGGTTCGGTTTCTTCCTGAAGGCCCTGGAATACGGCGCACCACCGCACGGCGGAATTGCGCTGGGCCTTGACAGAATTATAATGCTCCTGGCCGGAACGGAGAACATAAGAGACGTCATCGCATTCCCGAAGACCCAGCGGGGCCAGTGTCTCTTAACCGACGCGCCGAGCGAAGTGGACGCCAAACAGCTCGACGAACTGAATCTGCGAACACAAAGACACCTACGCGCGATTGAGCAAAAGCCCGACGAACAGGAGTCATAGATGCAGCCCGGCTGGCGAACAAAACCAATAAAATGAAAAGAAACGAATCGACAGGGGTAAAAAAATGTTAGCAGTCTTACAAAATTGGGAAAAAGCTGCCTGGTTCTTTGCTTTAGCTTTGTGTGCCGGTCTGGTAGGTCATTATTTAATCTTCGCGATGCTGCGAAAGGTTGTCAAGCGGAGCAAAAACGTTATCGATAACTCGCTGGTCAAACATTGCTATCGGCCGTTACAGTGGATTGTGATTGCAATTATTATTCGCTTAGGCTTGCCGGCTGCGCTGCCCGAGGGAGATTTATCCACCGTGAACCACGTTCTTAGCTTGATTCTTATAGGCTTAGTATGCTGGCTGTTGATTAAAACCATCTATGTCTTGGAGGATGTTGTTGTAAGTCGTTTTGAGGTTGGAGTGAAAGATAACCTCAGGGCACGGAAGATCCATACTCAACTACGGGTCTTTAAGAAAATCATAATTATAGTTGTGTTTATTGTAGCGTTCGCAAGTGCGTTGATGACCTTTCCAAAAGTTCGGCAGCTCGGCACAACCATCTTAGCATCAGCAG
>SMTZ1_10007296_pt1 | contig 11068 bp, 7 predicted proteins | sample DeeMarSWOR136_30_FD_25667 | JGI IMG/M metagenome (IMG submission 25667)
CAATGGAGGAGGATATCGGCTTGGCCTGTTCATCCTGTTTCTGATCTGCGGCCTTTCAGTATTCCTTATTAACGTAGCCTTTTCTCCCCTGATCCCCGAAAACATAGGGTTTGTATTGAAAATGGGTCTGGTGGTCGTATTCTTTGCCCTGTCAATGCTTGCATGCTCCAGTGAACGTTTTCACAGATTATGGCAGGTGTTCTTTGCTTTCTGTATTGCCGCTTTTGCTCTTCTGGCAACCTCATATATGGGGGACTGGGGGCTTCGCATTTTTGATTTGAATACCACCACTCCCCAGGGGCTTGCTGTGGCTAAACTCTCAGAGAGCTTAGTAATTGTTTTTTGCATCATTTTGCTGACCAGAATCTCCGGCAGTGACATGGGCTCAATCTTCATAGCAAAGGGCAACCTCAGATTAGGACTTATCATTGGCCTGACAAGCTTCATAATCCTGTCTGCGTTATCCGTTCTGCTGGCCAAAGCTGAAAACATCGACCCGGAAATAGTCCTCTCCTTTGCGCCCTGGGCTTTGGTCTTTGTGCTGGCAAATGGATTTATGGAAGAACTGCTCTACAGGGGACTCTTTTTGAAAAAGCTTGCACCGTTTTTCCGAAATAGATTGTCAAATATTCTTACGGCACTCATTTTTACACTGGCTCATATACAGGTTACCTATACACAGGATCTGCCAGTATTTTTAGTAATTACCTTCTTGTTTGCTCTTGCCTGGGGATACGTTATGCAGAAAACAAACAGCCTTCTGGCTTCTGGATTGTTCCACGCAGGCGCAGATACTCTTATCATTGTAGGTATTTTTGCCAATTATGGTGCTCTTCCATAGCTGACAGACATTCTTACTGAGATTTTGCGCCGGGTTGGTTTGCCTTTTGAACTGCACCGAAAGCTCAGGTTCTTATTTTATGAAAACCAATTCGCTGCGAGGAACTTTAGTTGTTCGTTTGTATGTTACCATCTTTTCTGGCAATTGGGGCAGAAGTGCGTGGAGCGTTGGGTGATGCGGATGCGTCTTATCTTTGTCCCGCATTTTTTGCACTTTTCCCCTTCCCTGCCATAAACCTTATGCTCAAGCTGGAAGAAGCCTTTCTCCCCTTCTAAATTGGTGTAATTATCCACTGACGAGCCGCCGGCTCTTATCGCTTTTTTTAAAATCTTCTGTATTGCTTCGTGCAGTCTCTTGAGCTTTTGCTTTGAGATCCTGTTTGCCGGGGCTAAGGGGTGTATCCTTGCCTGGAATAATGCTTCATCTGAATAGATGTTGCCTATGCCGGCTATGATTTTCTGATTCATTAAAAGCGACTTTACCCTCGCCTTTCTTTTGCCCACAAGCTTCACGAAATCATCTGATGATATTTCCAGAGGTTCAGGACCCAATTGAGCGAGAACAGAAAACGGTTCACAGTTAACTGTTTTCCGTTCTCTGTTGTCGGTTTTCAGTTTACTGTTTTCCGTTAACTGTTTTCTGACCCTGCCAAACTTTCGTTGATCATTATACCTTAGCTCGGTCTTGCTGTCGGTGAATGTAAGGGTAAGATGGTCGTGCTTGTCTTTTGGCTCATTCTTTTTGTAATGAAACAGACCGCCGGTCATTCCCAGATGGATTAAAAGATGCTGGTTATCGGATAATTCTAATATTATGAACTTGCCCCGTCTTTTTACTGATTTGATCTTTTTCCCGATTAGGTCTTTGCTAAAATTTCTTTGATTGAAGACCCGGCAGCCGTCGCACTTTACGGCCCTTATCTTCTTACCTATCACACTCTTTCTTAATCCCTGAACTATGGTCTCGACTTCGGGTAACTCTGGCATAATTTCAGATAAGAAAAACTCTCATTTAGGTTAGGTGTTATGACATCCTTATAACTCACCCCCTAGCCCCCTCTCTTAGAAAGAGAGGGGGAACAAAAAGGGGTGAGTTCAAAAAGCCTGTTAGTTTTCTTAAATAGGTAATATGACATCTTGAAAACTCACCCCCTAACCCCAGCTCTTGCCAAGAGAGAGGGACAAAACTGCGTGAGTTCAAAAAGCCTGTTAGTTTTCTTAAATAGGTAATATGACATCTTGAAAACTCACCCGCTAACCCCCTCTCTTAGAAAGAGAGGGGGAACAAAGGGGGTGAGTTCAAAAAAACTGATTTTTAAACTATCTCAACCATTCGGTCTATGGATTTCTTGGCGCGCCTGGCTATATCCTCTGGCACGTTGACCTGATAGACCATATCCTCCAATGACCAGAGGATTTTCTCCAGGGTGTTTAATTTCATATTGGGGCAGTCGGAGAGCTCTGATGCGGCATAGAATTTCTTGTCAGGATTCTCACGCTCCAGACGTGAAAGGATTCCGATCTCCGTGCCTATGATGAACTCCTCTGCCTCTGATTCCTGCGCCCGGCGGCAGATGCCTGAGGTGGAAAGGACATAATCTGCCATGGCGATAACGTCCGGGGTGCATTCGGGATGGACCAATACCTCTGCTTTGGGATGCTGCGCCTTTTTCTTTAAGATGTTCTCTGCCAGAATTCTGCGGTGGGTGGGACAATAGCCCTCCCACAAGACCATTTCCCGCTTGGTCTGGGAGATGGCGTAGGAGCCCAGATATTTGTCCGGAATAAATACTATCTTCTCCTCAGGAGGTATGGCCTTGATCACTTTTACTGAGTTGGCTGAAGTGCAGCAGTAATCGCATTCAGCCTTGGTCTCGGCGGTACAGTTTACATAGCAGACATAAGTATGATCCGGATACTTCTTCTTAAGCTCGATCATCTGCCTGGGGGTGATCATATTAGCCATGGCGCAGCCGGCATTCATATCCGGCATCAGAACCGTCTTGTTGTAAGCCAAGATCTTGGCGGTCTCGGCCATAAAATGAACACCGCAGAAAACTATCACCTCGGAATCGGTTACCGCTGCCTGCTGGCTCAAGTCTAAAGAATCACCCACAAAATCGGCGATTTCCTGCACCTCTGCGATCTGGTAGTTGTGGGCTAAGATGAGGGCGTTTCTTTTGCCCTTTAGCTTGAGAATCTTATCGACTATTTCCTGATTCTCAGTCATTTTCCTGTTTTAATCCTGGGATTTTTTCTCTTCTTCTTGAGAAGATGCCTCAGCTAATTGGCTGTTCAGATCGTCAACCAGCTCATCGGCATCTACCCCGTGAGCCGCTGCACCCTGCTCCAGAGTCTCACTAACCGCAATATGGCATCCGATACAGTGCATGCCATATTTTAAGAAAATGTGAGCGACCTGGGGATGATCCTTCAAGACCTCACCAAAGGTCATATCCTTGGTTATCTTCTTCTGGTTCATTGGCTACCTCTTTTTCAGGTTTCCTCTTATTCTTATGTATGCGTACGTATCCAATAAAGACGAATTCTGAGTTCTTTTATTTGAAAAAGTTGACTAAAATAGTCTGGATTCCTGTCTAAAACTTAAGTCTATGGTAATTATAACGTTCAATGGACGAATATCTTAACAGTTGAATAACAAAAAGTTTAATGGTTCTTGATAAAAGAGTTTAATGGTTTAAAGGTTTAAGGGTTCAATCAATTGCCTGTTCTACTATCTCTGCTAAATCCAGTGCCTTCATCTTTTCTTCTAAGTTTATCTCCTTTATCCCATCTGAGAGCATGGTCAAACAGTAGGGGCAGGCGGTTACGATAGTTGCAGCACCGGTCTCACTTGCCTGCTGGACTCTCATCTGGTTTATCCTTTTTCCCAGGGTCTCCTCCATCCACATCCTGCCGCCGCCTGCTCCACAACAAAAGCCTTTTTCCCTTCTTCTTTCCATCTCTGCTATTTCGCCTTTTGTCACTTCTCTCAGCACTTCTCTGGGAGAGTCATATATGTCGTTATATCTCCCCAGATAACAGGAATCATGATAGGTTAACTTTTCTTTTATCTCTTTTTGAATTTTCAATTTTCCATTTTGAATTAGGTTCAATATGAGGTCTGTATGGTGTATTACCTCGAATTTAGCACCAAAGAGGGGATATTCGTTCTTAAAGGAGTTGTATCCGTGAGGACAGGTGACCAGTATCTTTTTGACTTCGTACTTTTTCAAAGTTTCTATGTTTTTCTCTATCAATATCTGAGCTAAATATTCATTCCCCATTCTTCTGGCAGTCTCACCACAGCAGGACTCCTCGGTTCCTAAGATTCCAAAACTTACCCCGGCTTTTTGCATGATTTTGACCAGAGCCTTTGAGACTTTCTTGTTTCTATCATCGAATGAGCCTGAACATCCCACCCAGTATAAAATATCTACATTTTTATCCTCAGCCAGAGTCTTTACTCCCAGATCTTTTGCCCAGTCAGCACGGGTGGCGAAACCAATGGCCCAGGGGTTGTAGTTTGTTTCCATATTTCTGAAGACCTGGGTAGCCTCCTGAGGGAATTTAGCCTCCATTAAAACCAGATAGCGACGCATATCCACTATGGTTGGCACCTGCTCTACAAAGACCGGACAGGCCTCCTGGCAGGCATAACAGGTGGTGCATGCCCAGAGCTCATCCTCTTTTATCGATTCGCCTATCAATGCAGGTCGATTGCCTGTTGTTTCCAGGAGATTTGACTTTAAATCCCGGATGATCTTTTTAGGGGAAAGGGGCTTTTCAGAAAGAAATGCCGGGCAGTTATCCTGGCACCTGCCGCAGCGGGTGCAGCCGTCAGCATCCAGAAGCTGGCGCCAGGTGAACTCCTCCACTTTTGAAACCCCAAAGGTCTCCTGGTTTTCCATATCCGGTATTGGTTTCAAAGCTCCTTTAGGCCCTAATGACCTGAAAAATTGAGTGAGGGATGAAGCTAAGATGTGCAAAAGCTTGGAATAGGCAATGTAGACGATGAAAATCGTGGCAAATGCGAAATGAATCCACCACATAACCTTATGCCAGATTAGCGACGAGGTCGCAGCTATACCAACCGAACTAATAACCTTTGCCATTGTCCAGCCCACAAACGACCAGCGTTCAAAATCCGGAAAATTAGATGCAATTCTGAATCCCTCTACAAAAAAACCGGTGACAAGAATCAAAAGTAATAGAATTAGTGTGGCAGCATCATCCAGGATATTATCCAGCCTTTCGGGCCTGGTTACATATCTGCGGTACAGGGCCATAAGCACCCCGATTATGGCTAAACCGCCAAAAAGGTCCAGTATAAAAGAAAACCAGAGGTAGAAGTTTCCGTGAAAAAAGAAGTAGTTAAAGATGGGGGAGAAGATATCCTCCTGCAGAAAGATGATAAGGGTGCCTATGAATAAAATCACAAATCCCCAGAAGAGTATGAAGTGGAAGATACCAGGGTAGAGTTCCTTCAGGGTGCGGCGGTGACCGAATCCAAACCACAATACTGATTTTATTCTGGACCAGATCTGATCAGTCCTTTTCTCAGGCTGGCCTGATCTCCAGAGCTTGACCCTCTTTATTATCCCCAGGATCAAAATGATGACGGCTATCAGGGATAAAAGATAGACAAAGATGTTGACGTGTCCTACGTTCCAGAATATCTCTCGGGTTGGTTCCATCTTTTGGATTTGATTCAGGAAGAATTCAGGTTTCTTTACTCCTGTGCTTTCAACTTCTTAATAGCTTCTGTCAGGATGGGGACTACTTTAAAGAGATCACCCACAATTCCATAGTCTGCTTTTTGAAAAATGGGAGCTTCCGGGTCCTTATTAATAGCCACGATACATTTGGAGGTAATCATTCCGGCCAGATGCTGGATCGCGCCTGAGATTCCGCAGGCTATATATAGATTGGGGTTGACCACCTTTCCGGTCTGTCCCACCTGCATGTCGTGAGGAGCAATTCCGGCATCCACAGCTGCTCTGGATGCTCCGACAGTGACCTTTTCCCCTAAGACCTTAGCCAGTTCCTCCAGGATTTTGAAATCATCAGGCCCCTTCATGGCTCTTCCGCCGGAGACTATCATCTCCGCCTCGGTCAGGTCAACTTTCTCTCCTGCCTCTTTCAAGACCTCTTTTAGCTTTGCTCTTATGTCCTGATCAGTCACGCTCGGCTTAACCTTGATAATCTCTGCAGATTTTGACTCATCCGGCGGGGAGACCTCAAAGACATTTGGCCTGAGGGATGCCATCTGAGGCAAAGAGTCGGGGATTGTCGACTGGACCCTGACCTTGCCCGCATAGATAGGTCTTGTGCAGAAAAGTTTTCCGTCAGAGTTCAGATCCACATCTATACAATCTGAGGCTATACCTGTCTCGAGCTTAGCTGCAACCCTGGGAAGTAAGTCCTTGCCCTGGGCAGTGGCACCACCTAAAAGAATCTCAGGTTTGTGCTCCTTAACCAAGCACGCAATGGTTTTGGAATAACCTTCGGTGGAGTAGGTTTTAAGTATCTCATCATCTAAAAGAAAGACTTTATCAGCACCATAGTGTCCCAGTTGTGGAGCTAAACTCTCTATCTCAGAGCCGGGGAGTATAGCACAAATCTCAGCCTCTTTTTTCTCCTTTAGCTTTTTGCCAAGGCTTAGAAGTTCCAAGGAGACCTTTTTTAATTTCTTCTCTTTTTGCTCAGCGATAATCCAGATAGACATTTTAAATCCTCTCTTAGAAATCTATTGATTATTCTCATTAAATGATCTTGGCTTCCTCGCGAAGTAGTTTCACTAATTTTGCACATACGTCCTCCGGTTCCTCACCCTGGATGATCATTCCTGCTTTTCTTTCCGGAGGAAGGGCATAGTTTGACGTCTTTACTTTGGATCCTTTAAGACCCACCTCATCCTCAGACATACCCAGATCAGCCAGGCTCATCTTTCTGATCTCCTTTTTCTTGGCTTTCATAATTCCCGGGAGGGAAGGGAATCTGGGTGTGTTCAAATCCTTCTGGCAGGCTATGATGGCAGGCAAGGGGATCTCAATAATCTCTTTTTCACCGCCCTCAGTCTCTCTTTTGGCTGTTGCGGATTTGAAATCCGAACCTACCTCCAGACCCACCACCACTGAGACCTGGGGCAGGTTCAAGAATTCAGCCAGATAGGAGAAGACCTGTGAGTTGTCCCAATCCACTGCCTGCTTTCCTGTGAGGACGATGTCATATGATAATTGGGAAAAAGCCTTTGCCAGAATTTTAGCAGTGGCGTAGCTGTCTGATCCCTCAAAAAGGGGATCATTCAGATGAACTGCCTTATCAGCGTCCATGGCTAATGCGGTTCTGATGGCTTCGGTGGCTCGATCAGGTCCCAGGCAGAGAATGGTCACCTCACCTCCAAATTTCTCCTTAAGCTGTATTGCCTCCTCCACTGCATACTCATCATAGGGGTTAACCACGTACTTTATCCCCTCTTCCACAATCCCTGAACCATCATCCTTTAGTTGGATTTTCGTCTCTGTATCCGGAACCTGTTTCAGGCAGACAACGATGTTCACTTTTTTCCTCCTTTTTCGAAATTAGATTCATATTCTAACCTACTTTTCCCCTGAAATCAAGTGAAATCTTGACTTGCAGTAAACAAAATTTTTGCCAAAAGGAGTAAAAGATGTTATAATAGACTGTCAATTTCAAAAAGGATAAGAAACTTGATTGATTTCCTGAAAGATTTAAACCCTCCTCAGAGGGAAGCCACTACCCATACCGAGGGCCCACTTTTGATCTTGGCCGGCGCAGGAAGCGGGAAGACCAGAGTCTTAACCTACCGCATTGCCTATCTAATAGCGGCTAAGAGGATTCCGCCCTCCAAGATTTTGGCAGTCACCTTCACCAACAAGGCAGCAGGAGAGATGAGAATAAGGGTAGAGAAACTCCTGGGTGGAATCGGTGCACCAGTATGGATAAGCACATTTCATTCTCTATGCTCCAGAATCTTAAGAAGAGAAGCAAAGGCTCTGGGATACAAATCTAACTTCACCATCTACGATGAGGACGATTCACTTGCTTTGATCAAGAAATGTATGGAAAAGCTGGATATATCACCCAAGAAGGTTGCGCCGGCTGCTGTGCTTTCGCGTATCTCAGACGCCAAAGACAAGCTGATTGGCTGGCAGGAATACCAGCTCAAGGTTAAGGATTTCTTTCAGGAGAATGTAGCTAAAATCTATGAGCTATATCAGCAAAAGCTTGTGGAATCTATGGCTTTTGATTTTGACGATTTGATAATGAAGACAGTGGGACTTTTTTCTCATTATAACGAGATACTAAAGAAATATCAGAACAGGTTCAGATATATCCTGGTGGACGAGTACCAGGATACCAACCATGCGCAGTACGTGCTGGTGAGGGAATTAGCCTCCGCCAGCAGGAACCTGTGTGTGGTGGGAGACGATGACCAGTCCATTTATGGGTGGAGAGGCGCTGATCTGAATAACATCCTCGATTTTGAGAAGGATTATCCAGACTGCAAGGTGATCAGACTGGAGCAGAACTATCGCTCGACCCAGCTGATCTTAGACACTGCATCCAGCGTGGTGAAAAACAATCTGTCAAGAAAAGGGAAGACTTTGTGGACTGATAAAAAAGGGGGCGACAAAATAAGGTTGATTCTGGTGGACGATGAACACCTGGAGGCGCTCTCTGTGGTTGATAAGATTAAACATCTTTTGGACAACTACAGCTTCAAGCGGTCCGATATGGTGATCCTTTACCGAACCAATGCCCAGTCCAGGATTTTAGAGCAGAAGCTGAGGGATAATGGAATTCCATATGTGATCGTCGGAGGAGTCAGATTCTATCAGAGAAAAGAGGTTAAAGACATACTGGCTTACTTGAAAGTCCTTGCCAACCACAATGACATGGTATCCTGGAAAAGGATTATCAACGTACCTCCTCGAGGGATAGGAGAGAAGACCTTTGCCAGATTAGAGGAATACTCCTTCAAGAATAACATAAATTTCCTTAAGACCCTGGAAGATCTTGAAAAGATACCTGAGATCTCCTCAAGAATGAAAAATCTGGTGAAGAAGTTCTTCCGGATGATTAAGGAATTCATTGGCAAGAAAGACAAGTTACCTATAGATAAGTTAACCGAACATGTGGTCGAGAAAACAGGATATTTAAATCAGCTTTTAACCGAAGGTACGATCGAAGCAGACAACAGGGCAGAGAACGTGAAAGAGCTCATACAGGCAACGAAGGAGTTCAAGCAGAGAACAGATAACCCCAGCCTGAACGCCTTCCTGGAGGAGGTCTCTTTGCTTTCCGATATTGATTATTGGAATCAATCCAAAGATACTGTAAATCTAATGACCCTTCATTCAGCCAAGGGATTGGAGTTCCCGGTGGTTTTTATCACAGGTTTAGAGGAGGGGCTTTTTCCCATCTCCAGATCTTTAGATTCTCAGAAGGAGCTGGAGGAGGAGAGAAGACTTTTCTACGTGGGATTGACCCGTGCAAAGGAAAAGATTTTCTTGTCCTTTGCTCATCACAGAATGCGATTCGGAGATCAGATAAATCTGAGATCAAGATTTTTAGATGAACTCCCCTCAGAGCTTTTGCAGGTAGAAGATCTCATATCCGCAGGCTGGGAGAGGAAGGAGAAATCACTCTTTAAAGACCAGGAGTTGGAATTTGACGATTCTCTGCTTGAAGCCGGAACCAGGATTTTTCATTCAAGCTTCGGCGAAGGGAGGATAATAAGAAAAGAGGGTTTTGGAGAGGGCACCAGGTTAGTGGTGAAATTCAAGGCTGGATTTACAAAAAAGCTTATGGCCAAGTATGCTGATCTGGAGATAATAGAACGATAATTCAGTGAACGGAAAACAGAAAACGGCGAACAGAGAAAGAAGCCATTGGACTGTCAAGCTTCAGCTTGACAGAAAAACACAGGTTGAGCAACCTGTGATAGCGCAAATAGGATTAATGGAGTATCAAGCTTCAGCTTGATTGCGTGAACCTGAAGGTTCACACTCCAATCCTGAGAGGTCTAGAATTGTTTTTCGGTGGGAAAAAGGAATGCCCTAATTGTGCATTAGAGGTGCCCAAGGAGAGCAAGGTCTGCTACGTGTGCGGATATGAATTTCCTCAAGGCAAGAGCAAAGTCTTCCCTTTGATCGCCTTAATTCTTATAATCTTGTTTTTATTGCCTCTAATTAAATTTCTGATCAGTCTTTTCAAATAGAAAACAGGGGCGGTGTTTTTTCACCGCCCCTTTTGATCTTTATGGGGTGCAGGGAGCGGCCCCACTCTTGAACAGATAATTTACCACATAAACAGCATCAATGATATCCACTATCCCATCGCAGTTTGCATCGCCCACAAAAGTGTAAAGTTTTGGTTCGGGACCGCTTTTAAACACGTAATTCACCAGGTAGACCACATCCGAGATGGTAACAGAAGTATCATTATTGGCATCCCCGCATAAAAACTTAGGAGTGACGTTGGAGATAAGAGAGTAATTAGGTCTTAAGTCTTTTGCCTTGGCAGCGAAATAGTATGGAGTAACACCAATAGGATCAAAAAGAGCCTTAAGACTATCAAACTCTCCAACAGAAAAGCTGAAGAACTCTTCTCCAGAACAGGGAATTGCACTTTCCCACCAAGTTGTCGGATCTGAATCCAGGGGAATGGTGTTGTATCTTATGTCGTAGGAGAAGATCTCTTGTTCACCAGGATATTCACCTGGAACAGTCCAATTCAAGAACAGGTGTGTGGAATCATTTCCCTGAAGCTCCAGATCTGCAATGGATATTGGAGGAATATCATCCAGGGAATAGCCTGAATCCGGGTCTGAGTCGAAATAGACCAGAGGATCTGAGGTCATTGCCGAGATAAAGAAGATCGACCAGTATATTCCTTGGGCTTCAGTTGAATCAGCCAGTGTCGGGCAAACAGTGCTATAAGTCGATTCACCCCTTGCCGGAACAGTTTTAATGAAGTCCCAATCACCCGGGGGATAGGTCATCCTGTCATAAGGCTCACCTTTACCAGCTGCCAGGTATTGATCTATTCTTCTCCACAGGCCATATTCAGTGATCGTAAAAGGAGCACTTCCTTGATCGTAACAGCTGCCAGTCCATTTGATTCTTACTTGCTTGCCCTGGTCATTACCTACATCTCCAATGGAGGTAATCGTTGGAGAATCGCTCCAGGTGGTAAGACT
>SMTZ1_10036000_pt1 | contig 11068 bp, 12 predicted proteins | sample DeeMarSWOR136_30_FD_25667 | JGI IMG/M metagenome (IMG submission 25667)
CATAATTTCCATCTGCTTGACACTTTTTTTGTTGTGCGTGAGCTGTTCGAGAGAAGAACCGGCTCCGCCCCCGGCACAAAAGATCAGGATCAGAAAGCCCATCAAAATGCCTCCCCCGGAAAAGGCCAAGACTTCGATAGCCGGTGAGGAGAAGGCTAGAACCGAGGCTAAGGAAGGCGGAGAGGTAAAGATCGCGGCCATTGAAGAGAGGGCCTTAGAGATGCCGGAAACCGATGCCGGAGAAGAAGAAACGGAAATGGAGAAAATGATCGGATTTTATATCGCAAAAAAGGGGGACAGCCTGTCCAGTATAGCGGCAAGAGAGGATGTCTACGGAGATCCATTGAAATGGCCTATCCTCTATCGACTTAACATGGACAAACTTGGGAAATTGCAGTTGGGAGGGAGTCTTCCGGACGGGGAGGTTCCTGAGGGACTAAGGCTGACAATTCTGTCGCCTGATGAGGTAACGGAGAATCTAAAAAGGATAGCCCATAACGTGTGGGTGGTTAGTGTTCTGTCCGGCACAACTGATCAAGAGATCATTCCTGCTGCAATCAGGCTTGTTAGGAATGGATACCCGGCCTACATCACCCGTGTCAAAGTAAAGGCAAAGGACTGGATGAGACTTCGTGTCGGTTTCTTCAAGAACAGAACCGATGCTGATAAGGAGGGGAAGAAGATAATGAGCATGTTGAATCTCCATGATTCCTGGATCACCAAAGTAGGGAAGCAAGAACTTGAGGAATTTGGTGGTTATTATTAGAGATGCCCCATGGGATTCTGATTAGGAGAAAATAGTTGAAAAAGACCTTTGTCAACACTATCAAGGCAGGCCAAGCAGTAGACGACATCTTTGTCGCACGCGACAAGCAGCTAGCCTATAAGAAGGATGGGGACCCCTATCTCACCCTAAGCCTGGTAGACCGTAGCGGTGCTATGAAGGCTGTAGCATGGGACAATGTTCAGGCCATCAGCAAAGTCTTTGTGGCCGGAGACCATGTCAGAGTCAAGGGGAATGCAGTCGAATATAGGGACACCTTGCAGCTCGTCGTGCGACACCTCGAACGGCGTGATGCAGCCGAGATAGATGCCCGGGATTTTCTACCAGCCACCGAGCGCGATACTGACCAGATGCTGGACCAATTGATCCAGATAAGTCAAGCAGTTGAAAACAAACACCTGTCAAGGCTTCTTGCCGCCTTCTTTGAGGATAACGCCTTTGTCGATCTATTTAAGACCGCCCCTGCGGCAAAGAAGATGCATCACGCCTACCTTGGTGGCTTGCTGGAGCACACCCTCTCCATTGCCCGGCTCATCCAGGCGATTGGCGGCCATTACAAGGGAATTGACAAGGACCTCCTTCTCACGGGTGGAATCCTTCATGACATCGGCAAGGTTTACGAGTTTTCCTATGAAACCCATATTGACTATTCAGACGCAGGGCGACTTCTCAATCACATTGTCATTGGGGTTGAGATGCTCGAAACAAAGATTGCCACCCTCAATGACTTTCCGGAAGACCTGGCCCTTGTGTTAAAACACATGATTGTAAGCCACCACGGCACACGTGATTTTGGATCACCCGAACCGCCAAAGACCCTTGAGGCCATCATCCTGTACTACCTGGACGAGCTGGACGCCAAGGTCACGGGCGTGCGCTCTTTCATGGAGGCCGAAGACCCGGAGGCCACATGGACGTCCTACCACAGGGTTTTCGAGCGCTTCTTCTATAAAGGAAAAACGTAGGAATTGAGGAATTAAGGGATTAAGGAATTGGGACCTTCAACTTTAGGCACTTTAGCTCACTTTAGGCACTCCGTCATTGACCAATGACACCGGACACTACCCATGTTCATTACCTTTGAAGGAATCGAGGGCTGCGGGAAAACCACCCAGATAAAACTTCTCATCCCCGTACTGCAAGCAAAGGGCTACGAGTGCATTGCCACTCGCGAACCAGGGGCCACCGAGATCGGACGCAGGATTCGCGCAATCCTCTTAGATGCTGCGCACACCACTATGCTTCCCTTAACAGAACTCCTTCTTTATGAGGCTGCACGTCCATGAAGTAATCAAACCCGCTCTGGCCGCAAACAAGGTCGTCGTGTCAGACCGATTTTTTGATGCCACCACTGTGTATCAGGGATATGCGAGACGCTTTGACCTGGAACTGATTCAACAAATTCACCGGATTGTACTCGGCGGGCTTAGACCGGATCTGACACTTATCCTTGACCTGCCGGTAGATTTAGGACTGAAGCGGGCATGGCAGCGTATCAATAGCCAGTCGGGGGGCCTGCCTGAAGATCGTTTTGAAAAGGAGGCTTTTGCCTTTCACGAAAGGGTGCGCCAGGGTTATATGACATTGGCCGGCGGCGAGCCGGAACGCTTTCGAGTCATTGACGCCTCCAGAAACCCGCAAACTATCCACAAAGACATCGCAGAAATCGTTTTGAGTTTTCAAGGCAGGAGAGGGTAACCCCTCATTAATTTGAGGGGGGCCAAAAAATGGCCGAACTTTTTGAGAAGTTATCGGAGAGGGGATCAAGTATGAAATGGTTCATCACGATTTCTTCAAACGACCCGGAAACGGCGTACAATGCCATGCGTCTGGCAAACGTGGCCCTTATCAAGAAGAAACAGGAGGTGGGCGTGTTCATGCTGGGAAAGGCGGTTGAATTCCCGGAGTTCAGTACCGAGGAGTTCAACGTAGCCGCCTTGACTGAAGAGTTTATGGAGGCAGGCGGTGATTTTTTTGTCTGAGGGGTGTGTCTGAAGATCCGTGGTCAAACGGGTTCAGCCTCATGTCCTCTGGCTTGGATGGACGACCTTTACGAACTGATGGCAGAAGCAGAAAGGTCATAACCTTTTGAAAAGCAGCCTGCTCAAACCCTCAACCTGAAACCAAAATGGTCAAAGACCTTTTATTAACACTCATATTAGTCTTATGTTTCTCCTTACCGTTGTCATCCGCACAAGCTCCTCAAGGCATGGATGTCGTCCGGGTTGAAGCCTATCCATCCCACCGCCGCATCCATCCCGGCGAAACCTTTCGAGTGGCGATTGTGACAAACATAAAGCAAGGCTTTCACATCAACAGTCACAAGCCGCTTGACAGGTTTCTGATGCCGACGGTGGTCAAGTTTGATGAAAGGGAAGAGATCGTCTTCGGCCCATTGACCTACCCGGAGGCAAAGCTAAAACAGTTTTCTTTTTCCACAAATGAGGTATCTGTTTACACAGGCAAAATTTCGATCCTTGCTCAGGGGAAACTTGCTGAGGATATTTCTCCGGGAGATATCAAAGTATCAGGAAAGCTGGCTTATCAGGTCTGCGATGATCAGAGCCTCCATCCCCACAGATGAACTACGCGCCAAACAGATCATCGAAAGAGGGCTCCCGTATGCTGTCGTGGCCTTTTTTCTATTCGGGCTGGCCTTGAATTTAACCCCGTGTGTTTACCCTGTTATCCCCATGACTGTCAGCTTTTTTGTGGCTCAAAGTGAGCGAAAAAAGCGGGCAGTCTTTGTCATGGCATCCTATTACGTGGTAGGAATCGCCATTGTCTTCTCTGTTCTGGGTCTAATCTCAGGTTTGGCTGGAAGTCAATGGGGCTTCTTGTTTCAAAATCCCTGGTTTGTTATCTTCATCACCATAATTATTCTTTCCATGGCGGCCAGCATGTTTGGCGCTTTTGAAATCACAGTCCCCTCGTCTATAATGACGAAGCTCGGCAAGTCGCGGCAAGGTGCGATCGGCTCTTTCATCATGGGATTGACGGTCGGAGTGGTTATTGCTCCCTGTGCGACCGGAATTATCATCGGGCTGGTGGGCATCGTTGCCAAGCTGGGCATTGTTGCAAAAGGGGCCTTGCTCTTTTTTGTCATGGGTTTGGGGCTGGGACTCCCTTATCTTTTCTTGGCCACCTCTTCGACGTTTTTCAATCGGTTGCCAAAATCAGGCATGTGGATGGTCTGGATACGAAAGCTCTTTGGCGTCCTTTTGATTGGCGTGGCCCTTTATTTCCTGGTGCCCCAAGGCAAACAGATCCATGACCAGCAAGGTCTCTATCTTGGAGTGTTGGGAATCTTTGGCGGGCTTTTGCTCGGTTTTCTGGAGCGTGGTGAGGGATATACCCGAACCTTCAAGATAATTCGCGGTACCTTTGGTCTTCTGCTCATCGTTTCAGGTGCCTTACTTGTGAACGCGGCGCTCCAACCTGAGGCCCCGGCAATCGATTGGGTATCTTACAGGGACCAACCCATTGAACAGTTGCAAAAGAAAAATAGACCCGTCCTCATTGACTTTTATGCGGATTGGTGCGCTGCCTGTAAAGTATTGGACCGTAAGACATTTAGAGACCAAATGGTCGTGGACAAATCGAAAGAGTTCATTATGCTAAGAGTAGATTGCACCTCACCCAACGACAAATGCACTGCCTTAACGGAGAAATTCAAGGTGTCGGGGTTGCCCACGATGGTTTTTATCAGCAGCAAAGGTCAAGAAATCCACGGTTTGAGGGCTATTGGCTTCTTGGGGCCGACTGAGATGCTAAAGAAAATGGAGGAGGCCTTAGCCCAGTAAATAACTTGGGCAGGGAACCTGTTTGGGAACGATCGCAAGTATCAAAACTCTGAGGGACCTTGGCGAAACCGGCATTATCCGGCTTATAGAGGGGAAGGTATCTCAAAAGCTTCCATCCCACGTAAAAAAGGGGATCGGCGATGATTGCGCTGTTTTGGAAACCTCGGGGGACAGAGTTCTTCTCGTAACCACAGACACCCTGATCAAAGGGATTCACTTCACAGACCAGACCCTTTCTCCGGAAGCCCTTGGTTGGAAGGCCCTCGCTGCTAATATCAGCGACATTGCTGCCATGGCTGGGACGCCTCGCACAGCATTCCTCTCCATTGGGTTGAAGGCAGAGTCTAAAGTGAGCTTCTTGGAATCATTTATGGCCGGATTCAACGCCCTTGCAGAGAAAGCCGGCATTGTCCTGGCCGGAGGTGACACCGTTGAGAGCCCGTCCCTCGCACTGATCACCATAACGCTCCTGGGGGAGTGCCTGACAGAACATGTCGTGTACCGCTCAGGAGCCAGGGTCGGGGATGATGTATGGGTAACCGGCCTACTGGGCAATGCGGCTGGAGGGCTATTTGTGCTCCAGGACAAACAGGCTGGTGCTTCTTCTGGCTACGAGGATTTGGTGCGGGCACACCAGAAACCGATGCCTCCGCTTGACGTTGGAAAAGCCCTGGGAGAGAGTGGCCTCGCACACGCCATGATCGATATCTCAGATGGTATTGCGAAAGACCTTGGCCATGTCTGTGAGCAAAGCGGCGTGGGGGCTGTGCTCCGGGCCGCTTCCATACCCATGTCGGGCCAGTTGTTGAAACTGGCCGCCGAGGCAGAAAAAGAAGCTCTCCAATGGGCCCTGCATGGCGGCGAGGACTATGAACTCCTATTTACGGCGTCAACTGCTGATAGAAAAAAGGTCGAATCTCTCACTGCAAAGCTTTCAGGCAAGCCCGCTGTGAAAGTAGGCACCATCATCCGGGGGAATGGCATATTGCTTGCGAAACAAAGGGCAAAAGTGCCTCTTGAACCCGGGGGATACCTTCACTTTTGCAACAAATAGGGCCTGCAAAAGCTCAGCACGGCGGTTCAGCACAGGAGGGTAGCAATGGAGATGAAAAAGATATATGTAAACGGAAATAATGAGGCCACTATTGTATGTCATTCATGCGGTAAGTGGAGAAGAGCCAATGTGGCTCGCTATCTGGGTCTGAACAAACCGGTCAAAATAAAATGTAGCTGTGAAGCTGTCTTTTCCGTAACATTCGAGAAAAGACGATTCTATAGAAAGCAAATCTTCATAAAAGACATCTCGAGTGGTGGATTGGGATTTATGATAAACAGGGGAACTGTTGAGAAGGGCGATACTCTAAGCGTTGAGTTTGTGCTAGATGATAAAGCAAGGTCTACGATATCCGAGAATGTGATCGTCAGGAGTGTGAAAGACGGTTTTATAGGCGCTGAATTTGTTAACCCGTGTGGACATACGAAAAAAGTGTTGGGATTCTATCTTCTTCCGTAAGCCATCAAGGCTTCGAGGCCTTTGCAGAACCCCTTTTCACTTATAATACTTGGAGCTTTGCTTGGGCAGGAATCTTTGTTACAAGGAGGTCGGCCATGGATTGCATCTTTTGTAAAATAGCGGCAGGTGAGATTACCTCGGTGAAGGTCTATGAGGATGACAGGGTGTTTGCCTTTATGGATATCAATCCCATCAACGAAGGCCATCTTCTGATTATCCCTAAGGCCCACGCTGCCACCATCCATGAAATTACTGAAGCCGATTTCAAGAAGGCCCTGAATCCCGATGGAATCAATCTCCTGCAACTTAACGGGAAGGCTGCTAATCAAGTGGTACCCCATCTGCATGTGCACATCGTTCCCAGGTGGTTCGGTGATGGCGTCACCGTCTCCCAATGGCAGTTGGTTGCCGGCGACATGGAAAAGATCGAGGGTCTTGCGGAGCGCATTCGAGGCGAAATGGGGAATAGTGAATGATGACGGTTTCGTAAAAATTCGAATCCAGTGCATGTGTCATTTCGACCGCAGGGCCCGCCCTGGCGCGACAGGGGCTCGAAAATATCTCCATAAGAAAAAGCCGGTCTGGGCCAGGGAGAAATCTTATGGTTTCGGCAAGTTAGATGGGAAAGATTTGTCGCTTCGCTCGAAATGACAAGTTGTTGAGACTTGTCATGAGAACATCAATGATGAATGGGCAATCATGAATGGGGAACTGGAAATCCGCAATCCGCAATCCAAAATCGCAAACAATGCACTCAGTTTTAGACACCATTGGTCACACACCACTCGTTGAAATCAAGCGACTCAACCCCAACCCCAAGGTCACACTGCTGGCCAAGCTGGAGTATTTCAACCCTGGGGGCTCGGTAAAAGACCGCATTGCCAAGGCCATGATCGAAGCGGGTGAGGCCTCAGGAGCCCTCACACCGGACAAGATCGTGCTGGAGGCAACCAGTGGCAATACTGGAATTGGCTTAGCCCTGCTCTGTGTGGTCAAGGGGTATCGGCTTCTTTTGACCATGTCTGAATCGGCCAGTGTAGAGCGACGTAGGATCCTCCGGGCCATGGGGGCCGAAATCCGGCTAACCCCTGATTTTCTTGGAACCGACGGCGCTATAGAAGAGGCATATCGTCTGGCCCGAGAACATCCTGAAACCTATTTTATGACGGATCAGTTCAACAGCGAAGCCAACTGGCGGGCCCACTACGATGGCACCGGCCGGGAAATCTGGGAACAAACAGCAGGGAAAATCACTATGTTGGTCGCAACCATGGGGACCACCGGAACCCTCATGGGGACCTCCAGGCGCTTGAAGGAGTACAATCCCGGAATAGAGATTGTGGGTGTAGAACCTTATCTCGGGCACAAGATTCAGGGCCTCAAGAATATGAAGGAATCTTATCGGCCTGAGATATATGAGAAGGAGCGCTTAGACAAGACGGTCAACATCGATGATGAGGTCGCCTTTGAGATGACCCGACGCCTGGCCCGAGAGGAAGGAATCTTTGCAGGCATGAGTGCCGGAGCCGCCATGGCCATTGCACAAGAAGAGGTCAGGCCTATGTCAGGAGGTGTGGTGGTGGTGATTTTCCCTGATGGCGGAGAACGCTATCTGAGCACCCCCCTCTTTGCCATACGTGAGGAAACCAACCTCAGATTTTACAATACCCTGACGCGGGCCAAAGAACCCTTCGTGCCACTACAGCCTGGCAAGGTATCTATCTATTCCTGCGGGCCCACGGTTCACGATCGGATGCACATTGGGGAATGTCGCCGTTTTGTCCTGGCTGACCTTGTCCGGCGGTACCTAGAATACAAGAAATATACGGCTACACATATCGTGAACATCTCTGATCTGAACGACAAGACTATCAAGGGGTCTGAAAAGGACGGCATGACGCTAAAACCCTTTACGGATAAGTATCTCCGAGCATTCACGGAGGATATGGAGATCCTCGGTGTCAAACCAGCTACCCAGTATCCCAGGGCAAGTGAACATGTTGAAGATATGGTGGCACTGACCGGGCGACTCGTGGAAAAGGGGTTCGCTTACGAAAAGCTTCGGTCTGTCTATTTTGATATTTCCAGATTTCCGGACTACGGCAAGCTTTCCGGGATCAATCTTGATAAGATTAAGCTGGGCTCCACCGTTGATCTGGACGAGTATGAAAAAGACAATCCAAGAGATTTTACACTCCTCAAGCGAGCCAAGCTTTCCGAACTCAAGCGGGGGATATACACAAAAACAGAGTGGGGTCAGGTGAGGCCGAGCTGGCATATCGAGTCTGCCGCAATGGCCATGAAATACCTGGGGGAGACATTTGACATTTATACCAGCAGCCGTGATTTGATCTTTCCTCACCATGAAAATGAGGTAGCCGTCAGTGGCGCTCTGAACGGAAAACCCTTAGCACGCTATTGGATACACAGCGAACTGGTGCTGTCGGGAGGAAAAAAAGCAGACCGGGATGCCGCTGTCCCTTATGTCCGGGACCTATTGGACCGGGGATACAGCGGCAGGGTAATTCGATACTGGCTTCTATCTAATCATTACCGGAAACCCCTGCATTTGTCCTATAAAGCACTCGACCAAGCCGGTCGAGCCCTCCGTAGACTTGATGAATGCGTCCGCTTCCTAAGCAGGGTGGAGGACGAACGGCCCTATCCTGATCTGGACCAACTCATCTATGATCTAAAAACGGGCTTTGCAGATGCCATGGATAATGACCTGCACGTGTCATCTGCCATGGCCAAGATTTTCCATATCGTCAGAAAGATCAATCGCCTAATCGTACAAAAAAAACTGGATAAAGCCGGGACCAGGCGAATCATTGATGCCTTCAAGAGAATCGATGCGGTACTAAACATTTTTGAGTTTGAACAACAGCCCCAGGATGGCGAAGTCAAAAGGCTTATGCAGGAGCGTGAAGAGGCAAGAGGCAGGAAGGACTGGAAACTCGCAGATCAGATTAGAAAACGGCTTACGTCCATGGGGGTGGAGGTTAGAGACAGGAAGGTCTCATAGGATTTTGTATTTTAGATTGGGGATTGTCGAAAGAGAATCCGGAATCCGGAAACCGCAGGACCGACAAGCCCGAACCAAAAAAGGAATCGCAGGAATTTAGCCTTTTGAAAAAACAGGGTTTTTGAAAGCGCTAAAGTGTTACAAGGAATCATGAAAACAGAAGAACGCGATGATATGAAATCCAAAATCCAAAATCCAAAATCCAAAATCTTATCCCCTGTCTATTTTCCTTTCACTTTTGTTTCCCCTTCATTGGTGGAGGCCATGTCGCTGTGTTTCCGCCGAGTGGTTGTCTATCAGCCAGCCTACTCCAAGCCCCATGAGGCACTTCGGCCCTGGATGGACAGGGGCTTCCTGGATGTTCGTAGCCCTTCTGAAAAGGTCATTGACAAAAAGCTCCTGGAGGCAGCGCTCCAGAATTTCAGGAGCTGGGGGTTTCTACACGAGCATGATGACATGACCTACCTGAAAATGGTTGGAAACGACATTGCACCCATTGATCCTGAGATTGCAAGAATCGTCTCTGATATTAAGGGCGTGGGTGCAAAGAGATCAAAGAACCCTGAAGAGAGTGAGCTTTTCCGCCAGATATTCATTCACCTGGCACAGGAGTTTGACGAGCACTCGTGGGAATTGAGGCAGCAACTGAGCAACTGGATCGGTTAAATCAGCAGTTTCAAGCCCTGCAAACCTCCTTTCGCGAGGGCCAAGCCGCGCAGGCAGATGCGCCGATCTCAGAGGACCTCTTTCCTATTATGGGAGAAGACCCGGGCGGCTTTATTATCAAAAAGCGGATGGCTGCCTGGAACCATCTTTTCCAGAAAGATCCTGCGGGCTCCGGCCTCCTCTTTACGGATTCTCCTTTAGCGCTCGCCCACCTTCTTGATGAAGTACAAGAAAAAGTCGAAGTCTTAAAATTCAACATCACTTACAGGCAAGTCGGGTCAAGTGACGTGCTCAAGGACCATCCCTCGTGGGCCAATCACCTCCAGGAGATCTTCAATACTGTACTTACCACGCCGTGGAGCCGGACATTGCAAGAAAGGGTTGTAGAGGCGGGCCGTGAAATAGAGGCCGGGATTGATCACTTGAGAGGATCAACAGTGAAACCTCCTGACAGGAGCGTATCATTCCGCTGGTATGTGGTGCCCCACCAGGTTGCTCGCAACCTATTGAATAGATGTTGTGGTATAGACAGTAGCCATGAAGAAGATGAAGCTTCCAAGGTCAAAAATACCCTGGTAGGGTTAATCGAATACCTGGGAAGTTCTACAACTCCATGAAATCATAAGCCATTTAATGCCAATAAACCCATCACTCCATCACTCTAGTGCTCCATTACTCCAATTGGGGCGAAGCCCCTAAGTTTAGCGAGGAGGTTGGCAGTCTTTTGAACAAACGAGAAACCTCCCTGTTTTCCACAAAAATCGCTGACAACCATAAGAAGACTTGACGGTTATCAAGAATTGGTGTATTAGGGCATATCTCAGAATTTCGGACGGAATCCTTCTAGACGTAGAACCTGTTGAAAAAATAAAGAAAGGAGGCATCGTTTTATGTTCGTACCAACTGTAGATGCGGATAAGTGTGTCGGCTGCGGAGAGTGCGTAGAGGTCTGCCCGGTGGAGGTCTTCGAGCTTGAGGACGAAAAATCCGTGCCTGTCAATGCAGACGAGTGTTTAGGATGTGAGAGCTGCGTTGAGGTTTGTGAGCACGAGGCGATCACAGTCGAAGAAACATAATATGATCCCAATTGCTGGTGTCTGGTCCTTGGTTTCGGTCAAGCTGGAATCAAGGACCAGCTATCCCATCTCCTCGCCATAACTATTCGATAATTTTTTTGTCACATCCTTTCTTCAATCACATCACGCCGTTTTCCCACTGGAGGCATGAAAATGGATGAAAAACCGGTTGGCTCCTGCGAGGCCAGTGACTTCGATTCC
>SMTZ1_10007302_pt1 | contig 11064 bp, 7 predicted proteins | sample DeeMarSWOR136_30_FD_25667 | JGI IMG/M metagenome (IMG submission 25667)
GCTTTATCACTGAACGCCGAGAAACGCCGCGTTATTGAAAGGTGGTCTCGCAATTCGACATACCACTTCCGAGTTCGCTGTGTGCTGCCATCGCGAGCTTTATATGTAGCCTTGAAAACTGTCATTTTGCATCTCTGACTTCATTGTAGCGCCTCACACGCCGTTGTCAACGTTGCGTTGGATCCATTGTTGTCGTCCTGGACAGCCACACTTTACCCACTCTTCAAGCTCCTTTTGAGACCAGAAAGTCCGCCGACCTAACCGGATCGGCATAGGGCCCAGCCTTCCGCTGGAATGCAGGCCGTAGAAATGCGAACGACCGACACCGAGCAGCGTTGCGGCAGCATCAACAGACAAGAGTAGTGTGTCAATCATTACTCCGACAATTTCAAATTTATAACGCTGGTTTTCGTTTGGACTGCCTTCGAGCGACAGCATTTTCAGAGATTGGTCCGCATTTGAATTGCTGTTCTGGTTTTCGCACCGTGATAGTCACCAATCAGATACTTTCCTTTGTCATACTGTTACTGAGTCCGTCAGATATATATGTGAACTTCCAGAATACGCAGATGGGCGACAAGCTCATCTTCAGTTATCAGCTCTGATGTTTGTTCACGAGTTTTCTGCATTGCTATGCCGAATTGTCCTTGGGCCAAGGGTTTCGTCATTATCTTTTGCTCCATTAGTGGGAGCGGGAATAGCTTCGTGCAAATTTCAGTTTGCGGGGTCATCGCGAAACAAACAGAGGGAATCTGGGGCGTGCCAAGACAGTTTCATGTTTAGGTCTCTTTGCATATCCAGGGCAATCCGTTGACGGATATGAGCCTGGGTGCGTACACGGTATATGCTCTTCTGCATCTTGCGATACCGTCGATTGGTCCGCTCAACAGCATTGGAGGTTGAGGACAGGAGGGAATCATCCAGAAACGTTAATGCTTTTTCCAGGTTAGGAGAATGCAGCTTCTTGAGGACCTCACCCAGCTTCTTAAACCTTTTGACACGACTGCGTAACGTCGTCAGTTTATCCAACGCGGTGTCTGTGCGGCAACGGCGATCAAGAAGTCGATACACTTCATCCATGATCGAACGTAAATGACGTAGCTCCGGTAATCCCCGAGTGATCCGCTGGAGTATTCGTTTCTCTTTTGTGGTCAATTTGTGTTTCACAAACAGGTGGCGGTGCTCGAACAGATCCTTTTTCTTCTTTGCGAGACGTTTGTTGTGGCGTGCGGCTCGTTTGGCTTGTTTACGACAAGGACGGCCACGTCTACATTTGGCCTTCTTGGCCTCCAACTGCCGTCGCGCATGGGCCAATGCCTTCAGCACCTGCTTATTGATTTCCTGCATCACATGGAATTGACAGATTTGATGATCTATGTCGCCAAACACCGTCTTGATCGGCTCCGGATACAGCCCAGACGCATCGGTCGTGATCCCCTGGACGCTCAAGTCACGGACATCCAGATGCTTCTGGAACCGCCTCAAGAACTGCGCGATGTCTTTGTGGTCGGGATCATGGTCCAGGACGTCGTAGTAGGTACTCACAAGCAAGTAGTTGGAAACTGCGATCAAGCATTGTAATCCAAATGATCGCCTAATTCAATCTCGGTGGAGGGGAGAATAGGTTCTAATCGCTCCATGATGATGACCTTTCGGCCAAGAACATCTTCGAGGAGATCGGCCTTCACGATGGCCTTTTGGGGATTAAAGACACCTTCTGTTTCGGGGCATAAGACAATGTTATCTTCGGTGATGTGGCAGGATAGGTCCGTTACCGAACCCCGGTGATTTCCGTCCAGGCCCTCGGCAAGACGAAGTAGCGCTGCTAGTTTCTTGACATAGTACCGGGATTCAGCGTCGAGTTTTGCGTAGTATTTGTGGCACTGGCCCGGCAAAGCTCCTCGATGATAGCGTGCGATAAGCCCGATGATTTTCCTTTCGTTCTTATTCAGTGGAAGTCCCGAAGATTTAATGATAATATCTTGTGATTTCTTATTGTGGCCCTTTGCACAAATTGATTTTCCGACATCGTGAAGTAAGGCCGCCGTCTGTAACCAAATACGTTCCGTATTACCCATACGGTGAAGGCTTTGAAGCTCACCAAAAAGCATACAGCAGAGTCGGCATACCTGGATAGGATGTTGGCGTTCGTTTCTGATAGAAAGGCCAAACTCCATGATGATCTGCAGTAAGTTTTTATGGGTCGATTTCTTCATAATGTTTGCTAAGGTATCGGCGAAATCCAAGCGGCACTTATGTTAAAATTGGGGCCGATAATATCCTTCTATGGGGTTTATCGTCTCGGGGCGAAGGACTACTTGAATTAAGGGCTTCGATTCGATATTCTAAATTATGGTACTGTTATTGATGGACTAATTCTGAGGCACGATTGACAACGACGTCGAGGGAACGGACACGACATTCGGCTTTGATACGGCGTTGCAGATTGCGACGGATGCCATCGATCGTTTGCACACAACAGCAACGAGTCATAACAGGGTTATTATGTGTGAGATTATAGGACATAAGACGGGCTGGCTGACTCTCTGTGCCGGGATCGCCGGCGGGGCGGACGTCATATTGATTCCGGAGACACAAGTTCGAAGAAGAAGAAAATGAGGTCCATGGTAGGCTATGCCTCGGGAATATGTAGGCCCGTTCCCTCAGAAACAATAGCCGGCAAGAGGAAGACCGTACCCGCTGACCATCCGATGATGGTCTCAGCCTGACTCGTTGGAACTTGTAGCTGTGATAAATTTCCGTTCGACCAGAAGTAAACCACGAGCATCTGAAAGCGGCAGCTTTAGATTAACCCGTTGAGACCGAAAGGAGCAACAATGAGAGATCTACTGAAACCGAGCCCTCGTAATCGAGAGACAAGCCTCTCCGGCGCCAGCGACATGGAATCGGTTGAGGTTTCGGCGTGGGCCTTCATTAAACTGGAATGGCGAAATGTCCCGTGCCTTTTCCTGGGACTTATGATCGCTTGCACATGGAGTAGTCTCGCTGTTGCTCAGATCGCCATCGATGGGCGCTACTGGAAAGATGACGGGCAGCGCGTGTTGTTACTCGGCGGTTGGAATCACGGCCATAACCCGTTTATCGACCACGACACCGACAATGACAAAGATAATCAAGGTGTAAGTACGCCGGCGCAAATCAAGAACGCCATGGATGAGTTAGCAGCCGCGGGCGGGAACTGCCTTCGCTGTGTACTCGATCCGGGGATGGCGGCCGGAATACAGGGATTTGACTTCTGTGCGAAATCAGGTACTCGGTACGATCTGAACAAAATGACCGGTCCATTCTGGACGCGTATAGAGATGTTTGTCGCCGAAGCGAAGAGTCGGGATATCTTCGTCCAGATCGAAGTGTGGGATCGATTTGATTTGATCGACGACAGTTGGGGTTCCTGGCCCGTGAGTCCGTGGAATCCGAAAAACAATATCAACTATACGACAGCATCGTCGGGATTAGCCACATCGTACAAATCGTTCGGCACCCATCCTTTTCTTCAGGGCGTGCCGGGGCATCCGAAATACGAGAATGCCTCAGAATCCAGGAAGAAGAAGTACGATTTGGTCCGGAGTTTTCAGGATAGATTTATCGACAGACTCCTTTCCATTACCCTGGGCTACGACAACGTGCTCTATTGCATGAACAATGAAACGCATGAACACCCGGCATGGGGACTGTACTGGATGAACTTCATTGAAGCCAAAGCGAAGGCTCAAGGCAAGACCGTGTTCACAACAGACATGTTTGACGACGTCTACAAGGCAGAAAGCTCTCGTGGGCTTACGTACCAACTGGGCAATCGGGGCAAATACGATTATATCGATGTATCGCAGGCGAACAGCAGGCATGCGGACGAAGCGCATTGGGACAAAGTAAAATGGATCGCCGACGCAGCGAGGAACATGGATCCCCCATATTTGATGCATATGACCAAAATATATGGTAACGACCTTGCTCTGGACGGCAAACCCTGGAGCAGATTCAAGCCGGGAGATAGTGACAACGCGATCGAAGAATGGTGGCGCAATCTACTCGTCGGCGTGGCCGGAGTGAGGTTTCATCGTCCTACCTCAGGGATAGGTCTATATGCTGCCGCGAAGCACTGCATAAGTGCGACCAGGAAGGTCGAAACCAAGGTGAAGTTTTGGGACGTCGAGCCCCGGCTGGACCTGCTGACAAACCGGCAGTCTGACGAGGCATACCTGGCGGCCGATCCGGGGAACGCATATATCCTTTATTTCACAAAGAATGGCAGCGGGTCAGTCGGTTTGAAGCTGGACAAGTATCGAGATACGACGTTTGAACTTCACTGGATCAATGTCGGCACAGGTAACTGGGGGTCAACCACAACCATAGCGGGCGGAAGCACGGTCACCATCGACCGCCCAGACGCCTCTTCACATTGGGTCGCGACCATCGTCAGGTGAGGAACCGAGAGAAGAGAATATGCCAATGATGGAGTCCCTCTCGGAACGAAAACCATATGACCAATTTTCCTTCGTGGCGGAACTCGGAGTTGACGGTTCGTGGCCTATAGATTCTCGTAGATCCAGATTTTGGGATTAGACCAGCCCACGGAGATAATGTCGAGGTCCCCATCACGGTCGAGGTCCACGGCCTGCGTGCCATCGTGATGGTCGATAGTGTTTGTGGAATCCTTGTCGATAACATGCTCGCGCCAGTATGCCCCGTTGTTGATATTTTCAAAGATAACCACGCGATTTTCCGTCTTGCCCCGGTGCTCGCCGATGACCACGTCCGGATCGCCGTCCGCGTCGAAGTCGGTCGTGTCCATACTAAAGCCCTGCCCGTCCACAACTCCGAGCTTGTGCTGGATCCATCTGTCCGTCGGATCGTCGGGCGCCTCGAACCACCAGACGTCCGTGCCTTTTTCCAGGGCGACTACTGCGTCCAGTTTCCCATCGCCATTGACATCGGCCAGGTCCACGCGGTCCGGCTCGCCGCGAGTGATTTTGCCCATGCGGAAGGTGCGCCAGGAATCTCCGTCATTACGCAGCCACAGATCGCCCAGCAAGAGGTCCAAATCCCCGTCCCGGTCGATATCCCCGAAGTCGAGATCCTCGCCCTGTGGAGGCGTGCTGACGGTTGTGCTCAACAACGTGGTGGTCCAGGTATCGGCGGCGGGTTTGGCCGGGACATTCAGGGCGTAGATGCCGCCGCCGTCGCGATGCCAGGAGAGTGCGACGCGAATGGTCTTGCCCAGACGCGCAGCCGTGCAGCCCTGGAGAAAATCGCCGCCGCCGGTATAGTTAATATTCTTGTGAATGGTGAATTTGCCTTTGCCGTCGTTTTGGGCCCATACAAAGGTGGTGTTCTTCGCGGCGCCGACGCCTTCGGTGCCGAGAATATCCGGATCGCCGTCCAAATCAAAGTCATAGACGATCGCCATGTTGCGCAGCGGATCTCCAACGGTGGTTTGCTTCCATGTCCCACCTAAAGCGCCGGGATTCTTCCACCACCAGCCGCCCGCGATCAGGTCGGGATAGCCGTCACTATCGACGTCGGCGCCCTGGATAAACATGGCGCGATCGGGCAAATCCGCGATTGCATGACGTTTCCATTGATCTAATGACACCTGCTGCTTTCCCTGATTCAAAAGCACATCCACGCGCGGCGAATTGTGATTGTAAGGCTTCAAAAGGATGTCCAGGTCTTTGTCGCCGTCCAGGTCGGCCAGGAGGCCTTCATGGATGCCCTGGCCGTGCGAAGCCACTGTCTCCTGAAAGGTGCCCCGGCTGTTGCCGTACCAGATATAGGTTTTGGCGTTGTCGCCGGCGCCGGGTTTGCCCATCTCGCCGATGAAGATATCCAGATGGCCGTCGCCGTCCACGTCGCGAATCTCACAGGTATGACCGTGATTGATGTAGCGCAGCGTATGCGGGATCCAGGCCTTGCCGTTCCACTGATACCATTTGATATCCCCGTTCATGTCACCCGGACTAAAGACGACTTCCGGCCAACCGCCCTCGACCAACTGTCCGGCGGCGCACTGGGTAAAAGCCATCTGTTCGTCGATGACGTTTTCCTGGTACTTCGTGCCGCCCTGGTGCTTGAACCAGCGACCGCCGCCGACAATGTCGATCTTGCCGTCCAGGTCAATGTCCACGGGAATGGAGGGGAAGCCTTCACGCTCGCGTCCCTTTGTCCAGGAATAGATTGCATTTGCTTTCCAGGGATCAGCTTGGAGGGGATTGTCGGGGATTTCGTATAGGAGCAGTTGTTTTGCTCTTTGGTTCCAGGATATAAATTCCACCTTGCCGTCTCCGTCGAAATCTCCTACGGTCTGATCGTGATGCTTGTTCTTGCCGGATTTCTTGATCAGGCGGCGCGTCCAGGGCCGGGAGAAATCCGGATAGGGATTTTCCCACCACCAGATTTCGTTGCCGCTGGCGTCCTGACCGAAAATCACGTCAATGTCCCCATCTTGATCGACGTCATAGGTTGTCCCGCCCGCCTCCGGTCTGAGGCGCGTATCATCGATGATCTTCAAGCCCCATGAACCGCCGTTAAACTTATACCAGACCACGGACGGTGCCTTGGTCCGCTCGGTTACGACAAAGTCCTGGATGCCGTCCTTATCCAGGTCCGCCACGACGCACGCGGTCTGCTGATTGCCGCTGTTGGGGCCGGGTAGAGTGACGCGTTTCCATTGGACACGAGCTTCGGTGATATGACAGCAAATCAGAAGCACACCCAAAGAAATGAGTTGAAAAACAATCTGTCGTCTCATGGTTAGGATTCTCCAAAGTCTATGTTAATCGTTTCTTTTTTTAAGCCGGGGCCACGTTAACCCAGGCTTTTGTTTCCGCGGACATCTGCATGGCATCGAGAACCTGTTGATTGCGCAGTCCATCTAAAAAGTCGGGAGCAATAGGCTCATCTTCCGCGATGGCTGTGAGCAGGTCTCCCACCTCGTGGATGAAGGTATGTTCCCAGCCGATGATATGTCCCGGGGGCCACCATTTCTTGATGTAGGGATGGTCCGATTCTGTGGCCAGAATCGTGCGGAAGCCCTGCTCGCGTCCGGCCTCGCTCCGCGTATAGTATTGAATTTCGTTGAGCCGTTCGAGATTAAACAGAAGACTGCCTTCGCTGCCAAACAGTTCGAAACGCAGATAATTTTTTCGACCACTTGCAAAACGCGTGGCCATAAACGATCCCAGTGCACCGTCGCTGAATCGCGCCAGAGAGAACAAGGCATCATCCGCGGTGACTTGGCCCTTTCCCGAACCATCCACCAGCTTGCGCTCTTTGATGAAAACCTCCTCTGCGCCACAAACTGCTTCGATTTCACCGACGAGAAACCGGGCCAAATCCACGATGTGGGCGTTCATATCTCCGTGCGCCCCTGAGCCGGCTACTTTCTTGTCATGACGCCACACATAGGGGAAATCGGGATCCACCAGCCAGTCCTGATAATACACGGCATTGAAATGGAAGACCTTGCCGATTTTGCCCTCTTCGATCATTTGCCTGGCTAAGGCAATCGCCGGAACGCGCCGGTAGTTAAAGGCCACCATATGCTTGACGCCGGCGGACTCGGCCGCATCGAGCATGGCCCTGGCTTCGCTCGCGTTCATGGCTACAGGTTTTTCACAGAAGACATGTTTGCCGGCCTTGGCAGCGGCGACGGCAATAGGCATATGCACGTTGTTGCTGGTGCAGATGTCGATCACATCAATGTCGTCCCGGGCGATCAGCTTCTTGAAGTCCGTTTCCTTATCTTTCCAGCCGAAGCGCCGACAGAAAGGGTCGAGATTCTCCGCCACATTGTCACAGGCGGCCTGCATGATCGGCCGGGCCGGCAGATCGTAGAACTTATCGACGTCCATCCAGGCGTTGCTATGGGCGCGACCCATGAACTGGGTGCCCACGATTCCGATATTGATTGTTTTATTCATGGCTTAGGACTCCTTTATATATTTGCTCAAGGCTTATACAAAATTGAAGTTAGGCATACTTTTGGAAAGAAAAAATCTTTTCTTTTGATTTTTTCTTTTTAAAACAACATGCGTCATCTTCTGATGGTTAAAACATCATCATAAGAAACCAAATTATTTTCAGAAAATCATAAAACCAATTTTCTGAAATAATATATGTCTGACTTCAGTTTTTCAGGACTCATTATACACCTTTATATTTGGGTAAGCTTCGATCATCTCGACCATACGGCACGACGTCGGACGTGCGCACATACCAATTGAGCATCCGGCTTTCGAGATCCTTCTGCTGACGGGCGTAAGCCGCCTCTCCGTACACGTTGTGCATCTCCCTCGGATCTTTTTGCAGATCGTACATTTCGCTGGTACCTTGCGGTCTGACGGTCAGTTTGAATGGGCGGGTTCGGATCGTGGTCGTGCGGGTGATCGTTTCCGGCGACTCGTTTTCCAGGGCAATCTTGGGATAATAAATGTGTTTGGCGTCAAAGGCTTCGAGCGGTTCGAAGCAATGCGGTTCATTCGTGTTATACCCGCCCTCGCTGAACACGGCGCGGTTCGGGTCGCCGGCACTTCCCTTAAGGTGCGAAACCAGGCTGCGGGCGAAATGCGTATGTTGCGCTTCGATGCCGGCTATGTCCAGGCAGGTGGCCATCACGTCAAGCAGCTCGACCAGCTCATAGCATACGTGTCCCTTGGTCCCGCCGGGAATCCTGGCGATCAAGGGTACGCGGAGCAGAGCATCGTCCATGCCCGCCGACCACTTCTCGACCAGACCGTAGTCGCCCGCCCACTCGCCATGATCCGAGCAAAAGACAACCGCCGTATCATCGCGGTGTCCGTTGCGATCTACGGCATCGAGCAGCTCGCCCAGAAGCCAGTCTGTATAGCTGATCATGCCGAGATACACGGCATTAATCTGCCGCAACTCGTCCTGGGTGAGCTTATCCAGCCGCCGGGAGCGATGGATGGCTTCGTAGAAGGCGGGTTTGCCCTCGAATAGGGCCGGGCGCAGCGCAGGGATGTCCTGAGGTGAATACATATTGTAGAATTCCGACGGCGCCGTAAAGGGCGGATGCGGGAAAAATAAGGGCAGGAAAATGCAGAACGGCTTACCATGCCGTCGTTGTTCAAGAATCTTGACGGCGGCGCGCACGCGGGCGTAGTCGGGGTAGGTCGTCCGGTTCCCTTTTGCTTTGAAGAGAAAGGTAAAGTAGCGACGGTCCTCGAAGGGCCAGGGATTGTCCTTGCCGCTCCATTCCGGACCGTCCGCCATGAAGCTCCACTCGGTGGCGCTTTCGGCAAAGCGGTCGTGGACCAGGACGTCGTTCTTGCCGTACCAGTACACGTCGTAACCATTTTGCTTGAGATATTTAAACAAATTGGGCTCATCTGGTTTGAGCAGGTTGTACACGGTGCGGTGCCCTGCCGTATGCGGATACCAACCCGTCAACATGCTGCAACGGGCCGCGGTGCATACCGGATACGGGCACTGGCAATGGTCAAAGCGCGTGCCCTCACGGGCCAGGCGGTTGATATTCGGCGTCCGGACCAGGGAATGTCCGTAGCACGCAATACTCTCCGCCCGCAATTGGTCCGGCATGAAAATGACAAGATTCGGAGGCTGTTTGGTCGGATTCTTCGCTCTGGTTCGCGCGGGCTGCGAGATGAGTCCGGCGGCTATAGTGGTTAACGAGGCCCTGAGCATGTCTCTTCGAGTGAGCGTCCCGGTCATCATGATCGATTCCCTGAATTATGGCCTTCTCATGGCCCGGTTTTCATAAAGCAATACTTTGTTATGCGTCCAGCCGACGGAGATAATATCCAGGTCGCCGTCGCGATCGATGTCAGCGGCTTGCGCGCCCTGGTGGTGCTCGTCGCCTTTGTTGACCAAATGGATCGACCAGGCCGTGCCGGTGCCATCCGTATTTTCGAAGATCAGCAAGCGACAGTCATGCGGCTTCGGAGGAGAGTGCTCGCCGGTGATAACATCCAGGTCGCCGTCACCGTCCATATCGGCCGCATCGATGCTCAGGGGATCGTAATTGAGCAGATCCGGCCCGGCAATTTTATTCTCTTTCCAAATGCCGGTGGCAGAATGTCCCTGCTTATACCAGTGGAGCATTTTGCCTTTGCTGCCGGTCAGAACGTCCAGCCTCCCATCCCCGTCGATATCCGCAAGTCTGCATCGATGAACGATAGGCGATGGGGCTTGGGTAAACGTATGTACCGGGAAAGTCCCATCACCGTTATTCGATAGCCACTGGAGAGTGTCGGAATCTCGACCAACGAACATGATGTCGCAATCCTCATCCCGGTCAATGTCAGCCATGTCGATGTCCTTGGACTTGCCGGCCCAGTCATAGACGAGTTGATCTGTCCATTCTGCGGTGGCCGGATTCGACGGAACGTTCAGCTTTCTGATGTAGTCGCCGTTCTTGTGCGTGTAGATGACCGAAATGTCCCTTCCACTGGCCGAAAAGCAGCCCACCGCCGCACCCTGAATAAAACCGCCTTTTGCTGCAATGTTTTTGAGGACCTTGAAGTTTCCCGCCCCATCGTTACGGGCCCAGCCGAATCCGCCCCCGAGAATGTCCTGATGACCGTCGCCATCGAAATCGAACACGGCGATGATTCGACCCAGGCCGGCCTCCAAAGCGTGCCGCTTCCAGTTGTCGCCGGGATGGCCCGGATTTTCATACCAGGCGTCGCCGGTGGCAATGTCAACGTTGCTATCGTCGTTGAGATCGGCGGCGAAGATATGGTAGCCGTTCCGGGGCGCCCCATCCATCGTGACAACGTGGCGCTGCCAGTTGCCCAGACTCGTTTTCTTTGTAGCCCGATGGAAGGGACCGTTGGGATTGATCCAGATGCGGGGTCGTTTATCCTTTTCGTAGTTTTTACCTGCAATGTCGGGGGCGCCGTCACCGTTTAGATCCGCCACCTTGGCATTGTGACAGCCGCACCTGGACAAGATGTGAACGGACCAGGCATCCCCCTTGCCGTTTGCATTTTCGCAGATGGCGACACGCTCCTGCTCTCGACCGTGCATTTCAGCGGTGAAAACGTCCAGATCGCCGTCACCGTC
>SMTZ1_10007303_pt1 | contig 11063 bp, 8 predicted proteins | sample DeeMarSWOR136_30_FD_25667 | JGI IMG/M metagenome (IMG submission 25667)
TAGCGATATCAGTATTATGCCAGCTGATGACCTGGTGCCGAACTCTTGCTCAGTGAGGCCACAGAGAGGAGAGCAAAGGGGGAACTCAGATGTCAACTGCAACGGAAAGTAGAGGCGGCCTAACACACCAACTGGTGGATAGGTTGGAACATGCGCGACACCAAATCCTCGAGTTGAGAACATTCGAGAATCAATTGGCACAAATGCGGGAACAGATTGTCCGACTGAGAAACGCCAGCGATGACCTTCATCAGCTTGAATGGACACTAAGAGAGGTCCAATGCTTGCGTGATATTGCCGACGTTGCCGAGTCTCCCGATAGTACTCTTGATAACATATGCCAAGAGGTGGTGAAGATCGTTCTTAAGCACTGCCGGCACCCGGAATTTGCCTGCTCAAGGGTCATAGTCAGTGGCAAGGAATTCTGGTCAGACAACTACGAAGAGACGCAGTGGAAGCAGTCAGCAAATCTTGAAGTCAATAACAAGAGCGTAGGTCAATTGGAGGTCAATTACCTAAAGGAGAAGCCTGCAACTGACGAAGGACCATTCTCCACAGGGGAGGCGATGTTAATCACTGCTGTCGCTCGATGCTTGGGTCGAATCATCGAGCAGAAGTGGGCAGAGGATGCACTAGCTGAGCAAGCCAAGGAGCTAGAGTCCTTCGAGTGGTTGGTCAAGGAAGCCGAATTCTCATCTGCTATTGCTGACGTTGCCGAGGGTGCCCAGACAACCCTGGACGAGATATACCAACATGCGGCCAATCTTCTCCCAGAGACCTACAGGTATCCCAAAATCGCATGCTCCAGAATCGTGGTCAACGGCAAGGAATTCCGGACGGCCAACTACAAGGACACCAAGTGGAAGCAATTAGCGGACATAGAGGCGAATGGAGAACTCATGGGCAAAGTAGAGGTCACTTATCTGGAGGAGCGACCACCGAGTGATGAGGGGCCCTTCTCAAAGCCAGAACGGATGTTCATTAATGCTGTGGCTCGCCGATTGGGTCAAATCACGGAGCGGAAGATGTTAGAGGCAGCTCTGCAAGAGAATGGCAAGCAATATCGTATACTAGCAGAGAATTCGGCTGATGTCATTTGTCTCCTAGACATGAACCTGAAGCCTGCCTACATCAGTCCCTCAATCACGAAGCTGGTCGGCTATACCTTGGATGAAGCAATGAACCGCACCATCGAGGAATCACTGACGGATAGCTCAGTTCACGTTGCCAAGAAGGCTCTAGCGACAGCAGTGGGCAAAGCTAACGATATGAAAGGTGAAGGAGATGTCCCCTACATTGGAGCCATCGAACTAGAAATGAAGCACCAGAATGGCTCCACTGTGTGGACGGAGAGCACTGTGTCACTGCTTTGTGACCTGGAGGGCAAAGCCACAGGCTTTGTGTGCATTGTACGCGATATTGCCGAGCGCAAGAGCAAAGAGCAGGAAAGAAGGGAACTGGAGCGTAGGGCCGAACTTGCCAGTCGACTGGCCTCCGTCAACGTAATGGCGTCAAGGATTGCTCGTGAGATAGATGATCCCCTGTCGATTGTTGTTAGCTTTACAGACTTGCTACTGCAAAAGGACGTTCCTCAAGACATCAAGGGCGATGTAGAGACTATCGGAGAGGCTACACGGCAGGTGGTCAACACGGTGCAGAGGCTAATCTCGTTTGCTGGACAAGATAAACCGGCTCGGACATGGGCTAACATTAACGATATCATCGAAAGCACACTGGCCCTCTTGGCCTCTGAACTGAAGAGGAATAACATCAAGGTTGTCACGCGTCTTGAGCCAGGCTTATCTCAGACTCTTGCTGATCCTGGCCTACTCCAACAGATGTTCCTTGAGATAGTCACAAATGCCGAAAGACAGATGAAAGCAGCGCACGAGAAAGGCAGTCTCTTTGTTAAGACTGAGAAGGTAGACGACATCATTCGAGTATCATTCAAAGACGACGGCCCCGGCATAGCCGAAGAGAGTCTGGAGACGATATTCGACCCCTTTGTCGCTGATTCTGATGGGAAGTGCCCAGATAAGACGGAGCTTGGGCTGGGCTTCTGCCGCAAAGTAGCTACGGAACACGGTGGAAGGCTATATGCTCAAAGTAGACTAGGTCAGGGGGCCACTTTCGTTGTCGAACTGCCGATCATCAGCGATGATGAGCAAACTCAGGTGAGTCAATCGGCTGATGAGCCTTGCGATACAAGAGATGAGCCGGAAGACGTGGCTGTGGGCACACCGGGACCATAGTCCCTTGAGAAGACGCAGCAGCATCCTAGTGGCTAAGGACTCTGACACTACAAGTAGTGCTACCTTAGCGTATTTCGCCCACAGGAGGGTGCTGGGGTAACCCGTTAGCCAACTGGCTTCCGGAGCGGCAAAATGGGGTAAGTTTTTCAGAGAGTACGACTTTTGGGTTCGAGTGTAGCCAGGGACGCCACAAAGCTATTTTCACCCGCTAAAGCATTTGAGCACCATATCTGTCCTCTTATCTGTCATTGATTAAGATACCGCGGTGGTGGAACCTCGTGAATAAGGGCTGGTGTGGTTCTGCTGGCACTGGGCTGCGCAAAAACGGCTCTCCACAAGTGACCTCTTAGCAGTTTCTCTTTGCACGACTCTACCTTTTCAATCCGCTGGGTGTCTGTCTGTACCCTGGTATGAGCCAGTAGGCTCATGAAATTGAGCCCAGTGGTACTGACAAAATGCGCCAAAGGGTTGTAGGCTGATATCCGATAGGAGTAAGGTGCATGACCCTGTTGGACAACCACTGGCCGAGTGTCTTGAGCATGGCGCTGTTAGTTGCTGAGTGGAGTGCGGGCAGGAATCTGGCTCCGAGGTATAGGCCAATGTGGACTAACGAAGCAAGGGCAGAACATATGAAGTCGACCCCAATGCTGGAGTGTAGTTTGCTCAAATCGGAGGTTTCGTTATGAATAGGATGGCAGAAAAAACAAGAGGCGTGCTAGCTCACCTGACAAGGGGAGAGTCAGGCTATGGTACCCTGACATCGGTATTGGTCTTGCTATTCATGGGTGCCCTCATTATTACCCCGATTCTCGCCTTTATGGGCGTCGGCCTCAAAGCTGGCCAGACCCATGAGAGGAGGACTGATGAGCTTTATGCTGCCGATGCAGGAGTGAACAATGCCCTGTGGCACATAAAGATGGGGCAGGTGCCGGAAGGCGAGTCGCCGCTGGTTTTGGATGAGTTCATCATGAATGATAAGGTTGTGTCCGTTACTGTATATGAAGTATCTGGTGATGAGCCAGCTTACAGGATTGTTTCTGTCGCTAACTCTAACGGCACTGGCTCCAGCACCACAGTTGAATCCTACATTTCCCTAGCCTGCTCCACCGCCGACTTCCTTAAGGGCGCCCTCACCAGTCGTGTAGACGCAAAGATCAAGGATAACGTGGAGGGTGACGTCATCTGTGGCGGTGATCTAGATATCAAAGCGAAAGTGGATGGTGACGTTTTGTGTGCTGGCACGGTGGGAATCTTCCCCTCGGGTTGGGTCACGGGCAATGTTACCTATGGCGTGGAGTTTAACAACAATGGCATTTTGGATGGAGATGCATATTACTCACCGGGAATAGAAATACCAGAACTAGAATACTGGTGGCCCGACGCCGACATCTTCCGTGAGCTTTACGGGGGTCAGGTGGATAAGTCGGATCCTTACCTTTTTGACAGCATAGATCTACAAGGCATCTCTACTAGCATAGGGCCATTGTATAGAGAAGGAAATCTGGACATCAAAAACTCGGGGGGGCCAGCCACATTAACGCTTACTGGGACTGTCTATGTTACGGGGCAACTGAGCATCGGCAAAACAGGCGATCCCTTCACGCTAGACCTTAACGGGCAGACTATCTTTTGTGAATACCTTGACCCAATACAGAAGGCTATTGAAATTGCCGATAGATGCACCATCACTGGAACGGGATGTATCATTGCCGTGGGACACATCGGCTTTGGGCCTAAAATGACTGCCGGTGGAGAAGAAGATGGAGATTATGTCATTATCATGTCTATCGAGGGCTGGACAGATCTGCACCCCCAGAGTCGGTTTTATGGTTCTGTGGTGGGCAATGAATTAGTGGAGGTACAGCCCCCGGGCGTGGAGGGTGGTGGGGTTACGTGGGTGCAGCCAGACCTTGGCGAACTTAACTTCCCCATCTACAACACGGCCAAGATAGACACCTACAACATATACCACTATGTCCCTGATTAAGAGCCAGCCTTCCCCATCATAGGTGGGACGGCTGCTATTCAGAATGTGAAAGGATGAATTGTCGAGAGGTGCTGAAATGAAGGACCGTATCAAAGTAGTCTTGGCCGATGACCATGAAATCGTTCGTCGTGGACTGCGGCTCCTGCTAGAAGAACAGGAGGACATCGAGGTAGTGGGCGAGGCCGGAGATGGTGAGGAAGCGCTGTCCAAAGCGAAGACACTGTCGCCAGACGTGATTCTTATGGACATCAGGATGCCTGCAATGGACGGGATCGAGGCTACCCGTAGGCTGAAGAGTCAGCAACCGTGGTGCAAGGTGGTTGCGTTAACAATGTATGAGGGGTACGCTGCTGAATGCATTAAAGCCGGAGCGGACGGCTGCGTTCTGAAAGACACTAACTCTGCCGGTCTTACCGATGCCGTCAGGCAGGCATACGAAAGACAGGTGCCATTAGAGAATCCTCCTGATTCTGTTGACCAGCTTGACTTGGTCATACCTGCAGCCGGCGTTGCTCAGGTAAAGGTGCCATTAGAGAATCCTCCTGATTCTGTTGACCAACTTGACTTGGTCATACCTGGAGCTGGCGTTGCCCAGGTCATGCGGTTCCTTGCCCAGCTAGAGAAGACAATTCATGCTGCAGTCAAGCAAATAGCGGGCTACAACAAAGTGGGCACCACTATCACGGTGGTTTTGCCACCTGCTCCGCTTGCCACCTATCTCAGCAAGCTACGGGAGATACCTGGTGTAGCCACTGTGGGGCAGAAACAGGAAGAGCCCAAACCCAAATTTCCATTCTTCGGAAGACACCACACTCCAAGCAGCATCTCCGGTTCCGGGAAGGAGATCATAGTAAGCCTCAGTTAGTTCCGTCAGCTGGCAAGAGGGATATAACATGCGCCTTCTGTTGTTTCTGATTGCGGGCCCGTGTCTCTGTGTGCAGGTAGGATGGGAAAGGTATTAAAGGGGACGAGGTCTGCTGGATTTGCTTCTTTTCGCAGGTGTTTCTTCCAGGCCAGTACGAGAGGACTAGACTAGTTTTCTTTTGTAGGCTTCTCCTACTGCCTCAGATCTGCTGCGAACGCCAAATTTGTCAAAGATACGCTGCACGTCTCTTTTCACAGTAGCCTCACTCAGAGAAAGCTGGGTACCCATTTCTCTAGTGGTAGCGCCACCTGCCATCAAGCGCAATACCTTCAGTTCCCGTTGGGATAAGTCGGCCTGCCCACTAGCCTTAATCGCGTTGGCAAAACCAGTAAGCATTTCGCGACTGAGGGATACATTGACCGGCGATTGACCATGGCAAGCCCCTCGGATAGCTCGAACAAGCTCATCACGCCTCACGTCTTTGAGCAGATAACCCACCGCGCCAGCCTCAATAGCTTCAGCCAGGTGTTCACCAAACATGGTCAGCATAATGATCTTACAATTTGGCAGTTTTTCTTTGAGCTTTCGGGTGGCCTCAATTCCGTTCATTCCAGGCATTCTGACATCCATAAGGATGATATCTGGGGAAAGCCTTTCCACCTGTGAGAAAGCATCCTCAGCGCTGCTGCATTCGGCCACGACTTGCATATCCTCCTCTAGCTCCAGCATGCGCCGCAAGCCCTCACAGACGACGTGATGGTCATCCACCAAGATTATTTTGATATCTTTCTCCACCTTTTCGTCCTTCTTTAGTTACTTCGACCATACCTGAGCAATCACCTTCGTGCACACGGGTAGTGAGACTATCCTAGCTGCTCAGCAGGGATAATCTTTCTTCTAAAAGCTTCTGCGACTGCCTCAGATCGACTGCTAACACCTAGTTTGTTATAAATGTTGTGTACGTCCCTCTTAACGCTGGCCTGGCTCAGATACACCTTGGCGCCAATTTCCCTTGTATTAGCACCACTGGCGATGAGTCGCAATATCTCCAATTCCCGTTGGGACAGACGGCAGGGGTCAACATCTTTGATCAGGGTGGTAAGATGGGTGAAGAATTCTCCACTGAGAGGGCTAAGCGGTGCTTTGCCCTGCTGAGCTGCTCGTATGGCCCTAACCAGTTCCTCACGCCCACAATCCTTGAGGAGGTACCCAATGGCACCAGCTTCGATAGCTTGAGCAACGTATCCCTCGTAAAGAGTGAATATAATGACATGGCCAGTTGGATGTCTTTCCTTCATCCTTCTGGTAGCCTCGACTCCGTCTACTCCGGGCATCTTGATGTCCATTAGGATGACATCTGGCGACAGCGTTTGCGCTTGGGCCAAGGCTTCTTCAGCATTGGCAAAATCGCCCACCACCTTCATGCCTTCTTCTGACTCCAGCATGTGGCGCAACCCGTGGCGAACCACGTCATGGTCATCAACCAGAAGTATTCTGACGTCTCCCATCACCGCGTTCCCTGTCGCTAGTGAGTCTGACAGTGCTACAGAATCATTCTTCATGTGGCTGCCTCGCCTAACATGCTCTATTTTACTCACATTGCTATGCGTCCTGTAAGGCCAATTAGGATCATGTTATTGAATCAACGGGATCATTTTGCTCGACCTGATGGCTCATGCGGGTGGCATCCCACAACGTCTGCTGGCAGGCTTGCCTCTGTTTGATTCAGCCTTCTCACCCTTGTAGGTAACCCTCCACCGCACCGTGAGCCATCGGGCTCATCAAAGTGATACCAAGTAGGCTTACAGAATGAGGCAAAGGGCTCTATCCTTAATACTAGACACTCTGCTGAATCAAGCTGACCTTTTGGCCAGTATATGGAGGAAGACACCAAGTGAACACTTATGCCGCGATTCCACTGACTGGCTGTATCACCTACGTGTTACTGATTGTGATCACCTTCTACCGTGTTCGGGGAAGTGCACGCCACCTGTTTCTGCTTTATCTTAGCGTGTCCATGATATGGAGCTCCAGTTCCTTTGTGCTTCATGCCAATTTCTTCCCACAACACACTATGCAATGGCATACAGTCCTGATTACGGCTACCTTCTCAACATGGATCGTCTACTATCATTTCGTCTGCTCCTTAACTAATCAGAAGTCCATGAGGGTAATGCTGCTCGCTGGATACGGGATAGTTGCCCTCTTCGCTGTGCTAGCTGTCCGAGGCCACATCATAGAGTATGCATATGTTGCTGATGGAGTGCTGCACTACGAAGCCACGTCACTCTTTTATATAATCGGCGAACCAGTATCTGTGGCCTTTTTTGGACTGACCATACTCATGCTGTTGAGCCGCTACAGAGGCACCAGCGATTACGCAGAACGCAACAGGATAGTATATCTACTAGTTGGGTTGGGCATTATGACGTGGTTCCACTCTGCCAGCGTCTCATCTTTCTTGTCAAAATACCCTGTGGACCACCTTGGTAACCTTGTCAATGCTTTCTTCATTCTCCATGTGGTTGTGAAACATCGCCTGCTGGACATCCAGGTCATTGTGCGGAAGGCGCTGGCATACTCCCTTTTGACCTTCGGTCTAGCTATTGTATATTTCGTTCTGCTTTTTTCTGTGCACAAATACGTTGGTATTTGGACAGGTTACACTACCTTCGGAGCTGTGGCCGGATTCTTATTCTTACTGGCTATCATGGCGCGGTTTCTGACACGTGTTGTGCAGCAGTGGGTGGATAGATTGTTCTATAGAGAAACCTATTACTATCGCCAAATCTTGCGCGACTTCAAGCAACACATGAACAATGTTCTCGATCTGGAAGAATTAGCCATGGACATGTTGTACCCCATAACCAAAGCTTTGCATGCCGAGTGGGCACTTCTTCTCCTGCCTGAGGTTGAGGGTGGTGACTTTGTTACCCGTCTCGCTCAGCCAGCAGGGAGAGAGTCAGTCGCCACAATCAGGCTAAGGAGGGACAGTCCCATCATAGCCTGGCTTGCCAGGGGAGGGACAGTCCTGAGTCGAGAGAGCATAGATGCGCTCCCCGAATTCAGAAGCCTTTGGGAGATGGAAGTGAAAGATTTCGACACCTTGGAACTGGAAGCGCTCTGGCCCATAAGGAGAAAGGACAACCTCCTTGGCATTCTGATGCTGGGTAAGAAACGAGGAGGCTTACCTTACTTCAGTGAGGACAACGAGCTACTTGCCACCATAGCCTCTGAGGCAGCCGTGGTTATAGAAAATGCCCTGATGCTGAATAACCTTAAGGAGGAGCAGCGCCGCGTGGGGCAACTCTTGACACAGACAGTTCAAGCCCAGGAAGAGGAGCGAAAGAGGATTGCCGTCGATCTCCATGATAGCGTGGCTCAGTGGCTGGTGGGTATCTTCTATGAACTGGATGCCTGTCGTGCACTGCTGCCAAAGAATGACGGTAATAATGCAGGGCATCGTGGGCTTGCCGAAATTCAGGCTAAGCTTGACAAGAGTGTGAAGGAGATGCGCCGACTCATGACTGGTCTTCGCCCGCCCATCTTAGATGAACTGGGGCTGGTTCATGCCTTACAACAGACTTTTGAGGAGTTGAAAGGCGATGGCATTGCCTGTGACTTCAAAACCACGGGTGAATCAATCCGACTCCCGGAAAGCATCGAGTTGGCTGTTTATCGTGTGGTTCAGGAGGCCCTTACCAACATTCGAAAGCACTCTGAAGCCAGCGCAGTAAGTCTCTGCGTGCGATTCGAACCAGAAATTCTCTCTGTCGAGGTCAGCGACAACGGCAAGGGGTTCAATCTTTCTAAGACAATGGGCAACGGAATATCATTAGGGCATATGGGCTTGCTGGGCATGAACGAGAGGGTCACCGCGCTAGGGGGTACCCTGAGGACAAAGACGAAACCGGGAGCGGGGACGAGAATACGCCTTACAATTCCCATTGCCCCACTCGGTACAGAGGGTAGCCTCAAAGCTGATGGGCACAATACCCAGGAACCTAACAGCATAGGTACAGGCAGGGCTCGGGACGTAACCGTTACTGCTGCCCCCTGACGGAGATGCAATCAGAATTGGCGATGATGGCAATGCGTGATATCGTTTATTGTGCTTTGTTGCCCCTACTATGCCTAGTCCTAGGCGGAGCCTGAAAGAGACTACCTGCCTTCGAAGTAGCGGGTTCCGAGTTCGAGTCTCGGCAGGGACGCCACAAAGCCTATTTTCACCCGCTAAAGCAGTAGGTGTCTTATTTGATCTCTTCATTTATGCCTCCTTGGCTTCGGTTTCCTTCCTGGACACCTTCTATCACAGTTGCTTTGGGATTGATGTGATATATTCACCCTTCGAATCTCGCCTTTTGTAGCAAACGAAGAAAGCTCAGGCCCATGTAGCCGGGGGGATGGTTACCCTCGGCTCTCGAGATGCCAACAATGGCGACAGCCTTAGGATGAAAAGCTCGACCGATAACGTGGTCATGCGTCATGGTGATATCTTGATCCAGGACACTTCTACACGCCTGGATAAGCTAGACAATGTATTACCGGAGCAGTCTTGCCCCCCACCTGCGTGGTGCAGTAGTCGAGTCATTAGGAGGACATCCAGTACCAGTTTGACCATATGTCGCCATCTGAAGCTTACACAACCCCGTTATGCGCCGTTGAAACCACTGTTCAGTAACTTAGTGCTTTTGGCGAGTCGAAGTGGGTTGCAGCTGATATGGGCATTTTGCTAAGATACAAGAGTCCTTACGGCTACTGCGCCAAACAAAAGGGCACTGACTAACAGGAGAGTTCGAAATGATCAAGCAGCGGGAAGTAAAGAAGACGTCATGTCAGTTTTGCAGCAATATGTGTGGTGTCTTGGTTCAAGTTGAGGATGGTAAGGTGTCCAAAATTGAGGGAAACCGCGACCATCCCTTGAGTCGCGGCTTCGTCTGCGAGAGAGTGCGCCTGGCCCCAAAGTGGCTTTACCACCCAGATCAACTTATGTATCCCCTGAAGAGAATGGGCAAGCGCGGTGAAGGCAATTGGCAGAGGGTAAGCTGGGAGGACGCTCTAGGTGAGGTAGGGCAAAAGCTGCTCAAGTTGAAGAGGGAATATGGTGCCGAAACGTTGGGGTTCTTTGAGGGCACATACAGAGGCAACGACTATTGGCCTCGCGGCCGCTTCGCCAGCCTCTTTGGCAACCCGCACAACATCTTTGCACCGGGGATCATCTGCGGTATCAATGACATGGGCATAAACATGGCTGTGATGGGAGATGTCACCACCTATGCTATTGACCCCAGAAGGTCCAACTGCGTGGTGTACTGGGGAGCTGATCCCTCGGAATCAAGTCTGCGGAATTGGGCTGCCGTTCGCAAGATGAAGAAAGAACGAGATATCAAGATAATCGTGGTTGACCCCCGACAGACCAAGACCACGGACATAGCTGACATATGGCTGCGGCTGAGGCCGGGCACTGACACTGCTCTAGCGCTGGCCTGGCTCAACGTCATTATCAACGAAGAACTCTATGACAAAGACTTTGTCGACCAGTGGACGGTGGGCTTCGACAAGCTGAAGGCTCGTGTCCAGGAGTACCCTCCCCAAAAGGTGGCTGAGATAACGGGTGTCCCTGCTGAGCAGATCGTGGAAGCGGCCAGGACATATGCTACCCACGGTCCGTCCACCATGCCCTATGGTGTAGCTATAGACCAGTTGGGTCTAAATGGGACTCGTACAGAACAAGCCAAGATAATTATGCGTGCCATATGCGGCTATCTCGGCGTTCCTGGAGGTCACCTGATAACGCGACCGGGCGAGCTCATAAATGGAGGGAGGTTTGTTACTGAAGCAGACCTTACCCTGATAGATCTGCTTTCAATGGAGCAGCGAGAGAAGCAGATGGGCTTCGATATTTGCCGGCTCGTTTCACTTAAGGGCTGGAGCATGATGGCTGAGCACCTTGAGAGGG
>SMTZ1_10007305_pt1 | contig 11062 bp, 8 predicted proteins | sample DeeMarSWOR136_30_FD_25667 | JGI IMG/M metagenome (IMG submission 25667)
ATTCTGAAGGATATATACAAATACGACCTTTCTCATCGCATGGTAATAACTGATCAGAATAAATATATTTCAAATTTTTAGCAGCATCTAATAATGATTGCCTAAATTTAGGATGGGCTATACATATTAATTCTATTACTCTTTCACGAATACTTTTCCCATGGATATAAGCCACACCCCATTCAGTAACTACGTAATGCACATCTCCGCGAGATAACATTATCCCAGCTCCTTCATCTAAATGAGGTACAATTCTTGATTTTTTTCCATCTCGAGAAGTAGAGGGTATGATTATGATTGGTTTACCTCCCTTAGAAAAAGCAGATCCTCTCATAAAATCAATTGTTTCACCCAATCCAGAATAGAAACGATAACCCTCTGTCGCTGCATTTACCTGTCCTGTTAAATCTATCTGTCGAGCGGAATTTATAGAAACTAAATTCTTATTCATTCCAATATTTTGAGGGTTACATACAAAATCGGATGGATGAAACTCAATAAAGGGATTGTTATCCACAAATTCATATAATTTTCTTGTTCCCAAAGCAAAACTAGTAATAATTTTTTCAGGATGGAAATTCTTTTTTCGACATGTTAAAACACCATTTTCTATAAGGGGAATAATATTATCTGTGATATAGTGAGAATGCATTCCTAAATTTTTTTTATCCCCTAGAAACTTTAATGCTGCATTTGGGAGATCCCCAAACCCCACATGAATAGTTGATTTATTTTCTATAAGGTTTGCTAAATTTCTTCCTATTCTATCAGCAATTTCATCTGGTTCATCAAAATGAAACTCTAACAAAGGGCTATCATTATATACAAAATAATCTATTTCTTTCATGTGAATAAAGCTATTTCCTAGAGTTCGAGGCATCTGAGGATTAATTTCAGTAATAGTCATGTAAGACGATTGTGCTATAGGTTTGGCAATATCTACATTAATTCCTAAAGAACAAAAGCCATATGGATCAGGAGGAGAAACTTGGATCAATGCAACATCGATATGCTTCCGACCAGTTATAAATAATGATGGAATTTCACTTGCATAAATCGGTGTATAATCTGCTTGTCCCTTATTAATTTCTTCACGAAGAGTCTTTCCTATGAAAAATGCATTATGTCTAAATAGATCTTCTGCTTTATCTTTAAAATATTTCTCAGGACCTATTGTCAGAAAATGAAGAATTTCTATATCAATCAACTTTTCTGAATTTCTTATTAATTCCGATGTTAAGAGCTGGGGCTCAGAGCAGCCTGAATCTACAAAAACTCTATTCCCTGAAATAATTTTTTCTATTGCTTCTTTGGCTGTAATTTCTTTATCCTTCCAATCCTTTTTCCAATTAAAATCCGTTATGTTTAATCACTCCATTGAGAAAGCTCAAACTTAAATTTAAATTCATTATTCAATAATTTTATATCTAATCAAACTATTATTTCTATTTCCATCCAAATAATATTTTTAAAATTATAAATAAAATGTTTAAATTACATTCATCTCTTTTTTGATTTAGAACATTTCATTTGAAAATTAATTGTTATAATTGTTAACAATAAATAAAAATTAAAAGTATACTAAATAAACTTCTAAATTAATAAAATTCAAAAATGTGAAAAAAAAATGTCAAAAGAAGAAAGAATGGAAAGTATTCTTACAGAAAATCGAGTTTTTAATCCCGTTGATCTTAATCCTGAATTTGCAAAAACTGGTATGTCAATGGAGAAATATAAAAAACTCTACAAGCAATCAATAGAAAATATAGAAGGCTTCTGGGATGAACAAGGAAAAAAGTTAGATTGGTTCAAACCATATAATAAAGTTTGGGAAAAAACTGATTTATTTCCTGGAAAATGGTTTGTTGGTGGAAAACTTAACGTAAGTTATAATGCACTTGATAGACATGTCAAAGCGGGTAAGGAAGATAAAGTTGCGCTAATCTGGGAAGCAGATGAACCTGGAAATGTCAAAAAGTTTACTTACAATGAACTTTTGAAAGAAGTTAGTAAGGCTGCTAATGGAATGAAAAAACTTGGATTGAAAAAAGGAGATCGAGTTACAATATGGTTACCTATGGTTCCTGAACTTGTAATTATTATGTTAGCTTGTGCTCGATTAGGTGTTATTCATTCAATTGTATTTGGTGGATTTTCAAAAGAAGCTGTTAAAGATAGAATTGAAGATTCTGATTCTCGTTTATTATTCACTAGTGATGAAACTATAAGAGCTGGAAAATATTATCCAAAAATGGCTGATGTTGTTCAAATTATTAATGATGTTCCTACTATTGAACATGTTATTGTTGTAAAACGTTCTGGAAGGGATATACCTCATACTGATAAAGATATCTGGTATGAAGACTTTATTGATGGTATGAGCGAAATATCTGAACCAGAAATAATGGATTCTGAAGATACTTTATTTATTCTATATACAAGTGGAACCACCGGAAAACCTAAAGGTGTAAAACACACTACTGCTGGATATATACTTTATACTTCATTTACTCACAAAGTTGTATTCAATTATCATGAAAGGGATATCTGGTATTGTACTGCTGATATTGGATGGATCACAGGACATTCATATATTGTTTATGGCCCTTTAGTAAATGGTGCTACCTCTTTAATGTTTGAAGGTGTGCCAACCTATCCTGATGTAGATCGTTTTTGGGATATTGTCGAGCAACATAAAGTAACTCATTTCTATACAGCACCTACAGCGATCCGTGCTTTAATGAGGTATGGTGATGAACCAGTTAAAAGGCATGACTTAAGTTCATTAAAAGTACTAGGAACTGTTGGTGAACCAATAAATCCCGAAGCTTGGACATGGTATCATCGTGTAATAGGTAAAGAACGATGTCCTATTGTTGATACTTATTGGCAAACAGAAACTGGAGGTTTTATTATGACTCCAATAGCTACAGCAACCCCTACAAAACCAGGATCTTGTTGTATGCCATTTTTAGGTATTAAACCTGTCATTTTTGATTTAGAAGGAGAAGAAATTACAGAACCAAACGAAGGTGGATACTTCGCAATTGCTCAAAGTTGGCCTGGTATGTTACGTGATGTTTGGGGTGATACTGAGAGGTTTAAATCAACTTATCTCGAAAAATATCCCGGACATTATTATACTGGAGATGGAGCACGACGAGATGAAGATGGTTATTATTGGATTTTAGGTAGACTGGATGATGTTATTAAAGTATCTGGACATAGAATAGGAACTATGGAAGTAGAATCTGCTCTAGTAAGCCATCCAAAAGTGGCAGAAGCCGCAGTTGCCCCTTTTCCACATAAAATTAAAGGGCAGGCAATATGGGCATTTGTTACTTTAATTCAAGGAGTCGAAAAATCAGCTAAGTTATCTAAAGAGATAAGGAATCATGTTAGAGAAGAAATTGGTCCCGTTTTTCAACCAGATGTTATTCAATTTGCTGATGATTTACCTAAAACTCGAAGTGGGAAGATTATGCGTAGAATCTTAAAAGCAATTGCAGAAGGAACTGATATTGGAAATGTAACCACATTAGCAGATCCATCCGTTGTAGATGCCTTATTAGAAGAACGTAAAAAAATGGATGTGGAAATAGGTTAAGTTTTTTTTCTAATTATTTTAATACTATTAATGATTTTTTTTCATTCATATTCTCAAAATTTTAAGAGCTTCTTTTACGATCCTTTCTTTATTTGGCAGAACTTGATTTTCTAATTCTCTTGAGTAAGGGATGGTAGTTTCAGTACAAATACGACCAAATTTGAATGATATATCGTTTTCTAAAAGCATAGCTGATATTTCACCTGAAAGACCGAAACTTTTGTAATCTTCATCAATTATAAGGAGCGTTTTAGTTTTTTCTACAGAATTTTTCAATTCCTCAACATCTAGTGGAGCTAAACACCTTAGATCTAAAACTTCAGCTGAAATACCTTTTTCTTCTAAAATCTTAGCAGCTTCCATAGAGCGATGAACACCAACACCAACACTAACAAGTGTGATATCATTTCCTTCTTTCATTTGATTTAATTTGCCTAATGGAATCGGCTGCCATTTATCAGGCACTTCTCCTTCTAATCCATTTTCTGGAACATTAAAAGACACTGTTGTTCTCCCACCACTGCCCATAGAATCTAGCCAATAGTCTGTTAGTAATTTATGCTCAAAATAAATAACTGGATCATCCGCATAAATAGAAGAAAGCATCAATCCACCAGCATCGGCAGGATTGGATGGAATGACAATATTTAATCCAGGTATATGAGCTAATAACCCCCATAAACTCTGTTCATGTTGACCAGCATCACCATAACCTCCGCCACAAGCGGTTCTAATAACTAAAGGCACATTCCAATTATTTCCAGAAAAGAATGATATTTTTGCTGCATGATTCAGAATAGCATCCATAGCTACACCAATAAAATCTACTAGCATGATTTCAACAATAGGACGTAACCCTGCCATGGCAGCTGAGACTGCAGCACCAACAAAAGCACTCTCACTTATTGGTGTAGGCATTACTCTTTCTCTACCAAATCGAGCAAATAAATTTAATCGTAGTCCATGTACATCTTCTCCCATTATAATAATATTTTCATCTTCTTCCATGGCTTTAGCAATCACAGTTTCAATTGCTTGTGCAAATCCCATTTTATTCATTTTTAATCCCTCCTTCAAAAATTTCTAATGCTTTATTGACTTTTTGCTCTATTTCGATATTTACTTCTTCTTCTATTTGTTTAAGACGATCTGGGTCGTTTTTTAACTTTTTCTGTATAATAACAATTGGATCTGCTTTTTTCTTAGTTTGACCTCCAATTTTGCGTAAAAGCAAAAGAATTTCATCTAAATTTTTGCCAGCATATTTCTTGAGAGAATCAGCTACTTCAGCTAATAGATCGGGATTTCGATTGTATCTGAGCAGTGGATCTCCAAGAAAATGTCCTTCTGTATGCACGCAATGTGCATGAATAAATTGAGGTCCACCATTATTACGCATTTTGTAGATCATTTCGTTTGCTACTTTCCAAACTTCTTCTACATCTGTTCCATCAACTTCATATCCTTCAATTCCAAAACCTTTCACTCTATCTATTAGATTTCCTCCTGTAACATCATTTGTAATTGTAGAAACTGCCCAATTATTATCTTTACAAACGAAAAGGACTGGTAAACTCCAAATAGAAGCTAAATTCATTGATTCAAGCATCATACCTTGATTTATTGCTCCCTCTCCAAAGAATGCAACTGCGATATTTCTTCGCTTTTGATATTTTAAAGCTAAAGCAAATCCCGTAGCTGCTGGACCTGATGACCCAACAATGCCTGAAGAGGCAATTAAATGTTCTTTCGAAAAAAGGTGCATATGTCCTCCTTGTCCTGAACAGAGACCTTTAGGATGACCTAAAAATTCTAATAATAATAAAATTGGATCTATTCCTCGCATTATAAATGGCGGAGTTCCTCGATGATCAACTGCTATAGCATCACCCTGTTCTAATTGTGAAACTATACCTGCTATAATTGCTTCTTCTCCAGTTCCAAGATGCATTTCACCTGAAATCTTTCCTTGTTCCCATAAATCCTTTACAGCATTCTCAAAAAGGCGACTATACAACATACTTTGATAAAGCTGCCATATATTGACTTCAACCATAACATTCACATGAATAATTTTTTTAAAATTTTTTTAATTGCTATTTTTTTTAATTTTATCTATTCTTACTTTTTTAGTTTATCTTTTATTTTAATTTGATTCCTCAATCAGGGTAGAAAAAGTTATCATAAGTGAGTTATTGAGCACAATTCGTATAAAATTGCGTTATAAATCTTATATGGGAGGTTAAATCATTGTTTTTTATATTTCTTTTATTTTTGAAATAATGTCACTAACATTAATTTCCCATTTTTTGGTATTCTTATTATAAAGATCATGCACTTCAGGATTTCTAGCCGTCGGATTTTCAAAAATGAATTGTAAAAAATATGAATCAATGTATTTTTTTAATAAATCAAATCCATTTATGAAAGATATTATATCCTTGCTTGAAATATTCAATCTTATACAAAATTTATTATTTGATTCGAAAATAAACATAAAAGAAAATGGAATTTGAAAGATATATTTAACGAAATCGCTTTTAAATTTTCCGACCTCAATAAAACAATAGAGATATAGCATTTGGTCTTTCGGTATAGGTGAAAAAATTGGTTTAAATACTTTTATAATATTTTTTTTCCTAAGATTAAGAATTCTTTTTCTTACTTGGGTTTTAGATAAGCTTAATATATTTCCAAGTTGATGTAATGTGATTGTTCCATCAATAGAAAGCTGTTGCAGTATTAAAATATCCTTATAATCAAATTTGACTAAATTAGAACTTTCATTTAGATTTATATTTAATACATTCGAAATTACATCTTGATTATCAATATTTTTAAACCAATCGTCCCAATTTATAACCCATCCTAATCTAGGCATATATTTTTTATAATTCATGCTTTTATGATAATAATCAACCATTTGGAAAATTTGATAATCTTTAATTAAACTCTTTTTTTTCAATTCTAAGACAATTTTTATATTTGTATTTGGTTCCGTTAAATCATATATAGAATGCACAATAAATCCGTTAAACTTTCCATATGTACGTGCATGCCAATAGAAAGTAGGAAATAAATTTAAAATGTCTAAAAGTACAGAATTGGACTTTTGATTTTCTTCCAGAATTAATATCTGTTCCCCTAATCCTAATTTGCGTTCGTGCATGAAAACAAATGCAGGAATCAATAATTTTTTTTCCTTTAATTTAGTTAGTCTATACCGAATTGTTCTCGCTGGAATATTAAGAATATGACTTATTTGTGTTGTGGATATTTGAGAGTTAAATTTATCCAATTCGTTAATTATGTCAAGATCTTTTGAGTTAAACTCTGGCATTTTTTTACATATATTGATTTTAATATATAATATGGTAAAATTTATAAATAATTTCTGCCATTTGTAAACTATACAAACGGTAATTAAATCAAAAAGATTTTGCCGTTTATAATATAAGACATAAAAATAAAATAAAACAATGAAGAAGTATGTCAAATCAATTGAAAAATAAAATAAGGTTATTAATAGTTAGTGGAGGAGCATCCTTTGAGAATACTATTTTTAGAATTTTTGACCCTATAGAAGAAATAGATTGGACTCATATTGATTCTGATAAAAAAGCTTTTAAAGAGGATTTACGAGAAAAATATGACGTTATTATAATATATAACTTAAATCCAAATCCAGATGAGACTGTAAAGGGCAATTTGAAACAGTTTGTTGAAGCAAGTAAAGGGGTAATAATATTACATCATGCCATCGCAACCTATAATTCATGGCAATGGTGGTATGAAGAAGTTGTAGGAGGAAGGTATCTAATGCAACCTGATGGAGATTTACCCTCGTCAAAATACATGAGTCATCAAGAAATCATAGCAATTCCAGTAGGGAAACATCCTATTACTTCGAGTTTAAATGGACTGCCTATTCATATATATGATGAAACTTATAAAAATATGTGGTTATCACCAAAAATAAAAGTTATTCTACAGACTAACCTCTTTACGAGTGACAAACCATTAATTTGGATTAGTCCATATGAAAAATCCAGAGTTGTAGTTATAATCCCAGGACATGGATGGGGTGCTCATTATAATCTAGGGTTTAGAAATTTGCTTAAAGATGCTATCTTATGGGTAGGTTATAAGACTTAAAACCTTTCTGAATTTTTCCATCTCTATAAAATTCAATTTTAATCAACCTTTCGCGTAAGTACCAATAGCATATAATAAATGTAAATTCTCAGAAATCTCTTTCCCATATGTCATCTTAATGCTACTTCTATTTTCCAATTTTGTTAATTTGATTGCTTTAAAGAACTTTTTTGGCAAATTTTCATGTTTAGCAATAATGATATGATCAGCCCCTAATGCGATACTTCTTTTTGTAATCTTTATAGCAGCTTCTATATTTTTTGCGATTAATGGTCCTAATCTTGTATTCATTAATAAACCGTATCCTTCGTTCTCGATGGTTAAAACTTTGGCACCAAAGTTAATCTTTAAATTCAAATATTTATTTCTATTAAATCCCATTGTCTGTTTGTCAAGATTTAACAACCAATCTGGAATAATATTTAAAATTCTAACCTCGTTGTTTAGAATTTCATATTCTGAAGAATGTTTTGGTAAATTATAAATTGTTCCATAAAAGCTTCCTCGGAAACCAAACTTTTTATAAATAGGCTCTCCTAAATTGGAAGCATAAAGAATCTTTGTCTCACAATTCTTTTTATGTGCAATTTCCAAGAGATTCCTAAAAATTTCTGTCCCAACTCCTTTTCTCCTGTATTCAGGCAATACTGCCATGTATCCAAAACTGCTTACTTTTCCGAATAAAAAAACTCCACCAGTACCAAATATCTTTCCTTTCTCTACAGAAACAAGGAATTTTCCGATTTCACAATCTATTAGAGCCTTCCATATTTTTTCTTCTTCCTTAATATCTTCAGGAAGGACTCTGCCAAAAGAAGTATATAATACCTCTATACACTTCGAAATTTCATTATCCACGGGTTCTCTAATAATATATTTACTCATGTAAATTTTATAATATAGTGTTTCTTAAAAGTATAAAAATAAATAAATCAATTTTTTTAAATATTTCAAAGATTTTTTAGTATTCTTTAATTTATATTCTTTTTATTAATATAAGGGTTTTAAAATTGAATTTAGAAAGTGAACAATTAACTGAAAAGATAAAAGGAATGGAATCCAATGAAGCTGTTAAAATACTTGTTTCAATATTTTCAACATCGAAAAATGTAGAAATGAAAATAAAAGCAGCAGATCTCTTAACTCAGTATACTGATGTTGGGAATATTTATTTTCAAGAATTAACAACTGTATTTATAAAAGATCATCATCCTCGATTAAGACTTAAATTAATTGACTTAATATCAATATATTATCAAGATCAAGGAAGAAAATTTTTAAAAGAACAATATAAAAAGTGTAAAGATGGAAACGTTCGAAAATATCTAATAAGAAAAGTTGGAGAGGGTGCTCTAAATGAATCAATACCTTTTCTTATCGATGCTTTAAGCGATTCTGATTTTGGAGCAAAAAAGGAAGCCATAACTTTCCTAGGAAAAACTAATGCCAGTGATGCACTAAAACCATTAATAGATATGTTCCATTTCAGAAATGCTGAGATTTATGATTCTCTGATTGATGCCATCGTAAAAATTGGAAAAAAAGGGAACCTACATTTAATTAATGAGAATGTAGATATAGAAGATCTCTATATTAAGAGAGAGATTCCTGTAATTCTTGGAAAGATAAAAAGTAAGGAAAGTGAAAATATTTTAATTAAATTTTTAAACAATGAGGATCCAATAATTCGGAAAAATTCAGTAAAAGCTTTAGAAAACCTCATTGAATTAAAAAATGTAAAGCATATTCTGAACCTTTTAACAGACCAAGATATTGAAGTAAGGAAAGAAGCAATTCGTGTCTTAGGAAATCTAGGAAGTAAAAGACCAATAACACCATTATTGGAATTATTAAAAGAAGACGATGCAAAAATAAGAAATCTTGCTAAAAACGCCCTTTATAAAATTCTTAAGAAAATTAAATTATATGAACCACTTTATGAGATTGTAAAAGGAAGAAATATTAATGCTAGAAAAGAAGCAATAAAGCTATTAGGAATGTTAAAAGATGTAAAGGCTATTAATTTATTGATATCTATCTTAAATAGTAAAGTTACAAGTTTGCGAAATTCAGCTTATCAATCTATATTAAGAATCTTGGATAATAAGATTGATAATAATATTATTAATGCATTATCAGATAAATTTTGGCGGATAAGAATGTTTTGTGCTAAAATATTAGGTGAAATTGCTGATCCGAGTACTATCAATTATTTATTTAATCTAGTTGGAGATGAAAATGGAAGTGTAAGGAAAGTAGCTGTGGAAGCATTAGTTAAATTTGAAGATAAAAAAGTAATAGATTTTGCAATAGAATCCTTAAACAGTTCAAATTGGAAGATCCGCAGAGCTGCAGTGAATTTATTGTTAAGAATTGGGAGTAAAGAATCAATAGATTCATTAGTTTACTGTTTAAATGATGAAGATGTTTATATAAAAAGTTGGGCTGCTATGGCATTAGGAAAACTTAAAGAAGTAGATTTTATTGAACCATTTATTCAATTATTAAAAGAAAGGGATGAGAAAATACGAATCTCAGCGATAAAAGCATTAGGAGAAATTGGTAATAAAGATGCAATTAAACCTTTAATTGAATTTTTAGGAGATGATAATTGGGACGTAAGAAAAGAAATTGAAAAAGCTCTTAATCATATTGATCCAGATTGGATGAGCTACTTATAAGAATTGAATACTATACCTAAATATTAGTGCAAAATATATTAAAAATAGAGTTAATACATTCTAATAATTTTTTGAATTATTTCATCTAATTTGCTTAAAATATATGATGATTCAGATTCCCTATTCATAATTAATATCAAAAATGTATCAATATTGCATTGAAAAATCAATATTGTTTTTTCTAATAATTCAGCAATTACTTTAATAATTTCTTGATTACCAATTGCTTCTCCAATTCCTAGGGCGCTTTCCAAAACGGAAGCACACATAGATACAAATTCTTTACCTATATAATTATTTCCTAAATTTTCTGATATAACACTTCCATCTCTATACGCAAAAATAGCTCCATCTAAATTTCCTTTATCTTTTAAATCATTAAGGAGTAGTGATACCTTATCAAAACGCGACAAATTAGAATTATTCATGCTATTTATTAAATAATATACTTCTGTTTCTATAAATATGGACAATTAAATAAAACTATTTAATTATTATATTATATATGGAAAGCGCAAATTCAGACACAAATGTTATCGAATTAATACAAAATTCAAATAAACAATTTATTGAAAATGAATTATGTCAATTTCTAAAAATTCCAAGCAACACACTTAAT
>SMTZ1_10024867_pt1 | contig 11062 bp, 9 predicted proteins | sample DeeMarSWOR136_30_FD_25667 | JGI IMG/M metagenome (IMG submission 25667)
AGGGTGAAAACGTTGTTTATAGGCGTAGGGAGCTTGATGATCCGATCAGTGTTGAGAAGAAGGGTGGTAAGGCTGTTGTGAAGGCTAAGGGTCATCCTGATATTGAGGCTGATTTGGTTGTTCTTGCAACTGGTATTGTGCCTCGTTTTGATTCAAAGGAGCTTGCTAGGGTTTTAAATATTAATCAGAGTGCTGATGGGTTTTTGCTTGAGGCTCATCCTAAGCTTCGTCCTGTTGATACGTTTACTGATGGTATATTTTTAGCTGGCTGCTGTCAAAGTCCAAAGGATGTTCCTGATACTGTTGCTCAGGCTAGTGGTGCAGCATCCCGTGCATGTGATATTTTATCAAAAAAACAGCTTGAAATTGAGGCTACCATTGCAAAGGTAGATGAATCATTGTGTAGAGGTTGTGGTTTCTGTGTGGATGTTTGCCCATATAAGGCAATTGAGCTTGTTGAAAAGGATAGATTTGGCCACAGGGTATTTGTTGCACAGGTAAATGAAGCGCTATGTAAAGGATGCGGCTCTTGTGCTGCTGCTTGTTTGAATCAGGCTATAGGTCATCTTGGCTTCACTGACGGTCAGATTCTTTCTATGATTAAGGCATTGGCTGAATGAATAGGGAGGTGATATTGAAATATGGGACTTGATTTTAATGTAGATGAGGTTTTTGAGATAGCTTTACAGATTGAAAGAAATGGAGCAAGGTTTTATAGAGATGCTTCTGAAAAAATAAAGGACCCAAACAAAAAACAACTTTTAATAAACCTTGCAGAAATGGAAGAGGAACATGAAAAAACTTTTAAGACCATGAAATCAGAGTTACTAACTGATGAAAAGTTGCAAACAACGTTTGATCCTGAAGGAGAATCAGAACGTTATCTTCATGCACTTGCAGATACTCGGGTTTTTTATGAAAAGGATGTTGATACTACATCTCTTAAAGAAATCTTGAAATCTGCAATTACTGCAGAAAAAGACTCAATTGTTTTTTATCTTGGTATAAAGGATGTTGTCCCAGAGCATTTGGGAAAACAAAAACTAGACACAATTATAAAAGAGGAAATGGGACATATAAGTCTTTTAAGCAAAGAATTAATTGAGTTTAAAAAATAGACTTTTAAATCTTAAATTAATCAATTTCTTTTAAATACAAGTAATTGATACCCTTTCTCTGGGGGTAAAGGCATTATGTCGGATACAATTACCATTGAACCAGGAATTGATGTACCTAAAAAAAACGTAACATTAAACCCTAATGATGAATTTTATATAAATTTTCTAAAACCTTACTATGTATTTACAAAAGACGGTCAATACCTTTTTGGTTCAATACAACCTGGTAGAAGACCTGACCGTGCATTTTACATGATTCCTAAAAACTATAAACTTGGTAAAAAACAACAGAGATTTGACACAAAGATTGGCAAAAAGATCTATGAAATTGCAATGAAATATATTAAAGAAGAAAGACCTCCACTGCTTATTAATGATGGGATTCAAGGTGAGCATGGCTATGAGGTTGGGCTGCGTTTTATTTGTAGTATAAAAAATCCACATAATGCATACATTGCCTGGATGGGAAAGATGATGGTTTTTCCCCCTAAAAAAAATCTAAATATTGATTGTTGGAATTATCTTATTCAAGAAGTGCTACCTGATAAATATGTAAAAGAGATTCAAAATGTTTGGCCGGAATATGACCCAAGCGTTCCTTTGACTCTTTATGATCTTACTGAAATGGATAATAATATTCGACGGGTTCTTTCCCTTGGTGTAGATTATTTCGGTGGGGCTTTTAAAAAACCGAATCTTACCATGGTTTGGAATAAAGCTGAATCAGATGGTCTAATTTCATATCACGCAGGTTGTACATCTGACCGAGTCCTTAAAGGGCTGAGTGGAACGGGAAAGACCACCTTGACTGTAGGACCTGAGCTAGAACAGGACGATGCTTGTCTTGGAAAACCGATTTTAAATGATAAAAATAAAATAATTAAGACAAAACTTATTGGACTTGAGGCTGCTAGTTTTGCTAAATCACAAGGTCTTACACGTGATAGTCCCGAGTATCCTGGTTTGATGAAATCAAGAGAGATTTCAAGTGAAGGAAAAAGACCTATTGTGTTAGCAATGAATATTGACTGCGAAGGAATAGAATATGTTATAAAAAATATAAATGGTTTTAAGGTAAACATACCGCAGAAGATACCTGGTATGGAAATCGGCTCTTTACAATGTACTAAATATGAAAAAAGCCATACCACAAATGGTAGATTTATATTTTTGTTCAGCGAGTTGAATCCTCGATGGGGAAAAGATTGTGAGAAATATTTGAAAAGTGAGGCTTTAAGTTTTAAGAAATATGATATTTTAGAACCGATTTTTAGGGTGGTTGACCCAAAGATGGCTGTTGCACTTGATAGCGCATGTGAAAGTATAATTACTTCTGCAATTGCTGCACGAAAACCAGGCACCCGTGTTAGATCATATGCTGCAACTGACTTCATGGCTCGCGAACAATCCAAACAAGCAATGCTTAAATTAAAGATGTATAAGGATATGGGTTTAGATGAGAATGGAAAATTGGTTTTTTTCATAAATAATGCAGGTTTTGTAGGTGAATATGATATTGAAGGAAACCAAATAAAAAAGAAGGATGAAAATGGAGAACTAATCCCAAAAAAAGACAGTGAGACTGGTGAGATACTTAAAAATGAGCTTGGAGAGATTATGTACCATGGTCAGGGTGAGGGTATAAAGGTAGGTGACTCAAAGAAATTAATTGACCTTGTAGAGCATAGGAAAATTAAGAACTGGATTAAACATCCTATATTTGGCTATCTTATACCTGACCCAAAGGAGCTTGAAGAAAAGCATGGTATGAAAAACTTTGGAAAAAGATTCAATCCTTTGAATTACTATTCTATTAAAAAGTATCTTGATTTTATAAAAAGGGATATAAAAGAGCGAACCGAATTTCTTGAAGATTTGTTTAAGGGTCAGGCTGGGGAAGAAAAGCTGAAAGATATAATTTACATCTGGAAGAAATGCAAAATACCAAGTGAGAAGGATATAGAAAAGTATTATGATACTTACTATTAAAAAAATTCTTAAAAAGCATTTCTTAGAAATTTAGCAAGTTTTTTTAAGCATCCTTTGATTTAAAATCCTAAATATTGGAGGTTTGGTATGGTAACAATAAAAGAGGTAAAAAGTACTATAGCAGTTGCTATCGCTGGTGCTTTTGGATTTATAATCGCTCTCATTTGGAAAGATATTATAATCGGTGCAATGAAACTTTATGGTCTATGGCAAGAGGGGGGATTTCAAGATGAAACAGCCTTGATAATCGGTATTGTAGTAGCAATAGTAATTACAATTATTGCAGTATTTGGAATCCTTTTCATAACAAAATGGGGCGGAATAGAGAAAAAATAAAAATTATAAAACAGCCCTGAGCGGATTCGAACCGCTGTCGTTGGCTCCAAAGGCCAAAATGTTAACCGCTACACCACAGGGCTATTATATTTTTTATTTTGGCAAATACAAATAATATTTATAAACTTTTAACATTAGAAAACAAAATAAGTTTATTTGTTATTTTGTTGCCGTTGCTGGATTTTTACCCATATATCTCTAATAGTTGCTGTTCTGTTTATTACTAGATTTTCATTTGTTGTATCTGGATCTATACAGAAATATCCTATTCGTTCAAATTGAAACCTGTCAAGGGGTTTTAATTTTTTTAATTCTGGTTCAATCTTGCAACATTTAAGAATCTCAAGGGAATTAGGATTTAAAAAATCCTTAAAATCCGCATCTTTTTGTCCTGCAGGATCCCTGACTGTAAATAATCTTTCATAAAGGCGAACTTCAGCATCTATTGCATGACCTGCTGATACCCAATGGATTGTCGCTTTAACCTTTCTTCCATCTGGTGCATAGCCACCCTTTGTGGCAGGATCATATGTACATCTTAGTTCTATTATTTCGCCATCTTTTTTAATTGATTCTTCGCATTTTATAAAATATGCGTATCTAAAGCGCACCTCACGGCCTGGTGCTAAACGGTAAAACTTTTTTGGAGGATTTTCCATAAAATCATCATGTTCTATGTATAGAACCTTTGAAAATGGTATCTTTCGGCTGCCAGCCTTTGGATCTTCCGGATTGTTTATTGCCTCCATTTCTTCCACTTGATTTTCTGGATAATTTTCAATCACCACTTTTAGGGGATTTAGTACCCCCATGTATCTTAGAGCTGTCTTATTTAAGTCTTCCCTTACACAATGTTCAAGGAAATCAAAGTCAACCATGCTGTTTACTTTTGCAACACCAATTCTTTTACAAAAATTTCTAATAGAGCTTGGTGAGTATCCTCGTCTTCGCATTCCGCTAATTGTCGGGAGTCTTGGATCGTCCCATCCATTTACATATTTACCTTCCACCAACTCTAGTAGCATTCTCTTGCTCATTATTGTAAAAGTTAGATTTAAACGGGCAAACTCAATTTGTTGAGGATGATATACCTTAAGAGCATCAAGGAACCAATCATAAAGTGGTCTATGGTTCTCAAATTCCAGTGTACAGATAGAGTGGGTTATTCCTTCTATTGAATCTTCAAGACCATGAGCCCAGTCATACATTGGATATATGCACCATTTGTCCCTTGTGCGATGATGAGAGGCATGTAAAATTCTATACATTATTGGATCGCGCATGTTAAGATTTGGATGGCTCATGTCAATTTTTGCTCTAAGAACCTTTTCACCATCCCCAAATTCGCCGGCCTTCATTTGCTCCAAAAGATTTAGATTTTCTTCAACTGACCTATCACGATTTGGACTGTTTTCCCCTGGTTGTGTGAGTGTACCCCTATACCATGATATTTCTTCAGCAGATAAATCATCAACATATGCTTTTCCTTCTTTTACAAGTTGTACTGCATATTCATACATCTTATCAAAATAATCTGAGCCAAAAAGCAGACGGTCACCCCAATCAAAACCAAGCCATTTGACATCCTCGATTATAGATTTTACGTATTCCTCTTCCTCTTTTGTAGGATTTGTATCATCAAATCTAAGGTTGCATAATCCATTATATTCTTCAGCAATTCCAAAGTTAAGGCAGATAGATTTTGCATGACCGATATGCAGATAGCCATTTGGTTCAGGAGGAAATCTTGTATGGACACGGCCTTCATATTTGTTGGTCTTTATGTCCTCATCAATTATTTCACGGATAAAATCTTTAGCACTATTATTTTTAGATTCCATTCTTACCTCACTACCTCTATTAAATATACAGCCCCGACCAGATTCGAACTGGTGACTAGAGATCCAGAGTCTCTTATGTTAACCACTACACTACGGGGCTAGTCAATTAAATCTTGGGATAATAATTTTCCTATATAACCTTTTCATAATAACTATTTATAAAAAATTTAATTGCTTTAATCATATTCAAGTAAAAAATATTCTTATATATGTGCAATTTTTAAAAAATTTAAATAATAGTTTAATGAAGCTAATATTAATTTTGGATTTATTTTTTTAAATAAAATATTTGGCAGAAAAAAACTTTTACATATCAAATCCCATCTAATAAAGATGATATTCATCATATGAGGATATTTTGTAGGTTTGTTCATAGCTAAGAATTTTCCAGCCATATCACCACTTATAAGTGCACGATAATTGCCTTGTCCAGAAAGTGGATAGGTTCCTACACCTGAATCCCCGACAAATAAAATATTTTCATATATAAGTGGTCTTTGGATTCCGATTGGTATTAGTCCACCAGTTATGTAGTTTATTTTTCCTTCAATTTTTTGTTCTTCTTTAAATTTCTCTAGTATGTCTCTAAGATTGTATTTAAATTTTAAAAAGGATCCAACCCCAAGATTTATTTCATTTTTTAAGGGATTGCGAGGAAATATCCAAAAGTATCCACCGAATTCAGAGTGTATTACCTTTATTGTATCTGAAATAAAATTATTTGAATTTTCTAATGTCTGCTGGTAAGTAGTTCCCCTTATTCCCCCACTTAGTCCAAGCTCTCTTTTAACCAAACTGGGACATCCTGATGCATCGATAATATAATTTCCATCGAGATCATTAATAGTTTTAATTTTATCATTTGTTGAAATAATAACCCCTAGATTTTCCGCTTTCTTACCTAATTGATAAATATATTCTTGTCTGTTTAAAATAAATGCTTTATTGATTTCTTTATGAACAATATGCCTTTTTTTGCCAATTATAACTTCAGCTTTTGTTATATTATTAAAAATACTTTTTCCTTTAGGAATATCTGGAATCCATTTACTTTCGACTGTGTGAGCCTCACCACATCTTCTGCCCTCGTGATTATAGCCAATCGTTTTATGTTTTTCATGAATTATTACTTCTACTGATTTATTATTTTTTTTAAGTGAAATACCTGCACTTATACCACTTAAGCTGCCACCGATAATATCTACCTTTATTTTAATCACCTTAGGATGTTGGCATGAATGTTACTTGATAGAAAATAATACATTTTACATAAATAAATAAAATTTGCTATAATAATACAGATTTTCATCGATTTTTATTAAACTATATATCATTATTAGGAAAACTGATTATTTAAAATCTAATAGACTGGAAACATATAATAATATTACCCTTTACAATGATATTTTTTTAAACTAGTTATACCCTCCAAAGAAAATTATTATTTGTTTTATAAATGGAAATCTTTCCAATATCCTTAATAAAAACAAATTTTGTTGCATTTTGTTTCTGGGAATATTTACTTGAAGTTCTCCCCACTCGCTTTCAGCATCATATTCGTCTTTAACTTGAGCCTTAACGATATATTTACCCCTTTCACTCCATACATAAGATTCAGTTATTTCCTCTCCAGATACAAAAGGCCCTGCCCATGGATAAGTATCTCCATTTCCCCAATCCCAACGGACATAAACCATTTCACCATCTGGATCTATCGGTGTAATACTATAATTAAAATACACATATATTCCTCCTCTTGTTGGACCATCAATTACTGGTTTTTCAGGAACACCATTTCCTACTTTAACTATCTGCATTTTTGTATCATTTGCAGAATATTCGTCTTTTACATTTAGAGTTATAGGATATAGACCTGCATCTTCAAATACATGTGTTGTTGTTGGAATTGAGTTTGATTCATCATAAACTCCATCGTTATCCCAATCCCATTCATATAAAATTATATTTCCATCTGGATCATAACTAGATGATCCATCAAAGAGAATTGTTTCTCCAGGATCTGGTAGCTCTGGTGTCCAGTCGAAATCAGCGATTGGATAGTAGTTCCATGGAATTGCGAAAAAAGTTACTTGGACGTTATCTTTGAATTGTCCAACCAGATTACAGTTACCGGTATCCTCGTCACATTCATACAAATAACTTTCATAGTTTGATGTGTAAGTGGCTATGTATAAAATGTCATCAGACTTATGAAAATCTCCATCTGAAGCATAACTGAGATCAATCCCAAGTGGTCCGACTAATGTTGCTGAACCTGTTTTTTTATTAATGCTCCAAAGATTACCGCCAAAATCCCAACCATATAATTCACCCTCGGCATCACATGCAATACCTAACATATCTATGACAGTACTACCAAATCTTCCAACATATTCTTGTTCACCTGTTTCTCCATCAATTTTGTAAAGATTATCATTTGTACAGGCAAATATTTCATCCTTGGACGGATCATATGCTAAACCATTGAGACTTACTCCTCCGCCACCAATAGAGATCGATTCACATGTAATTGGATCTAACTTCCATATATTACCTGTACCATATTCACTAGTTATAATTACACCTTCCTTTGTGCAAGTACCACCACTATCTGATCCAGGAAAATCTTGACAATGGCATGTTGGATTCGCTGGATTGTTTAATGCAATTGTATAAAGCCAACAGTCAAGTTCGAAGCCACCTTTTATATATGCTATATTATAATTCAGAAATGATTCCTTTTTACAGATATTATAATTGATTAAGACATCGTTTTCATTTCCTTTGTTTGTCTTTCCTAATATTGGATAAACACTTGCTATTAAAAACAGCAAAAACATTCCAAATACTAGTCCTTTTTTTATATTTTTATTTCTGAACATTTAATTCCTCCCAATATGATAATAATATAGTTATTCTTATTATTCTATTTAAATTTAAGGGTTTATAAAATTATTGTTTATTGTGTTAGGACAGGACATATGTCCTTTCTGTTGTTATCATAAAATATTCATGATAACTACAAAAGGTTGGACATATGTATATCTATCGTGGAGAACCCTATCAGAAAAAAGAACACATTCAACTCTTACTCAATGAACCAGCATACGTGAAACAAAGATACCATATTTTAGTAAGAGCTATTTACTCAAAGAACAACATTGTAAGAGAGAAAGCAACTCAAGAACTGGGTATCAGTATGCGTCACTTCAGACGTCTGATCAAAAGATACCAAGATGAAGGAATACCTGGATTGAGAAATAAATCAACAAGACCACATAACAGCCCAAATAAAACACCCAAGCAGCTTGAAGATCTTGTTGTACAAGTAAGAGAAAAAACTGGTTTTGGATCTTTTCACTTAGCTCAACTAATCAATATCAGTCAGAAAAATCAGGGTAAAACAGAACGAGTGGATCCTCGTACTATCTCTAGAATACTGGTAAGACGAGGTATTATCGAATCAGAAAAACGTGCAAAGAAGGAATGGAAACGTTTTGAATGGGGGCATCCTAATCGCCTTATTCAAACTGATCTAACCAAGTTCAATGGCATCCCTATTCTAACCATGGAGGATGATTACTCTCGTAAGGGATGGGCCATCAGGCTTTTAAATCAAAAGGATACAACCGTTGTAAAAGGAATGAAAAAACTCCTGAAGATTAGATATGATAACCTACTGACAGATAATGGATCTCAGTTCAGCAGAAAGAACAAAGTTATCCGTGAATACTGCCAGGATCATATCAATGAAAAACACATCTGGACCAGTATTCATCATCCACAAACCATGGGGAAACTCAGCGCCTTTCAAAAAGGACTGAAAAGATTCCTCTATCATAACTTACAATCCTCTAGAGATATTGATGATATTGATTACTATATCTCTGTGTATGTCCATTGGTATAATAATGGAAAATATCACTCTGCAATAGCAAGTTATCCAGAGGAGCGATACTCTGGACAACGGGATATAGAGTGGTATAATCATCTTGTCACAAGTCTTAAATTAGATGAAATCCTTGTCATGTAATTATAGAAGGGACATATGTCCTGTCCCTACACAAAAATTATTGTTTATTCATACTAATTGATTTTTAATTGTTTAATTTTATAATAGGAATACATGGATAAATGAGATTGTTGAAATTTAATTTAAGATCTAACAAGGCAAAATTTGTTAAAATAAATTCTACAAAAAAATTAAGTACCTAGGATTAGTTCCAAATTTAGAGGTGATTCTTAAATGGGAATCTATAAGATAATTGATATTGTTGGAACATCAGAAAAAAGTTTTGCAGATGCTGCTAAAAATGCTGTAATTGAAGCTTCAAAAACAGTTAGAAAAATTAGAAGAGCTGAAGTTACAAAACTTGATGTAAAAGTGGAAAACGATAAACCTGATTTGTTCAGAGCAGAAATGAAAATTGCATTTGAACTTGAAAGATAGGTTAATATAAGTTAATCGGTACTGTAAGGCTTCCATAAGGCATAACTACAACTTTTAGTTTTTTTCCTTTAGATTTGATTATCCTGACTGCATCATCAATAGCTGTTTGAATATCTGAATATGGTTTTAACATAGCCTTTTTTATAATATCATCATCTAGATCAGTAACTGCCCACATCTCGGCTCGGATACCAATTTGAGCCATTTTAGCTGCCTTATGATATCCAAGTTTGTATTCCACATCTAATATTTCAAAAATTTTTTTTGGAGAATCTGACTTACAAAGTAATTCTAAAAAACCATCTTCTCCAATACCCGTTCTACATTTTGAAATGAGAATTATAATACCATCATCTTCAAGTGCTAATTTTCCATTATCAAGTGCCTTTTGAGATTGATAAAGATCGATATCCATTGGGTAAGGAGCAGCGGAGATTACAATGTTACCTTTTTGTTTTAATGGAACACAAAAGATTTGGTTAGAATAATTAATTGCTGCATCAAACGATTTATGCAAATCACCAGCTGTTACGGCAAAAAGTTTATGGTCACCTGTTAAAATAGTTTGAATTGAAAAAATATTTAGGTCCTTTAAAACATTCATTGCATCTACCATATCCTCATTAACTGGGTTTCCATCAAGTGCAAGAGAACGTGCATCATCACTCAAAGCTAGTTTATGATTCATCTCAATTGTTTTAAATGAAGCAACTCCTGGTAAAAATGATTTCCTACCACCTGTATAACCTGCAAAATAGTGTGGTTCAACACTACCAATTACAAGAATATTTTTATATTCTGGAACTAGTTTGTTTATATACATCTCAGTTCCATTTTTTGACTTTCCAAGATAAACCATATCTTCATCTTTGCGGGCATCATGAGCATAAACTCTTCTTCTAAAAACTTCATAAGTATCTCCAAAAATAAATCTATACTCCTCTTCCGAAGGGGCTCTGTGAACACCAGTTGCTATCAGAAATTTTAAATCTGGATGAGATGATAGCACGGGTAATAGATATTTTAAAATTTTTGAAGTCGGTGTGGGCCTTGTTGCATCATTAATTATAACAAGTAATCTATCAGCATCTTCAGCAAATTCATCATAAGATTTAAAACCAATTGGATTTTCAAGTGCTTTTTCTATTAATTTATCTTGATTTTCAATTTTCACTTTTTTTGGTAATAGAATTTCACAATCCTCAGGAACCATGACTTTAATATTTTCTTTTCCATATGGAATATTAACTTTCATTATTCACCCTCAAATTTGTATCCAGAATAAACAATCCACTAATATATTTATATGAATTTAGGAAAAATAAATT
>SMTZ1_10007307_pt1 | contig 11061 bp, 10 predicted proteins | sample DeeMarSWOR136_30_FD_25667 | JGI IMG/M metagenome (IMG submission 25667)
TCACAGGCTAGTCAGCGATATGCTGGTCGTGGGTTGATTCCAGGAGTCAACATCCTCACGAACCCTATCACCAGGAGCTGACGCAAAAACGGATCGACGTCGGATCAAATGCCCGGTTCTCCCTGTTTGGTCAGTCGTGTAACGATCCATAGATAGAAGGAGGGATGAAACCATGGAGACTGTCAAGAGACTGGAGGCAGCACAGCTATATCAGCGCACTGATCCCGAACAGTTCGCTTTCGAGACGACGGCGGACCTCGATGATCTGGAAGATCCGATCGGCCAATCACGTGCGGTGGAGGCCATGGAGTTCGGTACTGGCATCGAACGGAAGGGTTTCAACGTCTTTGCACTGGGGCCTACGGGAATGGACAAACGAGCTTTCGTTCGTCAGTTTTTCGAAGGACAGGCCCAGGACGAGCCGGTTCCTTCTGACTGGTGCTACGTCAACAATTTTGAGGAGCAACACAAGCCTCGCGCCATACGCCTGCCACCTGGCAAGGGTGTGCAACTTCGCCAGGATATGGAACAGGTGGTGGAGGAGCTACGCACTGCCCTGGCAGCGGCTTTTGAGAGCGAGGAATACCAGACGCGTCGCCAAGTCATCATGGAGGAGTTCAAGGAACGCCAGGAACAGGCCTTTAAGGGCCTCCAGGAGCAGGCTCAGGAACGGGATTTCACTGTGCTCCGCACGCCGGCCGGACTCGCCTTTGCGCCCGTGCGTGATGGAGAGGTCCTCTCGCGCGAAGAGGTAGAGAAGTTATCCGAGGAGCAGCGGCAGCGCCTGGAGCAGGAGGCAGAGGCACTTCAGGAGGAGCTGCAGAAGATCCTTCGACAGATGCCCTCCTGGCAGCGAGAGATGGGGGAGAAGACGAGGGAGCTGGACCGCGAAGTGGCGGGTTTTGCCGTAGGTGGTCTGATGGACGAAGTTCGTGAAAAGCACTCTGATTTTCCCAAGGTCGTGGAATATCTGGATGCTGTGCGGAAGGACGTGGTGGAGAACGCCAGTATTTTTTCCCCTTCGGACCAGGACCCAGCCAATGTGCTGAGTGCTCTGCTCAGTGGCGGTGCTCCGCCACGCGGTCGAGGTGGGCCGGCATCGCTGCGCCGCTACCGGGTGAATGTTGTGGTAGACCACAGCTCATCCGAAGGGGCACCGGTGGTCTACGAGGACCACCCAACCTATCAGAACCTGATCGGCCGAGTCGAACATATGGCGCAAATGGGCGCGCTGCTGACTGATTTCAACCTGATCAAGGCAGGGGCGCTGCACAGAGCCAATGGCGGCTACCTCATCTTGGACGCTAGAGAACTGCTTTTACAGCCCTACGCATGGGAGAGCCTGAAGCGAGCCCTGCAATCTGGCCAGGTTCGCATCGAGTCGCTGGGCCAAATGCTCAGTTTGGTCAGCACGGTCTCCTTGGAACCGGAACCAGTTCCGCTGGACGTCAAAGTGGCCTTGGTTGGTGAGCGTATGCTCTACTACCTGCTCTGGCAGCTCGACCCCGACTTTGCTGATTTGTTCAAGGTAGCAGCAGACTTTGAAGAGCAGATGGATCGCAGTGAAGGGAATCAACTCTTGTACGCTCGATTGATCGCCACCCTGGCGCACCGAGATGGTCTGCGGCCCTTTGATCGAGGAGCCGTGGCTCGTATCATCGAGCACAGCGCTCGAATCGTAGGAGACGCGGAAAAGCTGTCCACGCGGATGCGGAACATTTCCGATCTGCTCCAGGAGGCAGACTACTGGGCGGGGAAATCGGGGAATGACGTGGTCTCCTCTGACGACGTCCAGCGGGCGATCGATGCTCAGATCTACCGCTCTGACCGGCTGCGGGAGCGAGCGCAGGAAGCGATTCTTCGGGAGACTTTACTGATCGATACAGAGGGTGAAAGCATTGGTCAGGTCAACGGGCTCTCGGTGGTCCAGTTGGGTGAGTTTGCTTTCGGTCGTCCCACTCGCATAACGGCGCAGGTGCGGATGGGCAAGGGTGAGGTAGTGGACATTGAGCGGGAGGTAGAGCTGGGTGGACCGATTCACTCCAAGGGTGTGCTCATCCTCTCTGGCTTTCTGGGTGGCCGCTATGCTGAGGAAAGGCCCCTCTCGCTCTCAGCCAGCCTGGTGTTTGAGCAATCATACAGTGGCGTGGAGGGCGACAGTGCTTCATCCGCCGAACTGTACGCACTGCTGTCGGCCATCGCCGAGGTGCCCATCAAGCAATCGCTGGCCGTGACTGGCTCGGTGAACCAACATGGTCGGGTCCAGGCTATCGGTGGTGTCAACGAGAAGATAGAAGGCTTTTTCGACGTCTGCAAGGCGCGAGGGCTGACTGGTGAGCAGGGGGTGCTCATTCCCGCTTCGAACGTCAAGCATCTGATGCTGCGTCAAGATGTGGTAGAAGCGGTGTCTGCCGGACAGTTCCATGTCTACCCTATCGAGTTCATTGATCAAGGAATTGAGATTCTGACTGGCAAGCCAGCGGGAGAGAGGGATGAAGGTGGGAACTATCCCTCAGGCAGCATCAATGGTCTGGTTGAGCAGCGCCTGGGCGAACTGGCTGCGAAGCGGGCCGAGTTCAGTGCCGCCGCCAAGGAGGCCGAAGGGTGAGCAGCGAGGAACGTGATCTCGTAGTGCGCCGCATCTTGGTAGCTCTGGATGCTTCGCCACATAGCCTGGCGGCACTGGAAGCAGCCGCCGAACTCGCCGCTCGCCTTGAAGCTGAAGTGCTTGGCCTGTTCGTCGAAGACGTTAACCTGCTGCGCTTGGCTGAGCTACCTTTTACCCAAGAGGTGTGCGTTTCCACCACAGCTCGCCGTCGGCTCGGTGTTCGGGAGATCGAACGCGATCTCCGGGCCCAGGCTGCACGGATGCGCCGCACCTTGGAGGTGTATGCTGAGCGTGCACAGGTGCGTTGGTCTTTCCGGGTGACGCGAGGCGTGATTTCAAGGGAGTTGCTAGCAGCGGCAGCAGAGGTGGATTTGATCACGCTGGGAAGAGCGGGCAGGTCATTCGTCGGGGAAAGACGGCTGGGCTCGACTGCCAGGGCTGTCTTGACCGAGGCACCTTGCCTGACCTTGGTCACTCAACATGGAGATCGCCTCAGGTTGCCACTGATGGTCATTTACGATGGCTCGCCGCTCGCACAGAAGGCGCTGGCCACGGCGACGGCCCTGGTGCAGGGATTGGACAGCCATATCATTGTCTTCATCCTGGCCGAGGGAGGGGAAGCAGCTCACCGCGCAAAGGCGCAGGCTTCTGAATGGCTGCAAAAGCGGGATTTGATGGCACGCTTCCATTCGCTGACCGAGGCAAGTGTATCCAGGTTGGCACGCACGGTGCGCATGGAACGTGGGGGCATATTGGTCATGCCCGCCGAAAGCCCTCTGCTGCAAGGTGAAGCACTTCTGGAGTTGCTGGATGAGGTAGAAGTTCCTGTCCTGCTGGTTCGATAGGCTGCCCGAGCAACGACCTTCGGTACGCTGAGGTGCAAATGTGAGTAGAGCTCCATGACTGCACCTATCAAACCAAAGACGGTCGATATATGGCACTGGGGGCGCTGGGGGCTATGTTCTGGGGCGATTTCTGCGAGGCAATCGGCCGTGAGGATCTCGTTCCCAAACAGTTCCCCAGGGAGGCGGAACGGGGGGTCGGTCATCGCCGAAGTGCAACGTACATTCGCACAGCGTACGAGGGCAGAGAGGGTTCAGTTTTTCGCCGACAAGAACGTGTGTTGCGAGCCGGTGAATACGTTGGAGGAAGCACTGTCCACCCCTGTGGTCAAGGATCGAGGCATGGTGTGGGAGGTAGGCTCTAAAGAAAGCAGGGCAACGGCATGAATCCCTTTGAAGAAGCAATACGGTTGGTTATTGGCTATCTGATACCGGTGGTCGAGGCATGCGGCGTACTGGTGGTCACTCTAGGAGTGGCCCGCGCCATCATGCGCTACGTGCATTCCTTCCTTGAACATGATCCGCTACAGATGACTTCTTTGCGTCTTCAGTTGGGGCAGAGCATGGTCATGGGGCTGGAGTTTCAGGTGACCGCAGATATCCTCAAGACCGCGCTTTCTCCGACCTTGAATGAGGTGGCGCTGCTGGCGGTGTTGATTGCTGTACGCACCGTCCTCAACTACGTGCTACAACGTGAGCTAAGGGTCCTTAGTGCTGTTTGTGAGACCCCGGACGGCGAGAGCTCTGTGTTGGAAACCGAAAAGATGTGATTTCAGAAGGAACAAGGGGGAGGGAAGCACGTGGCATGGTATGTCTATCTGGCGCATTTCTGTGCAGGTCTTTTCCTGGCTAACGGCGTGCCGCACTTTGTGAACGGCATCTCTGGAAGGAGGTTCCCAAGTCCGTTCGCTTCGCCTCCCGGCAGAGGGGAATCGTCTCCGCTGGTCAACGTTGTGTGGGGGATGGTCAACTTCGTCATTGGCTACGTGCTTATCTTCGGCGTGGGGGATTTTGTGGGGGGCTTAACTTTTGACTCGCTTGTGGTGGGTCTGGGTGCTCTCGTCGCGGCTGTAGGTTTGGCTTGGCACTTTGGGCGGGTGCACGAAAACTGAACGAGTCGGGCTCCGCTAATTTCGTTTGCTGCGGCTCAACAGTCGCGGTTTCCGGAACTCTCCTTCCCAAGGGCGACGCCGATCATATAAGCCAGCGTTAATATATCCGCAGTCGCACACCAATCCACGCAAATGTGCAAATGTGGCAGCCAAGCGGGCTGGAAGGCCTGGTGCTGGGGAGGGGATATTGGTGGGATGATCTCAAACCCTGTGCTGCAACGGTAGTTGAATTCAGTTCTCCGCTAGCCTACTGCAACATCCCTCTAATGATGACGTCGACGGCGGTCTCTTCATCCAAGCCGCGAGCCATCAGTGTCTCCAGCTCTTGTCTACTGTGCCTATAGCTGCCTCGTGGGTCACGTAAGCCCGATCGTCGCTGACGCGCACCACCGGGATGGCATTGGCTACTGCCCGATCGCGCACTACCTCGATGCAGTCCACATGCCCTCGGGCGAAGGGAGCGTTGCCCTCGGTGGTGCCAATCACTTGACTGGTTGCCTCATCCCGCACCGCAATACGGGACTTGGCCAGTCCGCGGGCACGAGCTCCATTGAGGCGAATGGTTTCCTTGACCGAAATGGCATCGTCTCCGTATCCGTAGGCCTTGGCCGTCAGTTCTGCCACGCCTCGTGTGACCCCGCATCCTGTCGTCACTTCTTGCACTCTAATCTGCGAGAGCCCTAAGCAGCATGTCGGCAAGCTCCTGAGCCACGTGATCAAGCTCCTGTGAAAGCCCCGCGCCCAATTCGGTCTGCTTGGGCTGCAGCGCTAGCAGAGCGATCTCTGCGTCCGTCGTCTTGCGGAGATACTTTGCCAGGAGTCTCAGGGGCATGGGGTGGGTGGAAAGTGCCAGGCCAAGCACGTCCTCTGCTGATACGAGTCGGCAAGCGCCAGGCATCTGGCCGAGTTCGGCAGCGTCAATCAAGAGCACGTGTGTCGGACGGAAACGCCTGATGGGCTCTGCGTAGCTCTCCGGAACCGTCCAGCATACCAGGGGAAGGACATTGCCTGGCGTCCTTCCGAGAAGCTGTTGAGCCACCCTGGCGCCCGCTGCGTCGTCCCCCTGCAGCTGGCTCCCAATACCGACTATCACGACCCTGCGTGCTCCTGACAGCCCCTTGCGCAGAGTCTGCTCCACCTCATGCAGACTGGCCGTTGGCTCACCTTCTCTAGATCCCACAGCTACCAACCTCCAAGCAGATTCGTGATTGCAGGTGCAAGACGATCAAGAGCAGGCCTGGGATAGACACCCAGGACCACCGTCAAAGACACAAGGACGAAGAGGGGAATGAGAACCGTCAGGGGTGGCTCGACCACGCCTTCCAGGTGCTTGGGGCAGGGACCAAAGAAAACGCGGCGAACCGTCCACAGGCCATACACGGCGGTGAGGACCGTGGCCAAGATGCCCACAATGGCGACGAGAAGATCGAGTGTGCTGCCGCTCGACATGGCCTGGGAAAAGACTCCGCTGAAGAGCATCCACTCCGACTGGAAGCCATTGAGTGGCGGCGTGCCCATGATACCGAGGAAGCCGATCAGCGCGGCAATTGCAGTCAAAGGCATCTTGGCGGCCAATCCACGCAACTTGCTGATGCTGCGGAGGCCGTGCGTCTGGAGGATGACAGTCCCTGCCACCAGGAACAACAGGCCCTTGCAGGTTCCGTGCGAGATGTAGTGGAACATCGAGCCGGTCAGCCCCATGGCCGCCAGAGACGATATGCCCAAAACGATATAGCCCATCTGGCTGATGCTAGAGTAGGCCAGCAAGCGTTTGATGTCGTCCTGCGCCAGCGCCATCATGCTGCCGTAGATGATGGTGACCAGTGCCCAGAGGGAGAGGATCCCCCTGTACTGCTGGAAAACCTGCGGAAAGAAGGTGAGTGGGATCCTCACGATAGCGTAACTGCCGATGCCGATCATCGCCGGCGACAGCAGGGCGCTGATCGGCGTTGGCGCCTCAGCGTGCGCGTAGGGCAGCCAGATGTGTAAGCCAAAGGCAGCCAGCTTGACCATGAAGCCAATGAGCATGGCTGCGCAAACCCAGGTCTGCGTTTGCAGGGGCACCGCCAGCCGACCCAATAGGCTCGGTATCGCCGAAATGTCAAACGTGCCAGTGATTGCCGAGGTGGTGAGGATGCCAGCTAGCAGCAGGAGAGCACCGGCGTGGGTCCAGATGAAGTACATGAACGATACCCGCTCACGTTCCCCGTATCCCCACTGGGCAATCATGAAGTAGGAGGGAATGAGCATCAGCTCGTAGAAGAGATAGAATTCGATCAGGTTGGTGGCCAGGCAAGTGCCAACCATACCTGCGGCATAGAGCAAGTAGAGGGCAAAGTACACCCCATACTGCCTGTGCGCCTTGCCGATGACGTGTTTCATGTACGGGATGGAGAAGACCGAGATAGCGGCCGAGAGCACCAGTATAGTGAGCACAAATGGAGCACTGAGGCCATCGATTCTTAGCCCGAAATTCAGGTTGATGCTTGAAGCCCAGCGATATTCCTCGACCAGCGTCCCCTGCGACGCTGCGACGATGGCCAAGGCGAGTGTGTACAGCAGCGTAGCACAGGCTAGCCACCCAACTCGCTCTGCCCACCGTCTGCTGGCCAGATAGACGATCGCTGACATCACAACCGGGACAAAGACGATCTGCGCGAGCGGCGAGAGACTCATCTCAACTGCTCCTCGCCAGGACAGCCGTGCCCCGGCTCACTACGTCGGACTTGCACTACCATCGCCATAGGATAGCACCCCCAAAGATCAGCAAGAGAATCAGGAACCCAAGCAGCACGTACAGCATGTTAAAGGAGAGAATCCCCGTCTGCGTCTTGCGATAGGTCTGTCCAGCATCTACAAGCGCCCTGCCAAGCAATCGCTGGAGCCGGTCGATGATCCCCATCTCCAGGCGTCTGAAAACCGTACGACTCATGTCGGTCAGTCCGCTGGCGGCTTTGCGTTGCGCCTGGTCAAAGACGCCAAGCTCAACACGCCCATACGACGAGTGGCTGACTCTGTTGAGCCCACCGGCCAGCCGGGATTGCAGCCGGTCAAACACGCCACCCTCAAGGTGCTCCGCAGTGGCCAGACTCGCTCGCGTCACCTTCCCGGCCAACTGTGTCTGCAGTTGATCCATGCCGCCCCGCTCCAGCCGTGCGTAAGCTATCCTGCTGACGGCGAGGAGTCGCCTCGACAGGCGATAATACAAGGAGTTCATGTACCAGCGATTCCACAGGAAAGCGCGGATAAAGTCCAGCCATCGGTACCGCCGTCGCAGTTGAGCCAGGCTGACCCTGCGCCCAATGTACACGTACCAGGCGGCAAAGCCACCGAGGAGCAGCATGGCCAGGGAAGTGGCAACCGCAATCTGCGCACCGCCTTCGTGATGAGGGACCCCATGGGCAGTTAGGCCATACACGGGCTCGAAGTAGGCGCGGAAATGGTCTTCCAGGAAGGGGTTGGCCAGTCCCAACAGCCCGGTCGCCGCCGCCAGAATGGCCGATGGCACCCACATGATCGGCGGCGCCTCGTGGACCTCGTGCGGATGAGCGCTGTCCTGCTGAGCGTAGCGCGGTCCCAGGAAGGTGAGAGCGATCATGCGCAGGCTGTAGAAGAATGTCAATCCTGCTGTGAGTGCCGCCAGGCCAAAGAGCGCATACTGCTCTGCCTCCAGGCAGGCGTGCAGGATGGCGTCTTTGCTCCAGAAGCCACTCAGCGGCGGCACACCGGACAGCGAGAAAGCCGCGATCAGCATGGAGGCGAAGGTGATGGGCATAGCCCTGCGCAGTCCCCCCATGCCATCCATGAAGCGTGTGTGGCAGGCGTGGATCACCGAACCTGCAGCCAGGAAAAGACAAGCCTTAAAAATGGCGTGGCTCAGCAGGTGTGACACTGCTGCCACGTACCCGGCAGTGACATCCTCAGCAAGTCCTGCAACGCCCAACGCCAGAAACATGTACCCCAGCTGGCTGATGGTCGAGTAGGCCAAGACCTTTTTCAGTTCTCGCTGTACCACGGCCTGCGTGGCGGCCATAAAGGCGGTGAACCCACCCACCCAGGCCACTACAGCAAAGAAGGTGACAACCCCCTGCTCGTGGCTGCTCAACAGAATGGGGGCCATGCGCGCAACCAGGTAGACCCCGGCCTTGACCATCGTGGCGGCGTGTATCAGTGCACTGGCCGGAGTAGGGCCGGCCATAGCCTCCGGCAGCCACTCGTGCAACGGAAACTGGGCCGACTTCCCGACGGGTCCAGCGAACAGGAAAAGTGCTGCGGGAACCAGAAGTCTAGCCTGAGCAAGGTGCTCCATCCAGGCGGTGTCTTGGCCTAGTTCAACGAAGCTGAAGGTCCCTGCGAAGCAGTAGATGATGAAGATGGCCACCAGCATGCCGATGTCGCCGACCTTTGTGAACAGGAAGGCCTTCATGCCCGCATGCGTGGGCGGGCAAACATCTGGCGGTGATCCAACCCAGTGCTCCTCATCGTCCTGGTACCAGAAGCCGATCAGTGAGTAGCTGCATATGCCGACGATCTCCCAGCCAATGAACATCTGCAGCAGGTTGTCGGAAAGTACGAGCAGCAGCATCCCGCCCACAAAGAGGCTGAACAGGGCAAAGTACCTGGTGACGCCGCGCTCGCCGTGCATGTAGCCCAACGAGTAGATGGCGATCAGGAAACTCAGCCAGGCGACGACGTTGGCCATGAAGACGCTGAGCGGATCGGCGAGCACCCCTGCCTTCAGGGCGAACTGCGGTATCCATTCTACTTGGGACAAGACCTGTTGTCCGGCGATGGCACCGGGCAGCAACGTTGCTGCGGCAAGTGCTGCCAACAGGCATATGACCACTGCCCCGTAGCTCCCCATCTTGCGGTGAACCTTGGCCAGCAATGGGATGAGCAGCGCCCCAGTGATCGGAATCAACCAGCAGAGCCACGCCGCCATCATCTTCCCGTGCCTCCTGTGGTCACTGCCGCCAGGTAGGCTGAGTTGTTCCAGACAGCTGCCGCGGCTTGACTGGCAAAGCGGATGAAGGGATCCGGATAGAGGCCGATGACCAGGCACAGACCGGCCAGTGCGGCCATGGGAACAAGCATGGCAGCGGGCACTGGTCGTGCTTTCGCCACAGTTGCAGTTGGCCTCCCAATTACTATGACCTGAACGGTCCGCAGGTAGTACACCACCGAGAGGAGTACGTTCAAGACTAGCAGCATGGTGGGCAGGACCTGTTCCGCCTCGATTCCCGCACGAATGATCCACATCTCGCTCATGAAGGCGTTCAGCCCGGGCAGCCCCGCTATGGCCAACATGCCGAGAGTGAAGATGCCTCCCAGAGCAGGCACCTGCTTTGCCATTCCTGAGAGCGCGTGGATGCTCCTCGATCCAGTGGCGTAGAGAAAGGCACCAGCGCAAAGGAAGAGCAGCCCTTTGGCGAGCGCGTGGTTCAAGATGTGAAACAGGCTGCCGGTCAGGCCGTCAGACGTCCCCGTTGCCAGTCCAAACACGATATAGCCAATCTGCGCGATGCTGCTGAAAGCCAGCAGCCTTTTCAGGTCATCCTGCACCAAGGCCAGAAGGTTGCCGGTGAACATAGTCAACAGTGCGAGCACTAGGAGAACAGGCTGCCAGGTCCTGCTCAGAGGGAAGAAGACGATGCTGCAGGTCCTGATCAGACCATAGGCGCCAGCTTTGATCACTCCGCCGGACAGCATGGCACTAATGGGGCTCGGCGCAGCCGGGTGTGCGTCAGGCAACCAGGTGTGGAAGGGCACGACGGCGGCCTTCGTGCCGAAGCCGACGATGAAGAGTGCCAGGGTAACCAACGGCCAGATGTCCTGTGCGGCGGTCGCAGCCTCTGCCCGGAACGCCTGAGCGATATGGGCAAAGTTCAATGTCCCCGTGAGGCCGTAGAGCAAGGCGATGCCGAGGAGAAGCGAGATGTTACCAGCTGCGCTCATGATGGCATACTTCAGACCTGCTTCGACTGGCTCAGCCGCTTCGCTCTCAAAGGCCACCAACACGTAGGAGGCCACGCTCATGATCTCCCAGAACACGAAGAAGGTCAGAAAGTCGCCGCTAAAGCCCACCCCCACCATTCCCGCGACCATCAAGAGAAGGAGGGCGTAGTATTCGGCGTCGCTGCCTTCGCTTTCGCGATAGCGCGTGGAGTAGACGGCGGCGGCGATTCCCAGCAGGATTGCCACACTGGCCACAAGGATGCCCGTCAGGTCGATGGACAGGCACGCAGCCAGAAGTGAGGGTTCACAGTCCGCAGGCACGAGAGACAGTGGTCCTGCCCGCGTCGCCTGGTACAACGGGTAGAGCGAAGCGCCAGATAGGATCAAAGCGACGATGGCGCAGCCCTGGGCAGCAGCCTTTCCAAGCCTGGAGCTGAGAGCCCTGGCAATGGGCGTGGCCAGCGCGCCAAGCAGCAGGATGTTGATGGGTGGACTGAAGTCGATTGGCAGCGGTCCCATGCTAACCTACCATCTCAGTTTGCGC
>SMTZ1_10010656_pt1 | contig 11061 bp, 22 predicted proteins | sample DeeMarSWOR136_30_FD_25667 | JGI IMG/M metagenome (IMG submission 25667)
GGCGATGCCGATTGAATTCCACGACCGCTACTCGGCGCTGGGCCGAAAGCCCCCCAACCCGGCCACGATGTGCCGGGGCCAGTGCGAAGGGTTGGGCTTTTACCCGGTGCCCGCGCCGCCCGACCATCCCAAGTGGGGCGGCAAGGTGAGGTGTTCCCTGCCGGTCAGCGAGGAGGAGCGCCGACTCTGGTACGAGGCCGAGAAGAAGCATCCAACCGACGACGGCTGGCATTTTATCGTATGCCCCGAGTGCAAGGGGACAGGACTTCGAGTGGGGAAGGGGTAATGAAAAAAGCCAAGACCAAGACCCTGACCGTCTACGTTCTGGTCTGCCGCAACGGTGAGCTGCACAAGCCCGGTGACGAGGAGGAGGGCATGTTCTATGCGTGGCTGAACTACAAGGACGGGATGGAGGCGATCAACGATTACTACATCATGGGCGAGGAACTCAAAGACCTCGGGTGCGGGCCGCATCGGTTGGTAAAGCTGACGAACAAGGGGGCGAAGAAATGACCATCGAGATTCCCCTCTGGCTCTTGTGGGTCGTGGGCTCTGTGGGCGGAGCGTTTGTCTACTGCACGATAGCCGCGATCACCGCCGCCATCGCGCTCAAGATGGACACGCCGCCCATGGACCGGGACTCGGCAATCCTGACCGGATTCTTCTGGCCCTTTGTTGGACCGCTCGCCTTTTTGATGGGTATCCTGCACGGTATATTCTGGGTGGTCGAGAGGATGCTGGGCGTGATCAGCCCGGAGAAAAAGAAATGAGGGTGCTGGTGACCGGCTCGCGGGACTGGACCGACAAGGACCAGATCGCCTACTGGATCGACCGGGTCACCAAGGATCAGGACAATACGATCATCCACGGAGGGTGCCGGGGGGCGGACCAGATCGCGCACTGGATCGCCAAGGAGGACGGTCACGAGGTGGTCGTCTTTTACCCGGACTGGGGTGAGCTGGGCGCTCGAGCGGGCCCGCTGCGCAATCAGAAGATGCTCGATGAAGGCAAGCCGGACCTCGTGCTGGCCTTTCATGAGAACATCGGCACGAGCAAGGGCACCATGGACATGATCCGCCGGGCCAACAAGGCGGGCGTGCCTGTGTACCTGATCGGGATAGACATGGTCAAGTCAGCTCAAACCGCAACCAAAGCAAAGCCGCGAGTGAACGGGCGCGGAAGGAAAAAGGCGGAGACCTTCATCCCGTTCGTCAAGCCCGCCAACATCCTGATCGAGGTGCGCCAGATCAGCCCCAAGGCGGTCGTGACCCATCGCTTTTCCGAGAAGGCCAAGTTGGAGATGCGCTGCAAGCAGCAGGCACTGGGCTCGGTTAAAAAGGGACCGAAAGACCCGTTTCAGGAGTTCCTTGGTGCGCTCCACATCCTGCCGGGCATGGAGAAGAAGCTGCCCAAGGGCAAGCTCAAGATGTGGGAGTCTTGGCCGTACATCAAGGACGCCTTTGGCATGCCCGCCGTCGCGTTCAAGGCGGCCATCGTGAACGCCGCGATGGATGCTGGGATGTACAAGACCACCGTGCGCCGGGCGATCTTCATCGAGGCGGACCTGATCCCCTTCAAGTATGAGAAGCTCGTGATGCGCGAGGATGTCGTGCGTGTGGGCCCCAGCAAGGTGGCGGACCTCCGGTACCGACCGGAGTTTCAGAACTGGTCCGCGACCCTGCCGATCCAGTATCAGCCCAACATCCTCTCTAAGGAGCAGCTTCTCTCGCTCGTCAATCAGGCCGGGTTCGGCATCGGGATCGGGGAAGGGCGTCCCCAGAAGAACGAACTGGACTGGGGTCGCTTCGAACTGGTGAAGGTGGTCTGTGGCTAAGACGAAGAAGGCCGCCAAGCGAAAGATGGACCTTTATGCCAAGGAGTTGATGCGCCTCGAGCGCCTCAGCGGCGGCGAGCTGACGGCGGATCAGGTTGTGGAGGCGGCGCGCCCGGCGAACTCGCCGCTTCACAACTATTTCGAGTGGTCGGACACCAAGGCGGCGCGGGCGTGGAGAAAGCATCAGGCCGGGACGCTGATCGCCTATATCCGCATCCCGGTCGTGGGCGAGGAAGGCCACGTCACCAGCGCCCGCAAGTACGTCAACGTGCGGATGAAAGAAGACGGTGAGGAGGACCGCCGGGTGTACGTGAGCCACAAGAAGGTGGTGAGCGACCCGGAGCTGCTGGCGCAGGTGATCGATGCCGCCCAGAGGCACCTCGTCTACTGGCGCGAGCAGTACGGGATGTACAGGGAGCTGGCGCGTGCCAGCAAGCATGTCCAGCAAGCCATCGACAAGATCAAGAAGGGGAAGCAGAGGTAAGGTATGGCAGGCGTGGATGGCCGGGGCGAGAAGAGGCAAGGAGTGCCTAGTCGCTTCAAGGCTGCGCCGAGCCAAGGGCCGGGGCTTCGGCTCCGGCGACATTCGTCGCTCTTTGAGATATGGCAGGTGGGGATTGTTGGGTTATGTCTCGTACTGTTTGGGACTGACCCGCAGCGCCATCGCAAGTCAAGGCAGGCGTGGTATTCTAGGTCAGGCCACGTCGCGCAAAGGTCGGAATTGTTCCGATGCGCCAAGGCAGGCCGGGTAGCGCAAGGCCGGTCACGCTTAGCTCAGGACGGGCTGGGCATGACAAGCCGCGCCAAGGCAGGCACGGTCAGTCAAGGCCGGACACGCCTAGCTCAGGAAGGACAAGCCAAGGCAGGCGAGGCCTGTCGAGGCGGGGCTCGTCCTGAACAGGTGTCCTTAGCTTTGACGGGGCGAGCAACGCCAAGGGCCGGGGCTTTTGCCCCGGCTAATATTCGGATGAACGCATGATCGGCAAGTGCCCCAAGTGCGGCTGCACCAAGGCGGTCGAACGCTACGTGATAAAGGGCAGGGTCTGGGTGGCCTGCGATTCGTGCACGGCCAAAAAGTACGGCAGCACCTTCCACGCGGCGGCGCTGGAACTAAACGGCATGAAGAAGAGGAAGAGGAGGAAGAAGAAATGACGGCGATGGGAGACAAGATCGGAGACAAGGTCTGGATCATCCTCTCCGGTGATCTGGGGTACATCGGGACGTATGAGAAGAAAAAGGACGCTCTCGAGTGCCTGAACGAGCGCAACAAGATCGGGGACCGATACCGCGACGACTGGCGCTCGAGATGCTTCGAGTATACGAGGGGCAAGGAGGTCAAGGGGAAGAGGGGCCCGGTGAAGAAGAAGGCCAAGCCCCCCACGCTGGAGGAGCAGAACAAGAATCTCCGGCGGCTGGTCGATAATCTAAAGTTTGAGTTGCGCCGCAACTGCTACAAGAAGGTGCCCAATCCCACCGGGCAGCGGTACGACTGTGTCGTCTGCGGTTCACCCCAGCAGGCGCGGGACATGGGCGGCATCCACTCGGATGACTGCCGGATCGGGCAGCTCCTGAAGGAAAAGGCATGAAGTACCGCTGCAACGCCTGCCACGAGTTTGTCGAGACCTCTGTCGTGGCCGATGGCTTTCGGCACTCGGAGACCTGCGACGGACTTCTTTCCCCGGCTCCCATATTCCCGGAGGAGATCATGAGCGATTCGAACTACCGCGAGATGGAGGGCCTTCGCAAGGAACTGGACGCCGCCGTCAAGGAGGCGCTGCGGTTCAGGCGCGAAACCGAGCGGCTGAGGAACATGCTCGACAATGCGAAGAAGCTGGGCCGAGAGGCCATGAAGATCAAGGACGCCGAGATCGGGCGGCTGGAGAAGGAGCGGGACCACTGGAAGCATCGCGTCGATTCCGAGCACGAGGTGTCCGAGAGCCTGAAGGAAGACAACTTTAAGCAGTTCGGGGAGCTTGCCGAGGCCGAGGGCAAGATCGAGCAGCTCGAGAAGCAGCGCGCCGTCGAGGCCAAGGAGAATGAGCGCCTGCGCGGCGAGCTGAATCTTGTGCCGGATGACCTGCAGGCCGCCGTGACCGAGATCGAGCGGCTCAAGAAGCAGGCGGACGAAGCTTGCGGTGCCGCGAGCGACCTCATCCACCGCAAGGACGCGGTGATCAATGGGCAGCAGGAGAGGATCGAGACGCTCACCCAAGAGTCAAAGTCGGAAATCAAGCAGCTAAGGCGCGAGCTGGAGGAGGCCGACGAGGAGATCGAGCGTCTGCGGTTCGAGCTTTTCGAAATCGCCCAAGTCCCCTGCGCGAACCTGAAGATCGAGGTGCAGGACACCGGCCACCGGCACGAGGTGGCGCGCACCTGCAAGGACATGCCCGACGTGGAGGTGCCCTGTGTGATGTGCCGGGCGGCGCGGGCGCTGGAAGGGAAATGAGTTCATGGAAAAGGGAACTGCGGGACTGGACTTTGATCGTGCTGGCGCCGGTCGCGGCAGCAGGCGCCGTGGCTGTGATACTCCTGTGGGTTTTTTTAGCGGACATTTTCGGGGAAGGTGATGGAGATTAGGAAGCACCGCTGGATCAAGTACCACGCGCCGGAGGATAAGGAGCTTGAGACCGTCATCTGGTGCGCCGACTGTGGCCTCTCGCAGCTCGAGTGCGCGGACCCGGAAAAGGACGAGTGCCGATTCGAGATGATCCCGATCCTGACGGGTGTGAAGAAGCGCTTGGAGCTGCTGTGCGGCGGCGAAGACCCTTGGGAGCTGGGGAAAGGCGTCGAGGCGATGCTGGACGCCGAGGAGCTTCGGGATGCGGAGCTTCGGGCGGCCAATGAGAAGATCGCCAACTTGACGGGGCAGGTCATCGGGATCAGGCAGAATCTGGACAGGGCTCAAGCCGAGGTGGATCGGATGATTGGCTGGCGCGGACGATACGAGGACTTGATGGATCAGCTCCGGGAACTGGAGAGCAGGTACAATTCGCTGTTCCGCGACCTGCAAGAGTGCCGCGAGCGGGCCCAGACGGAAGAGGCCAGCGCGATCCAGTGGCGCGACGAGTGCGGCAGGCCCCAAGTCGAAAAGCAAAAGCTCCATCAGGACTTGGAAAAGACCAAGGCGACCATCAGGAACTTGCGCTCGGAGAATGCGGTCCTGAAGGAACGCATCCGGGAACTGGGGGACTCCCTTTGCACCAAATCTCATCTGTATGAGATGGAGGCGGGTCGGGACCGCTGGCGCGAGCGCTGCCAGAAGGTCGAAGTCGAGCTGGCCGAGAAGGAAAAGGCGCTCGAGGTGGCCAACAATGAGATCGATGTCTGGGTGTCCGCCTCGGGTGAGACGGACCCGGAGATGCTCCGGCGCAAGATCGCCTCGCTCAAGCAGACCATCCGGGAGAAGAACAGGGAGCTGGTGGAGGGCGAGGTTCCCCGGCTCCCCGAAAAGGGATTGTGCCCGGACTGCGAGAAGATTTGGGAGTACTTTACCAAGGGGGCGCCGGGCCGGGTCAAGACCCCGATGGGTTATGCGCGGGGCAAACCGGTTGTCCTACCGTCGAACATGCCCGGCTTGGTGCGCTGCGGAATGTTCCTCGGGGACTCTGTTTTCCTTCCCATGCCAAAGTTCTACCTGCACAAGACCTGCGCTGGTAGACTAGAAAAGCTTCAAGGCACCGGGCTCTTGGAGGGTCAGACGGTGCTGGAAAGATATCCATGAGCGACGAGGAGAGAAACGGGGACTCGGACGGGTGCTGCGGGTGCATGTTCATACTATTCGTGATCGCGGCGCTGGTGATCCTCGTCGTTGAGAGTTGCCAGAGTCGCGACGACTTGCAAGAAAAGGAGCAGGGACATGAAAGCGGAATTCTGCCAGTGGTGCTCGAGGCCTCTGGCCAAGGGTACAAGGCACATGCAGATGCACAACCTCTGCCACATGGCCGAGCGGGCAAGCGTTCGGGATCAGACCATCACTCTGATGCTGGCCGAGATCGAGGTGGCCGTCAAGGAGGTCATCGGCAAGTACCAGATTCGCCCCAAAAACGACTCGCGAAAGCGGGCGCCGAAGACGGCCAAGCCTTCACAGGCCAAGAAGAAGGCCACCCAAAAAAAGAAGCTGCGCAAGCCCGCTGCCAAGAAGGCCAGCCGGGCCAAGCCCAAGCGCAAAGCCGGGAAAAAGAAGCTCCGCAAGGGCGGGGCGAGGAAGGTGAAGAGCCGTGGCCGCAAGAAAGCTAAGTAAGGAGAAGACCCTGCGGCTGCGGGCGCAGCTCGCGCACTTTGTCAGGGCGCACGGGCGCGTTTCGTTTGCTTCCCTGAAGGCCATCGGGAAGGATTACGGGATCACCCCCGAGGCGGTCCGCTACCACGTTGCCTTTGTCAAAAAGAAGCTCCGCGTGGGGCCGCGAAAGAATCACAGGTGGGCGGGCGCGGGGCTCTCGGCGGCGCTCAGGCGCCGGGCGCGGGGCTTGCTGGAGCTGGCCGAGAAGATCGACCGGCTCGAAGCAGCGGCCAAGGAGGCGATGCGGTGATGGAGTGGGCGGAGTTTGTCTCGCGCTGCGCCTTTGCGGCGCTCGTTCTCATCGGGGTCGTGGCCCTCGCGATCCGAAACGCCCGGTACAACCAGAAGCTGAGCCTGCCCGATCCGATCTGGCCCGTTTGTCCCGTCTGCCAGAAGCGGGCTCCGCTGGGCAGGTGCCGAAACAGCAGCGGCCTTCACTGCGCCAAGTGCTGCCGCCGGGTCAAGACCTCCTTTGAAGAGGCCTATGACGGCGAGGTGGCCACGCACGCGAACAACTGGACCTACGTGCCCGACCCGGACCTTGATGGCGGCGAAGAGTCCAGTTAGACTGGTTGGTCATGGGAGAGGTCGAAGGGTCAGTTAGAAAGCGGCTGGACATCCCCACGCGGGAGGAGCACAAGCGCCACATCAAAAAGCTCTGGTGGACGTGCATCATCTTGGCGACTCTGGTCTTTCTCGCGGCGGGGGGCTCCTTTGCCGGGATGATGCTGGCAGGCACCCCGGCGGCGGTCGTGGTCAACATCTCCACAGGGATATTCCAGATCATCGTCCTCTCCTATGGGCTGGGCTTTTTCGTGCCCGCGTTCCTGACCTCGCTCGCCCGGCTGTCCCTCGGCATCGAGATGAGCCGGGTCGGCGTGGAGGTGGGAGTCGAGACCGCCGAGATGCTCGAGACCACCCGCAAGAGAGCGGACGATCTTGGTGAGACGGTCAAAAAGCACCTCGAGGAGGCGGTCCGAAAGGGCCTTGAAAAGTTCGCTGAGCACGCCCGCGAGATGCAGGACGAGATCGGCCAGCGGATCGCGACCGAAATCGACTCGGCGCTCGAGGAGGTCTTTGGCGAGAACGGTGCCTCTACGGAAGGGCCTATTTCACCCTCGGAGGCTAGGGTAAACGAGCCCGATAGGGCATTGGAGGAAGCCCCATGAAGCCGCACCGGATCATCGAGTACGTGAACGAGCGGGGAGAGGTCAAACAGGCCGCCGTCGAAGCCAAGGGCAAGGGCCTGATTGAAGACCTCACGCTCTCGACCGGCTTTAACCCTACCAAGGTGATCGTGGTCTGCTCCTCCTGCTTTACCGTGGGCACGCTCGATTTCCCAACGGGGTACAAGTTCCGCGACATTGACGCGCTGGAGGGATTCAAGAGCGTCGAGGGCGTGTGCCTTCGCTGCAAAAAGACCGTCCCCATGGTGGCCGTCGATCCCAACACAGAAAGCGGCGGAACGTGGGAACACCTGAAGCTCGCCGCCCAGCGCCTCAAAGAACAGACTAACAACCCCGACGCGGAGCTTCGGCTATGAACGAGCCTCGCCGCGACCTGTCGCTCTCGCGCCCCATCCGCAAGGTGGACCCGAAGAAATTTTCGAACCTCGAAAAGGCCAAGAAGGTCTTGGCCGAGGTGCCCGCGCTCCATGCGCGCCTCGTGGCGCTCGTGGGCAGGATGGAAACGTGCGCCGCCGAGCTTGATGAACTCACAGCCACGGCGCGCCATATCAAAAAGGAACTGGAGGAACGAGATGCCGGAGAAGGAACAGCCCGCTCAGACGGGGACTGAGGAAAAGCCCCAAGTCGAGCAGCCCAAGCTCACGGTCGAGCAGCAGGAGTACATGCAGGAGCTGGCCAAGCTCGTCAACGCCGAGGCGTTCATCATGGACTTTTGCTACGGCGCGGCCCTCAAGGTCGTCGAGACCAGAACGCCGCCCAGTCCGCAGCAGTTCCAACAGTTCCAAGCCGATCTGGGAGGCGGGCAGCTTCCGAGCATCGCCGGAATGCTGGCCTGCAAGCTCTATGAGAACGTCAGGAAGGAAGTCGAAGACAAGAAGCTCGCCCCTCCAACGGGCATGGAAGGACGTGAAGGAGCTTCTGTCGAAGAAGCGCCCTGATCTTCTGCCCCTCAAGCTCCACATAGGCTGCCCGGAAATCCTCAAGCGCCGCCGCGTGGACGAGCGCGCCTATGCGCACGTCGGGCACAAGAACGGCATCTGCATCGCAGAGGACGCCAGCGAACTTGAGGAAGGCTACATCTACGGGCTGCTGCTTCACGAGGTCGGGCACATCGGGGCGGCCAAGGACGGCTGGCCGGAGGCCGAGAAGAGCGCGAACGACTGGGTGGAAGCCGAGCTGGGTTGGAAGATCATCTACCGGGGTCAGCCCCCGCTAGAGTGGATTCCCATCCAGCACTAGGCAAACGGTGTACACCACGGTGCATACTCTTATTGCAAGTTCCGTGCCAGCCTAGTCCAGCGGGATGAACTCGGAGAGGTCCATCTGGATCATGGTCGGGGCAAACTCCCCGTAGAACGCACGGGGCACGTCCTTGACGCCCAGCCAGCGCTTTTTATAGTGCGGCGGCGGCCCGTGCTCGTAATAAACCGAGCCGTTCCTTCGCAGGATGATCGCCACCCACATTCTCGCGTGCGGATTGGCCCGGCGAAGCGCGGCGGCGCGATGGCGGCCTTCGTGCCCTTGAACCTCGCCGGTCTTCATGTCCACGCGAAGCATCGGCATGATGATATTGTCCCCGTGCACGGCGTAATAGTTGAAATCCTCCAGCTCCGGCGGGCCCCCCTCGACGAACTGGCGCAGGCTCTGCGGATCGGAGGTCGTCAGCGTCAGAAACTCGATGGGCCACATGGGCACGATTCCGACCGCCTTGTTGGCTCGGGCGTGCACGAGATGATCCTCGGTCACCGCCAGCTCCCCACCCCCGGTTATCCCGGCCAGACTCGGGATGTCCGCAAGCTTGCGATTGTACTTTGGGCTCATCGGTTAGCCTGCCGTCACGAAGGAATCAGTCGAAGCTCGTGGGCGGAGATTTCGTTGGCGTCCACCACCAGCTCGGACTCTTCCTCTTTCCCCCGCATGATCACAGCCTCGGGGTGCACCGGCACCTCCACCACGATCATCGGGATGCCCTCGGCGGCAATCGGCGCGAAATGCCGCCATTTTTTGGCCAGCCGAAGATCGAAGGTCATCCCCACGGGGCCCATGTCCGCGCCGGACTGCCACGCCTCGAGCGCCTCGGGCGTCATGGCCCGGTACATCGGAAAGACCTCGCCCAGCTGGTCGCGCACCTCCTCCTGCAGGGCCTCGAGGTATTCCCCGTAGCCGGGCAGGCCTTGAATGTAAAGCGCGGCGTTGGGGTCGCCAAAGTCCGCCACCCCTCCGGCCCAGATCATCTCGGCCTCCCAGATGGGTGGCGTGACCGGCACCCTCGAGAGGTCCACTTCGTCCGCGAACCAGCTCAACTTGCATCAGGAAAATCGGTTGGCCTATGGTTCGCGAAACTCCTCTCCCCTCTCCATCGTCCAGTGCTCTGCCTCGTGCTCGGGTAGCAGATCGATCAGGTCGGACCGGCCCCACGCCTCCGCGACCCGCCACAGCTCCATCTGCCCCTCCGGGTCTCTCAGGCGAAGGGCGCCAAGCGGCGTACCGACAAAGCCCCGGTCGATGATGTAGCGCGCATAGTCCTGAGCCTCGTTCTTGGTGGTGAAAACATTCACCGCAGCGGCCTCGCGGTCATTGTCGTAGACGATCACGACATACTTCATGCCCTTTTCCTCCAGTTCGCCTCCATGATGCCGGGGCCGATCTCGTCGATCCACTTGGCTCCGGCGCGTCCGAGCGCTTTTCGAAGCGCGCACTCGTTGGCAAAGCTGTCTCTGTAATGCACGAGAAGCTCGAGGGGTTCTTCCCGGACCAGTTCCACCTTGGTGATGCGGCCCTGATCAAAGAGGGGCTGGAGAATCGCATCCACCTCGGGCCGCACCGCCACCGATATAAAACCGTGCTGCCTTGCGAGGTCGAGAGCCCGCTCTATCACGCTGAGAAGTTCGTACATCTTGCCACCGGGTTGCCATCGCTCCCTGAAGTGCTCCCGATCTGCTAGATCGTGCAACTCCATTCGAGATTCCCACAGCGCCTCAACCAAAACATCGATCAGCTCCTCCTCGATTGACCGCCGCATTACAACACCCCTCAAAACAAGTCACCACCAGCATCAGTCCCACCACGCCCGAATGAGCCCGCTTACCACCACATCCAGCTCGTCCGGCTTGGCGTAGCCAAGCGTGTGCAGTACGGTCTGCTAGAACGGGTGAGTATTCCCGGCCAAACTCGACCGCATGAATGCGGCTTGCCAGCATCCCCAGAACGCGGGCCACGGTGGCGCCGCTGAACTCTCCGTAGCTGCGCACGATCTTCACGATCTTCCGGGCATCCTCGACGCCCATGCGCTCGGTGCGGAAATTCAGGGTGCGACCTGCGATCCCGAAAAGATCGCCATACCCCATCATGACCAGCGCCGCGTTAAAGTTCTCGGGCGCGATTTTGGCCAGATACTCTTCCAGCCTTCTCAGCGACTTTTTCGCCATCGTTAATCCTCCAGCTGTTCAAGCAGGTCGTAGAGCTGCCGCGCAAAGTCCTCGAGGGTCGAGGCGTCGGCTGCCGCATCGGAGAATTCCCCCGCCTCGAAGTTGTCTTCGAGTTCATTTGCGATGCCCTGAATCCGGTTGATCAGGCTCGCGATCTTGCGCTCAGTCGGAGGCATGGCGCTCCTGCCGGGGCCGTGGACTTTTCTCCTTGGGTTTTCCTCCATCTCTTCCTCCTCCGATTCGCCCTCGTAGTACTCTTCGTACTCCTTCTGGATGGCCTCCCACGCCTCGTCGCCTTCTCCACGGGTGTCAAAGTACTGCACGTTCACGAAC
>SMTZ1_10013603_pt1 | contig 11059 bp, 11 predicted proteins | sample DeeMarSWOR136_30_FD_25667 | JGI IMG/M metagenome (IMG submission 25667)
TACCCATCATTGCCCTCGTTGATACTGATAATTCACTTCAATATATTGATCTCGCAGTTCCCTGCAATAACAAAGGTCGTAAATCCCTATCTTTGACTTACTGGCTTCTAGCCCGACAAATTCTTCGAGAACGAGGTCAGCTCGCTCCTGAAGCTGAATTCCCATTCAAAGTAGAAGACTTTGAAGCTATCCTACGCCGTATAGAAAGCTAAACTCAGTTTTTTCCTTCTTTCAAATCATTTTTCTCGTCTCTACTTCTTTCAACAAACCATGGAAAGGCTATTAAGCGCCTAGCTCGGAAACGACTCGTAATTCCCCAAATGAAATCAGGCGAAAATGCCTAGTTCCGATTACAATTTCATTTCAGGAGGTAAATAACAATGGGCAGAGGCTCAGGTTTTGGTAAAGTCATCCTCTTTGGTGAGCATTTTGTTGTCTATGGGTTTCCGGCAATAGCTGCCGCCGTAGGATCCACCACAATTGCAACAGTCCGACGAATTTCAGAACCCGGTTGGAAAATCACCGATAATCGTCCCGCGGTCCCTGGATACAAGAAAAAGAAATTGAATGAGCAAAAAGTGTCCATTGACAATATTCTCCGTTTTGCTGATATTGATGTTAGTCAAGAAGGTCTTCACATTACACTCGGTGGCAAACTTGTCTGTGCCAGTGGTATCGGAGCAAGTGCTGCAAGCTGTACCGCCATTGCACGGGCGCTAAGCGACGAATTCAGGCTAGGTTGGGATGACAATAAAGTCAACGCATGTGCCTATGAGGGCGAACTAGGCTATCATGGCACTCCTAGCGGTATTGATAATACCGCTGCGACTTTTGGTGGAATCGTCTGGTATAAACGCGATCTCAACGGTGGAGACCCTACCATTGAAACAATCAAACTGAAGGAACCTACGGACATAGTAATTGCCAGCACTGGCATCACGGCTAGCACAAAAGAAGTGGTCGGTGATGTACGGAAACTGAAAGAAGAGAAAACCAAATGGTGGGATCAAATCGCTGAGGATTATGCAGAAATTGCTGAAACTGCACGGAAAGGCTTCGATGACATGGATCTCCAACTAATTGGTTTACTCATGAATCAAAACCATAATCTGCTAATTGAAATTGGGGTTTCCTGTGTTGAGTTAGAGGAACTCGTGGGCGTCTCTCGGCAAGCAGGAGCGTGGGGTGCCAAATTAACGGGTACTGGACGTGGTGGCAATATGGTAGCATTGACGCCTGGACGGGATCTCCAAAATAATGTGTTTGGTATAATCAAACAACGGGGCTTTTCAGCCTGGCGATATAGAATTGGAGTCTAAAAACTTGAGAGGTGAATAGTAATGGGTCTGCGAGAACATCTAAAAAAACTTGGGAAAGAAGGTTCTCTTCTAAAAATAGCAAAACCAGTGTCAAAACGATTAGAAGCTGCTGGAATATTAAAAACAGTTGAACCAAAACCAGTCCTCTTTGAAAACGTGAAAGATTCGGAGTTCCGAATTATGGGCAATCTCTTTTGTAGTAAAGATAGTATCGCCTCTTATCTCGGCATATCTACAAGTGAAATTATTCCCACTCTTAGCAAAGCCATTGAAGACCGCTCCGCTCCTGAAGAGGTCAAGGTTGCTCCCTGTCAAGAAGTTGTTGAAAAAACGGTTGACCTCGACAAGGTGCCTATTGTCTTTCACAACGAGCGAGATGGTGGCCCGTATATCTCATCAGCTGTTGTTGTGGCCGGGCATCCCAAATATGGACAAAACCTTGACTTCCACCGAGCGATGCAAATTAAGAAGGATACAATGAGCACACGCGTCGTTGCCAAAAGGAATTTTCACACTTTCATGGAAGACCTTGGAACAGTGGATGTTGCATTTTGTATCGGTAATTCACCAAACATCTTGGTTGCAGCTGCTACTAGTGTCGAAATTGGCATCAACGAGCTTGAAATAGCCAATGCCTTAGAGCCGATTCGGGTGGTGAAAGCGCAAACCTCAGATTTGCTCATTCCCGCTGATTGTGAGTGGGTCCTCGAAGGTAAAGTATACAGGGATAAACGACATGACGAGGGTCCTTTCATTGACTTAACTCAAACCTATGATGTCATCCGAAATGAACCCCTCTTTGAAGTTACTTGTATCACACACCGAAGAGATGCAATATGGCAGGCTCTTCTACCGGGTGCCTTTGAGCATAAGGTACTCATGGGAATGCCTCGGGAACCAACCATTTTCCGTAAGATCAACGAGAAGGGTGTTCGCTGCTTAGATGTGAATATTGACCCTGGTGGATGCAGCTGGCTCCATGCGGTAATTCAAATCGATAAACACCGCGAAGAAGACGGTAAACTTGCCATTGAAGGCGCTTTTGAAGGTCACCGAAGTCTCAAACACGCCTATATTGTCGATAAGGATATCGACATCTATGATCCCTATGACGTGGAATGGGCTATGGCCACCCGGTTTCAAGGAGATGTTGACCTCGTTGTCAAAGAGAAAGAACGAGGAAGTAGTTTGGATCCCAGCTCTGAGCCTGGAACCTACCTTACGACCAAATTAGGTTTTGATCTTACTGCTCCTCTGAAAGTCGAGAAAGGGAAAACCTTTGCCAAGGCAAGCTTTCCTCAAGTTGATTTGAAGAAGTACCTCGAGGAGTGATTCGCGATATGAAACTAACTAAACTCCATCAAGAGATGTTACAAGGCAAACATGGTTACGCTGCTCAGAAAAGTATGGAAATTCTCAACGCACTCGGTGAAATATACGAAGCAGAACGTATGGTTCCTGTTACTTCAGTGCAAATCGCTGGTGTAAGTTACGCAAATTTGGGTGAACCAGGGCTAGACTGGCTTGCACAAATGGCTGAAGATGGACAGGTTCGTGTCCTAACAACACTCAACCCTGCTGGTATGGATCTCGAAAATTGGCGGGTATTAGGTATTGATCCAGAATTTGCCAAGAATCAAGAACGGGTAATCGATGCTTTTGCGAAGATGGGCATTATCACAACTTGTACCTGTACACCATATTTAGTGGGTAATCTTCCCCATTTTAGAGAACACATCGCCTGGGCTGAAAGTAGTGCAGTGTGTTTTGCCAACTCGGTAATTGGGGCAAAAACAAACCGCGAAGGTGGTCCCAGTGCATTGGCTGCAGCCATAACTGGATTTACACCAGAGTATGGTTATCATCTCGAGAAAAATCGCCAAGCTCACATAATAATTACTGTGAAACCCTCAATATCTGGAACAGCTCAATTTGGAACTTTAGGAAAAGTCATTGGAGACATCCTTGACGCTAATGCTGAATGGACTATCCCTTATATCACTGGCATTTCTGTAGCAAACACTGACGAACTCAAATCCTTTTGTGCCTCAATTGCCACATACGGGGGCACAGCACTCTTTCACATGAACGGGGTAACTCCCAACAGGACCAAGATTCCCAAAGAAAACATCATTGTCAGTGAAAACGACTTAGCACAAGCTGAAAAGGAACTGAACGAAGAAGACGCCAAGATTGACTTTGTGAGTATTGGCTGTCCTCATGCCTCACTGCGTGAAATACGTCATATCGCTGAACTTGTAGCAGGAAAACATGTGAAGAAAGAAACCTGGATTACAACAGCACGACCAACAAAACAAGTTGCTGACCGAATGGGTTATACAAAAATCATCGAAGCGACCGGAATCAAGTTCGCCTGTGATACCTGTTGTGTTGTGGCTCCCATTAGGGGTCGATTTACAGGATTATGTACAGACTCCGCAAAAGGTTGTTATTATGGCCGGGGACGTAACAAATTCCAAACCAAACACTGCTCACTCGAAGAATGCATAGAGGAGGCGTTCGCAGAATGACCACAAAATTTGAGGGTCGAAAAATCTCCCCGGGTGAGGTCACCGGAGAAGCCCTAGTTACTACTCAAGGCCTTTCCTTCTACGGCGGAGTGGATCCTGAAACAGGTGTAATAGTCGAAAAAGATCATGAGTTAGAAGGGCAATCAATCACAGGTAAGGTTCTCGTGTTTCCCCGTGGAAAAGGGTCAACTGTTGGTTCTTATGTCCTGTACCAGCTGGCGAAAACGGGGAAGGGACCAGTAGCCATTATAAACCAGGAAACAGAAACCATTGTTGCCGTTGGTTGTATTATCAGTGACATCCCTGCCATTGATCGAATTCCAATTGAGAAAATCAAGACCGGTCAGAAACTTCGAGTTGACGCAACAAACGGGTTGGTAGAACTCCCGTAACACTCATAGCACTAACACATTGTTGATGTTCAATTGGAACTCTCTTCATTCTTCAAGGGGGTTTAGCTTTGGTAACGACACGAATGAAATCGGATACAAAGAAAAAAGGAACACGCACTGAAGATCGGAAACAAGAGCATATTCGAATTTGCTTAGACCGAGAAATAGAATCTAACACTCCTGCGGGCTTTAATGATATTACGCTAATCCATAATGCAGTACCTGAAATTAACCTCGATGACGTGAATCTTCAGTGTACCTTCCTCGGGTATAAACTTCAGGCTCCCATCATGGTTACAGCAATGACAGGCGGCCATGAGGAAGCCTTACCAATTAACCATCATATTGCTCAAGCAGTAGAAGCCTTAGGTCTAGCCATGGGCGTGGGAAGCCAACGTGCAGCAATAGAAGATTCGACTCTCGCTCCATCCTTTAGCGTCACACGTGAAAACGCTCCTACAGCATTCATAATTGGAAATATCGGTGCTCCTCAACTTTCACTAGGGTATGATGTTAAAGAAGCTGAAATCGCCATCAAAATGCTAGAAGCCAATGCCCTTGCCATCCATTTCAATGCAGCCCAAGAGGCTATACAACCCGAAGGTGAAGCACACTTTTCAGGAGTACTTCAAGCCCTTCGACGATTGACAAAAAGTCTTTCAACTCCCATTATTGCAAAAGAAACAGGTGCTGGAATAAATCCTGATAACGCTGAACAACTTGCAAAAGCAGGAGTAAAAGCCATTGACGTGGCAGGACTGGGGGGCACAAGCTGGCCCGCTGTCGAGGTTGAGCGTGCAAAAACTGAAGATGCCCTGAAAGCCACACTTGGTCGCTGGTTTACAGACTGGGGCATCCCCACTGCAGTTGCTACATTTGAAGTTACCCAAAAGAATCTATCAATACCAGTTATTGCATCAGGTGGAATTCGAACAGGCGTAGATATTGCGAAATCTATCGCTCTGGGTGCTACTGTTGGAGGAGTTGCACTTCCCGTTCTTTCTCCTGCAATGCTCAATGCCAAAGCAGTTCAAGTATATTTGGCCTCTCTTATCCAAGGACTAAAAGCGACAATGTTTCTCGTTGGTGCCAAAACACTTGAAGACCTCACAAAAACACCACTCATTATTCAGGGGGCTACTCGTAATTGGCTTGAACTCCGTGGACATAACCTCGAAGAACTTGCGATGCGGAGTATTCGTTAGATTTGTTTTTGTCAGAGTATAGTGTGAGAGGAAAAAGCTTTAAAAGCCGTGTCGATTGCTACTCAGTCGCCACAGCCACGGGTCGATAATTATCGGCTGCTGGCCTCGACAAGACCCGATGAATAAGCAATGAGGTGCTCTTGTTGTCAAAACCCCATGTAAAATTTACTGCGCCAAAAGAACTGCAAGATATCGCATATGAGATAGTTGAAGTCGCTCGTGATACGGGTAAGGTCCGTAAAGGAACCAACGAAACAACCAAAGCCGTTGAACGAGTTATAGCAAAATTTGTTGCCATCGCTGAAGATGTAGATCCTCCAGAAATCATCTTTCATCTTCCAATTATGTGTGAAGAAAAGAATATTCCTTACATCTTCGTTGCCAGCAAAAACAAACTTGGTTCTGCACTTGGCATTGATGTCCCTTCTGCCTCTGCAGCCATCATTGAAGCCGGTGAAGCACAACGGCTCATCGATGACCTAACCAAGAAACTAAAGGATCTACAAAAATAGGGAACCTGAACTGGTGACCCAAAAATGAGTCAAGAAGACGCGGGTATTCCATCTGAAGTAGTCCAAGTCGTAGGTCGAACTGGACTCACCGGAGAAATCATCCAAGTGCGAGTTCGTGTACTAGAAGGGCGTGATCAAGGTCGCATCCTCACCCGCAATGTGAAGGGTCCAATCAGAGAAGGCGACATCCTGTTACTCCGTGAAACAGAACGCGAGGCTCGAAAGATAAGAACGCCCTAACCGTCAACAAGGATGGGAATATGAATGGTCAAAAAATACACCTGTTCATTCTGTGGGACAGATGTCGAACCCGGAACCGGATCTATCTACGTGAAGGGTGATGGTAGCCTCCTGTATCTTTGTTCAAGTAAATGTCGTCGAAGTGAAATCTATCTAAAACGAAGAGCTCGCCGCCTCAAATGGACAGAAGTGTATGAAGAACGGATTCGTCGCCGTGCTCAAGCTGCCAAGGCTAGGAAAAAAGTGAAAGCAAAGCCTAAAGCGAAGCCTAAGGCGAAGAAGAAGGAAGAGAAGCCTAAGGCAAAGCCTAAAGCGAAGCCTAAGGCGAAGAAGAAGAAAGAGAAGTCAAAGCCCAAAGATAAGAAGACAGAGAAAAAATCAAAATCCAAAGAAGGAAAATAGGGGACAACACTTCTTGGGTCCAAGTCGTTAGATGCAATTGTTTTCGAAGTGCTTATGACTTATCTCGGTCCAGGTCCATATTCCCCAAAATTGCATCTGCAAGTTTTTGGAGATCCTGGTGAGGCCATTCTGGGCATTCTTCCACTAAGAAGTCTGTTATCTGAGTTTGGTGAAGTTCTCGATTTGAGTACTCTTGAGCATATTCCTGGCAGATCTGACGAATATCGTAAGTGGCCAATACTGGTGTCTCTCTCCACCTAACAATATACGCGTTGATAGGTTCAAATCCGTCTTGAGCAAGATCCAGATTCGTTTCGTGTTGCCAAAGAGCTACTTCTTTTTTTGCATTTTCAGGTTCATCAGAGGCGTGAGCAACATTTACCCCGCCCACTAGACCATATTTTCCACGAAGGCTTTCGGGGCTAGCCTTCTCAACAAAAGTGGCCCCAAGAACATCGCGAAGACGAGCGACGATATGTTTCCCCTCTAACACTGTTGCAATCACATGACCAACTTGGATAAATTTCAGCAACCAAGGATAGAAGAATTTTCCTTGATGGATGGCGTAGTGTTTTTCTGCTATATGTTGTGGTACGGCCATCTCTGTGAAACCTTTTATCGTTATATCCGGAAGCGCAGTCAGAATTTGTTCAAAGATGGCAGCACTAACACCGCGTCTCATTGTCGCGTCCGGTTTTAGCACCAGCAGAGTTTGTTCCATTGGAAACACCTTGTGCAGGCACAATTGGCTTCGTTTACAAAAAACCTTCTCTAGGTGGAATAATTCTAGGTGGGTTCGGAATCTAACTACATAAGCCTTAAATATCGCAATCTTGTCCCACCAAACGAGAGACCATTGCTCCCAGTATTCCAGTTTGTCAAAGAAGGTGCCATGAATGCCAATCCGCCAACCAATTGTCACCATGTTGGGTCATATTGACACTGGAAAAACGAGCCTGCTAGATAAAATCCGTGGGACTGGGGTTCAAGCCCGAGAAGCTGGAGGAATCACACAACAAATTGGAGCGAGCTTTTTCCCGATTTCAACCGTGAAAGAACTAGTCGGGCCTCTCATGAAATCGTTCAAACGCCGACTTACTCTTCCTGGGCTTCTCGTTATTGATACGCCAGGTCATGCTGCATTCTTTAACCTTCGTAAACGCGGAGGCGCAGTGGCTGACATAGCAATCTTGGTCGTTGATATTGTAGATGGCCTCCAACCCCAAACCTATGAGTCTCTTCGCATTCTCCGCGCTCGCAAAACACCTTTCATAATTGCACTCAATAAAGTTGATCGACTACCAGGGTGGAAACCCCAAGAAACATGGGTCATCTCCCAATCGATAGCCGCCCAATCCGAATATGTCAGAGGACAACTAGATGAAAAAATCTACGAAGTCATGGGAGAGCTTTCACGGGAAGATTTCGCTAAAACAGTGGCAATCGTTCCTACAAGCGCAAAAACTGGAGAGGGCTTGTCGGATTTACTCTTGGTTTTAGTGGGGTTAGCCCAACAATTCTTCAAAAAACAACTCAAAGTAACCTCAGGTCCTGCAAAAGGTGTTGTCCTTGAAGTAAAGGAAGAATCTGGGCTAGGCGTCACCATTGATTCTATCATTTATGATGGTGTTCTGAACAAAGGTGACACAATTGTAGTTGGTGGGCTCCCAGAACCAATAACCACCCATGCTCGAGCCCTTCTAATGCCTAAACCGCTTGATGAAATTCGGGATCCCCGGGAACGATTTTCTCCCGTGAAAGAAGTCGTTGCCGCTGCAGGTATCAAAATTGCAGCTCCTGATTTAGATAATGCGATTGCTGGAGCAGGGCTTTTTGTGGCTAACACTGAAGAAGAAGCAATCTCTGCAAGAGAGCGTATTATCCAGGATATGGAAGCCGTTCGGATTGAAACAGATAAAATTGGTATTTTTTTGAAAGCTGATACACTGGGGTCCTTAGAAGCACTCATTGAGTTTCTTCGTGAACGTGAAATTCCCATTCGTCGGGCGGACATTGGAGATATTTCCAAAAAGGACGTGGTGGAGGTTTCCACGGTTGCTGATGCTGATCCTTTCTTGGGGGTGATTCTTGCTTTCAACTCCAAACCGCTGCCGGATGCTGCGACTGAAGCCGACGCGCAGGGTGTACCAATATTCCAAAGTCAGATAATCTATGACCTTGTCGATCAATATGAGACTTGGGTGGCTGATAAACGACGAAAATTGGAAGAAGCTATGCTAGAGGAACTTACGTTTCCCGGAAAAATCGAATTAATGCCTGGTTATGTCTTCCGCCAAAGTAATCCTGCTGTTGTAGGTGTAAAAGTTGTTGCAGGCCGTATTAAAGCAAAAAGCCAACTCATCACACCTGAAAATAAGCGAATTGGCAACATTCAACAGATTCAAGATAAAGGAGAAACCATTTCCGAAGCACGGATTGGTGCCGAGGTTGCCGTTTCCATCAGAGGCGTTACTGTTGGCCGGCAAATCGATGAAGGAGATATCCTATACATCGATCTTCCCGAAGGCATGGTAATCCGACTCAATCAAGAATTCAAGGACAAACTGACCTCTGATGAATTGGAAGTCTTACAAGAATTCCTGGAATTAAAACGAAAATACGTCCAGCCCTTTTGGGGTGTATAGAGACACCAATCTTAGGACTTTTCTTCTCCGAGAAACATTCTCTCATTTGACGGTAAAATTGATAAGCGCTTACCCCAAGCTACGACCCTGCCATTGCGCTCCTTTGGAAAAGGACGCTATTAAACATACACATTGAGGATTCAAATATGACACGCATCCGTTTAGTCATCGGTGACCCTGAAAGTGGCAAAACCACCCAACTTGAACTCAGTGAACAATATAGCCGAACGCTCCATGGAAAACTTATCGGCGAAATAGTAGAGGGTAGTTCCCTAGGGCTGGGTGGATATCAGTTCAAAATTACCGGTGGAAGTGATGGCGACGGTGCACCGATGCGGCCAGATGTTCACGGTGCAGTTCGCAAGCGTCCACTGCTTAGTGGAGGTATCGGCTATCAACCGCAAAATAAGGGAGAACGTCGTCGTCGCCGTGTCCGTGGAAACGAGATTACCGATGAAATCGTGCAAGTTAATGTGAAAATTGTCACTCACGGAGAAACTGATCTCCTTGAGTTAATTGAAAAGAGCTCATCCTAAAAAGAAGAAAATAACCTGAACCCAAATGAGATGAAGAATGATTATGTCCGCGAAAAAAACGATGCCCAAACAAGCTGAAGTCAATATCGGACTAGTTGGACATGTTGACCATGGGAAGACCACTTTGGCTAGGGCATTGTCTGGTGAATGGACAGATCGTCATTCTGAGGAAATTCGTCGAGGGATCTCAATCAAATTAGGGTACGCTGATGTGACTTTTTATAAATGCTCAAAATGCAAAGGAGCCGCTGCATACTCAACAACTTCAAAGTGCCAGAAATGCGGGGGATCTGCAGAACCGTTGCGGCGAATATCATTGGTGGATGCACCAGGACACGAAGTCCTAATGGCTACAATGATTTCAGGTGCCGCCCTAATGGATGGGGCGTTATTACTCATTGCAGTTGATGAGAAATGTCCTCAACCACAGACACGAGAGCATTTAGCAGCTCTGGAAATTATTGGGGTTAATAAAATCATAATTGTACAAAACAAAGTCGAACTTGTCTCTGAAAAGGAAGCGATGAACAACTATAATCAAATCAAAAGCTTTGTAGCCGGGTCTATTGCTGAAAATGCTCCAATTATCCCAATTTCTGCTATGTTTGGTACCAATATTGACTATCTTATCCAAACAATTGAACAGGTTATTCCTACACCAAAAAGGGATTTAGATAAACCTGGATTGTTCTATGTTGCTCGCTCATTTGATGTCAACAAACCTGGCACACGACCCGAAGATTTACGGGGCGGTGTTATCGGTGGGACAATTATCCAAGGAAAGGTGAACGTAGGGGATGAACTGGAAATTCGACCCGGAATTCCCGTGAAAAAGGAAAAATCCTCCCTTTCATACGCACCCCTTTTTACCTCTGTAACGAGCATCCAAACTGGTCAAGGGAAATCCTTGAAAACTGCTCATCCCAGCGGTTTAATTGGCGTTGGAACAAAACTTGATCCTGCGTTGACTCGTGCTGATTCATTAATTGGTAATCTCGCGGGACCCACTGGGCAACTCCCTTCCATTGTGGAACAGATTACCCTCGAAACCCATTTATTGAAACGTGTTGTGGGTGCCGTCGACCAGGTGGCTGTGCAAAATATCAAACTCAATGAGATGCTCATGCTTATTGTCGGCTCTTCCGCAACTGTCGGGGAAATTACAAAAATTGCAGGCAAAAACAAAACCACCTTTACACTTCGGAAACCTGTTGCGATTATACCTGGTCAACGCGTAGCAATTAGTCGGCAGATAGAAATGAGGTGGCGGTTGATTG
>SMTZ1_10013988_pt1 | contig 11059 bp, 14 predicted proteins | sample DeeMarSWOR136_30_FD_25667 | JGI IMG/M metagenome (IMG submission 25667)
TCGGCGCCCCACGAGCAGAGAAGCGTTCCCTCTCGATTGAAGCAGAGGAGAGGCGGCGCCTGCTTCCCTCGGTGATAGACGTAGTAGCGACCCTGCGTGTCGACGGTGACGCCCGCGACCCCCACGGCGATCCCGCCCTCCTCGCCGCCCAACCGCCAGCCATGGGGCAGCGTCGGCCACTCCCTCGCCACCGTGTAACCGAGATCGTGGGGGCTCTCCGCTACTTCCCACGCCCGCACTCGCAGGCGAGTCGCCTCGTCTTTGGCGGGCGCCGCCAGAACCTCGTCCAGCGGCCCATCTTTATATGGCATGGCACTCACTCCCGTCCTTGATGTCCGTGGATAGGGATACCTTTCCTCTAGACAAAAGCCTTTCGCCCGCTCTGCGGATCCGACGCGGTCGCGGGGGGCTTGAGGCTGCTACCGGATGACTCGGAGGACGATGAAGGCCACGACGGTGCAGATGGCCGTGATAAGGGTGATCGTGAGGACGGTGTGGCGCTCCGTCATAGGTTTACGGCTTAAAATCAGTGTCCTCAGGCTCCTCGCTTTTTCCGCGTACAGGTGGCCGGACTCGTCCATCAGGGTGTCCGCTCGATCGTGGAGCAGGTAGTTGGAGTAGAGGATGAGGGCGGAATTGAGGATGTAAGGGGCGAGGGCGAGGAGGAGGAAGAGCTTCAAGTTCCGGAGGATGGCGTACACCGCCAACGTCAAGCCTATGGAGAAGGTGCCCACGTTCCCGATGAAGGCTCGGCCCGTGTAACTCAGATACCCTAATCCGATGAGGCAGAGCATGGGCACGATGGTGAGGGCGGCGTCGTTGGACGCGAGGGACAGGCCCGCAACGACGACGAGGCCGGGGAGGGCTTCCAGGCCATTCAAGCCACCTAACTGGTTATAGGCGTTGGTGACCACTGTGACCAATATGGGGACGAGAAGGAGGAAGAAGAGGCTGCCGAGGTCGATGACGCCGATGAGGAGGAGTTCGATGGCGGTGCGGTCGGAGGGCTGGAGCACCATGTAGGGCAGCGCGGTGAAGATGGGGAGAAAGGCCTTGTACCGCCATCGAAGATTCATCATGTCGTCGATGAGGCCCATGGTGCTACCGAAGAGGACGGACGTGGCGAGGGCGAGGGCGTCCTCGGCGAGGACGCCGACGAAGGAAAGGACATACCAGTAGCACACGCTGAGGAGGGCGTAGAAGACGCCGTAGCAGTTGGGCACAAGGGGTTTCCCCCGCTTGTGGTAATCGATGGCCTTAGGGAAGGGCATGGCCAAGCACTCCTCCGGGCGGATGGAGCAATATGAATATAGGAGCGCATTATATACGTTATTGTGACGCACCCCCTGAATGATGACGGCGATGCTGCTTTCGTCCCCAGACCTGGCCAAATACCCCTTCACGCCGGAAGCACGGGCCTACATTACGGGCCTGAACCTCTCGGTGACCGAGTTAGTGGATCCCGATTACGGGGAGATTCTGCTGCGGGCGGAGCAACGGATCGAAGAGGCCCTTCTCGACGGCGAAGTGAAGTGGCGGGGCGACCCCTACTACGACATTGAGGCCCTCTCATACCCCGTGGCCATTATGCTCGTGGCGTCCATCGACGACGAATTCCTAGGGCGACGGTACGCTTTGGCCGAGGCGAAGCGGGCGGACACCCTCTTCCGGCGAGAACCGGATGCCCGGCGCCTCTTAGATATCGCGAGGTCGGCCTTCAAGTGGCGTGTCGAGGCGCTCGTCGATGAGGCAAGCCCATCCTACGAGTATGCCCTTCACTTCGGTGACTACCTGCGCAACGCGTCGAAGCTTCGCAGCGACCCCTGGAAACTCGTGAACCGCTTGATGATCAAGGGCCGGGTCTACCTGAAACGGGACGAGCTGGCCCGCCTGCTCAGCGAAGAAGTGCAACACCACGTCCATGCAACGATTGCCTCCAGCCCAAAGATCGTTGTACCCCCCCTCCTCCTCCCGCGGATCTCGCGGATCACTGAGATCCTCGCGGAGCGCCGGGAACGGACACGATGGGAAGAACTGCCCGCCAAGACGGTGGCCGCCGCGTATCCTCCCTGCATCAAGCGGCTTTACGACGCCCTGTTGGCCGGCCGTCACCTCTCCCACGTCGGCCGGTTCCTCCTCCACGTTGGCGTCGATACGGAGGAACTGATCCGCCTCTACACCTCGGTCTCCGACTTCGATGAGCGCCTGACCCGGTATCAGACCGAGCACATCGCGGGCATGAAGGGATCTGGAACCAAATACCTCCCCCCCAACTGCGACACCCTGAAGACCCATGGCTTATGTCCTGGACCCGACGAGGTGTGCCAAACGATCCGGCATCCCCTCTCATACTATCGGACGAAGATTAGGTTAATTAGGAGGGGGCACGCAGTTGCAGAACGAGCGTGAGGCCGGAGTGGACTTCGTCGAAAAGAAGTTCGCAGAGTACTATGCGGGTGCCTCGGCCTTCCTCTCCCCGCCCTCGGGGTTTCTGCAGCGCGAGTTTGGCTTCATCCCCTTCACGGGGAAGATCATGATCCGGCACAAGGGCTTTCGGGCGCCCGACGATCTGATGGCCTTCCTGGCGTCCCTGAGCCCCGCTCACGCCTACTACTCCGCGGCCTACTACGACGACCCTGAAGCCCCCATGGCCAAGAAGGGGTGGCGGGGCTCCGACCTCATCTTCGACATCGACTCTGACCACCTGCCCACGGCCTGTACACGTCCACATGACTACTGGATCTGCGAGGACTGTGCAACGGGGACGACGCAGTCCATCCACGGCACCTGCCCCCACTGTGGCGGCAGCCGGCTTCGCACCGAGTTCTGGCTCTGCGACACATGCTTGGCCCTAGCGAAAGCCGAAGCCTTGAAGCTGCTGGACTTCCTCATGGACGACTTCGGCTTTCAGAACCAGGACATCCAAACCTGCTTTTCCGGCCATCGTGGCTACCACGTCCACGTGGCCAGCGAAGGAGTTCAATCCCTCGATCAGGGGGCGCGGAAGGAGATTACTGATTACCTCTTAGGCACCGGCCTGAGCCTCCCGTCTCACGGCTTACCGCAGACCCGTCGAGCCGCAGAGTGGCGAGCCACGAGCCCCACCCTCGCAGATGCGGGGTGGCGGGGCCGGATCGCCAAAGGCGTCTACGACGTCCTCCTCTCCGCCACCCCCCAGCAACTGGAGGCCCTCGCAGGACTCTCCAAGGCCATTGCCGGCCACGTGATCACCAACCGCGACCGCATCCTCGTGGACGACGGGGCGTCTGGCCTCTGGGGGGCGGTGCCCGGGGTAGGCCCGAAGACGTGGGAGGCACTGGCCCTAACCGGCGTGCAGAGGCAGGCGGCCCTGATCGACCCCGTCGTCACCATGGACGTCCATCGGCTGATCCGACTTCCCCGCAGCCTCCACGGGAAAACCGGCCTCCAAGTGGTGCCCCTACCCGTCAGTGCCCTCGAAAAGTTCGATCCCCTGCAGGAGGCCATCGCCTTTCCCGAGGGGCGCGTCGACGTGTACGTGGCGGACGCCCCGGCCTTCCGGCTGGGCAACGCGGTCTATGGGCCCTACCGCCGGGAGCGCGTGGAGCTCCCGATGGCCGCAGGCGTCTACTTACTCTGTAAGCGGGCCGCTGCGGATCCCCAACTCCCCCCTTAGCGGAAACGCCACCCTCTCCAGGTGAAGGACGGCCATGAGTTACGCTCGCATATATGACGCGTGGAAGCGCGAGAAAGAGAGCCCTGAGCTCCAGCCGTTAGACCCTGAGTTCTACGCCCAGGTCAGCCAATACGTGAAGCAGCAGCGGGAGGTCCTCCAGCTGCTGGACGAGAAGACCTTGAAGGCCCACCTCCTCGCCGAGGAGCAGGAGCGGGTGAAGAAGCTGCTCACTGACTTACTGGTGTCCCGGTACCGAAAGATGGTGCACAGCGTCCTCGACGGCAAACCGGTACCCCCTGCCTTCCTCACCATCGAAGAGGAAGAGAGCTACCGGGACGTTGCGGCGGCGTGGACCCACGTGGAAGACGTCTTGAAGGACGTGTTGAGAGGACGCCGCCCCGCAGTCAGGGGCGAACAACTGGAGGAGAAGCCAAAAAGAATATTAGTGCGGTTCCTACAAGCCATACCCGCGATCATTGGCCCCGATATGCAGGCCTATGGCCCCTTTAACGAGGAGGACGTGGCGTCCCTCCCCGTCGAAAACGCGGACATCCTCGTCAAGCGGGGAATCGCGATGGAGGTATCGACCCCATGAAGTATCCGAGGCGAATGAAGACTTACTGCCCACGCTGCAAGACCCACACCGAGTTCACTGTCTCCCAGTACCGTAAGGGGCGCGATCGAAAGCTGGCGGAGGGCAACCGTCGATACGCGCGCAAACAGGAGGGCTACGGCGGGCAACGCGCGCCCCGACAGCGGCGTACCGCGAAAACCACGCGGAAGCAGAACGTCATGTTGCGGTGCACCGTCTGCAGCTACCAGACCTCCCGCCTGGGCGTCCGCCTTCGACGATTGGAGATAACCGCATAGGAGAAACCCAGAAATGTCCCGATGGATGGAGTTAATTCCGAGGCCTCGCAGCAAGTTTCTTCGCGTGAAATGCTTCGATTGCGGCAACGAGCAGACCGTCTTCTCCAATGTCGCCACCACCGTGCAATGCAACGTCTGCGATGCCGTCCTCGCCGAGCCGACGGGCGGCCGCTCACGCATCCATGGCGAGATCATCAGCGTCTATGAGTAAGCAGGAGGTCAGGGCACTGGACAAGCCGGAAGAGAACGAGTGGTTCCTCCCTGAGGCCGGGGAACTCGTCGTCGGCACGATCGTCCGCATCATGTCCTACGGTGCCTACGCGGCCCTCGACGAGTATGAGGGCGCCGAAGGCCTGTTACACATCTCCGAGATCTCCTCCCGCTGGGTGAAGAACATCCGGGATCACGTCCGCGAACGACAGAAGGCCGTCTTGAAGGTTCTACGGGTCGACCGAGAAAAACGGCACATCGACCTCTCCCTACGACGGGTGAATGAGCGGGAGAAACGGGAGAAGCTGCTGGCCTGGAAGAGGGAACTCCGGGGACGCAAGCTCTTTGACATGGCCGTTGAAAAGCTGGGGGTTCCCAGCGACGAGGCCTACAATCAGGTGGGCCGCGTCCTCGAAGACCGGTTCGGCAGCCTCTACGACGGGTTTGAACACACCGTCCTCGAAGGGGACAAGCCCCTGCTTAAGGCGAAGATCCCGTCCAAATGGGTCAAGACCATCGCCGAAATCGCCGAAGCCAACATCCGCATCCCCGTGGTGAAGGTCAGGGGCACCCTAGACGTGACCTGCCCCGCCTCCAACGGCGTCACCGTGCTGCGGAACGCCTTCGGCAAGGCCGTCAAGGTCAGGCGGCCGGAGAACGCGGACATCAAGGTCTACGTCACCGGCGCCCCCAGGTATCGGGTGGAGGTCTCCGCGAGTAACTACAAGGAAGCGGAAGGACTGCTGGACAAGGTAGTCACCACCGTCTTTGACACAGTGAAAGCCGCGGGGGGCGAGAGTAAATTCACCCGCACCACGGCGCGGCGATAAGCATGGCAAAGTGGGTTCTTCGACGCTGTGTGAGCTGCGGCCAATACACCTTACACGTAGACCAGTGCCCCCACTGCGGAGGCGACGTGAAATCGCCACATCCCGCCAAGTACTCGCCCGACGACAAATACATCCGATATCGCCTTAAAACAGCGTAACGCGAGGATCCCTCCACAGTAGAGATTCGAAGGACGCGCGTCAACGTCCTCCAACAAGCCGTCGCTGTTCCTCACACCTCTTCATCAGACGTGAGTGGCGTTTCCATTTCATGCTGAGGGCTCGGGAAGCGGGCTACCTGAATGACCTTCGCTGATATCGCTACACGTCTCATTTTAGTTGCCTTGCGCACTGTCGCTGGCAGGACGCCCCTCGTTTATCGGTGGTAACACTGCTGCTCAGTTTACTACTCCCCCGATGAACCTGATTAGCCGTAGGTGCCATACGTCGTCATCGCGTCAGTCACTCACGAGGGGATGGTCTGAGGCGTTAAATCACGCAAAAAAAAGATGGTGGGGGTTGTGTGCGCTGTGGCGCCGTTGTAGCAGCGGCCCACGCCTCAGCAACCGTGTGTGTGGGTCGCTCTTCGACAGTCAGGGGCGGCGACGGTGTGGAACGAACGTACGGATTAACCGCGAATTGGGCTGTTGGAGAGGAAGTTCCATACGGCTTCTCTCACGACCTCGGAGATGGAGACGTATCGTCCTTCCGACTCATCCACGTGTTGCTTTATCTGTCGGTAGAGGCTCTCGGGTATGACTAAACTGCGATATCCTTTGCGAGGCATAGCCTACTTCTTACAGGAAAGTTGTTTTTAAACCTTTCGTTTTTACGCATTTATTCGAGAGAACATGAGCACATTTACGGTACTCGAAAATCGAACACCTACACCCCACTCCCTCGTGCCGATGCCAGGCGTCTTCGTTCGCCTCCCTAACAGGAGACCTCTTTCCAGTAGCATCGGAGGCGCCTCCCTCTTGGCGGCTGAACGGTTGGTGGGAAAACAGAACGCATGCGATCCCCAGCGATCTCTTCGTCTGCCTAGAAAAGGGGGGAGAGGGGTACTACCTATGCGGGCGATACGTTACGTTGTTGATGTCTCGCGCCCCCACGCCATCATTGGTCACTCCAGACGTTTCTTCAACAGTCCACTCGCCCTTAACTACCTGTATCCTCTTTTCACGTAACTGGCTTTGTCGTCTCGTTTTTCGACGCTAGCTCCTCGACTCAAGCCTGGCGGTCTCAGTCGTGAGGAACGACTAACGTTTATGTCGGGCGATGCGGGTTCGCTTTGCTTCGCTTCGTCTCCACGCGCTCTTCTTCCGCGCTTTAAAGGAAGGCCGTTGCGTATGTTGATCTGTGTTCCGGTACTGATTGATCTTCTGGTAGAAGGCGGGGTAACCGAGTTCGTTTCCCTGTAGGGCGCGTAGAAGGGTGTTCAATTCCTGTCGGGTCGTTTCATCGGGGTGACCAGTCCACGCATTGGAGTACGCTAGGTAAGCGGCGTACAAATTGAAGTCGGAAGAATCATCGATCACAATCTTTTCGGGTGAGTCCGTCGGATCAGCTTCAGTCATGATACACACTACAATAGTGGCCTTCTAATTTAAGTATTCGTGTCCTCTCACCCGTAATCATCGATGGAGCCGCGTCTTCCGGGCAAGGAGAGCGTCATTTGATGAGGGTAAAGGGACAGATCGTCAAGACCATCCCGTTCAACGGAGGCGTTCAAGGGGACGCGAAGTGAGAAAGCAGCCTTGCTGGTGGGAATGGCGTGACGTGGAAGGTCGATGTGTGCTGGAAGCGGCAGCTGCAAGGCACCCCCTCTCGATGCCGCCTAGCCAGTACAACAGAGTGCAGTTCCGCGGTTGGCCGCGGAACAAGGCCCTCCATGTTCAGCGTGGCCTTCAGCCATAGCCTTTATTACGAGCCTATGGACCTTATAGGTAAAAGTCGTCTGGAAGGCACGGCCCTTTCCAGAAGATAAGGGCTTCCGTTGAGCGGCGGGGGCGAGGTGAGGAAAGCTGCAGTTTTTATGCCCTCTGGAGGGGTTACGACCTGATGACGGACATGCCGAAGACCGAGCTGAATGATGGCCAGAGTCGGGGTCGCCCTCGAGGGAATTATCGACTCTTCAAAGGGCCCATCAAGTCCATCGTGTTAATCGCGCAGGCGTATGACATCGATCCAAAGCAGCTGATCGCCGCCTTCGTCGAAGCATGGAAGCAAAACGTCGCCCATTGTGGCGGCTTAACCATCCGTCGTCGAGCGATCGACCAGGACGCCGTGACCTTCCTCCTGACCCACCAGAAGGAAGTCATTTCCCAGTTCCCCATTCAACAGGAGGCGCTACGCACCCCCGACTCCTTTCAGTCCTACGTCGAATACGTCCCAAGGCCACCCCCTGCGCCGACGGAGAGGAAGCCTCGACCGCAGAAGATCAGTGAGTTAAAGGCCGGGATGACCAGCGTCGAAGTCACGGGGAAGATCACGGAGATCCCGCTGCGGAAGCTCGTGGACACGCGGTGGGGCGGCCAGTCCTATGTCTCTAACATCAGCATCGCCGATGAGACGGGATCTATCCAGCTGAGCTTGTGGAACACCCAGATCGACAGCGTCCACGTGGGGGATGTAGTGGAGATTGAGAACGGCTACGTTGCCAGCTTTGCAGGCGAGCCTCAACTGCGACTGGGGCGAAAAGGCACCTTATCGACCGTCAATTAACATCGCACCGTAGCGCCGACGAGGGGTACCTTTTGAGGCCCACGACGAAGGACCCGGGCGCCTTACTTGATTGATCACTTACTCCCCAGAATGACAAGCCCTGGAAACGAGGCAACGGCACGAGGGGCGTTGCTTAACGCTGCAGCGTCCTCAGATTCAACTAAAGTCGATGCCTCGATCCGTATTTCGATGGGTACATAAGGCTCATGCACACTTATAGTGTGGTGACGGTGAGGGACATGGACGTGCGTATCGGCCAAACCGGCGTGTATGTGAAAGACGTGGATTTAGGTGACGGCTTCTCGACCATGAGGGCGGACATACATATTGATTCATGGGGCCGGGTCAAAGTATACCGTGGATCCACGCTATTGTTTTTCACGGATCTGCGTCATCTTCCCTCCGAGCTTTTGATGGCTGCGTCAGACCAACTGGGGGGCAGGGCTGACCGCCGCTTCTTGACACGCATTCACACTCGAATCACAACGATCCTCGCGGATCGCAGTCTCGACGCCTCCTCAGAGTGAACTCCGCTCTCACGGACAGTCCCGTCCCCGTGTGTTGGGGCAAATGACCAATAACCAGCTCGCATAAGGAGGATCTACTATCGCTGTCCGTCTCTTTCTCGCTGTCGAGGCGTTCGGGAACCTTCGCGTCCCCTGGCCCCTGTGACAGCAATGGTCTGAAGACTGAGAGCGTTGAACGAAGCAGAGGCGGATCTTAGGATCCCATTTTAGACGCTTGTTGTCCACGGATACCCCAGTTGGTCTTGGGGATGTCGTGGATGATGATGGTCAGGTGGTCAGGGGCAACCCCGATCTCGCTGAACGCGCGCGTGATACCCTGTATCAGCGTCTCCTTCTGTTCTGCGCTTCGACCTTCCCACATATTGACTTCAACCACAGGCACATACATCACCTGATCCAAGACGGTGGGGTCATGCTTATTTAAGGTGATGCCTGATCCGGGGCTGCCCTTCGGAGTCGAGTCGTCAGCCTCCGTCCACGGGATGCCACGGGGGGAGACAGGTCAGGGCGTCTGTAGAAGCAGCGTTGTTTTGCGACGAGGGGGTCAGCGGAGAAACGTTTAAGTAGTATGAAGTAATTTTCATATGAAAAGAACTTCAACTGTGGTGTGGACGGATGAAGAGAGGATTGACCGATCTCTGTTACGGCTTCTTCTCCACGCTGGCGAACCCCACCCGACTGGCCATCTTAGAGGCTCTCAGTGACGAGGACATGAGTGTGACTCAGCTCGCGGAGGCCCTCGGCCAGGAGCAGAGCATGGTGTCCCACAACCTCCGACCGTTAGAGCGGTGCCGCTTCGTCTATTTCGAGCGGCAGGGTAAATCCAAAGTCTACCGCCTCAATCAGGACACGGTGGGGTCCCTGTTCAAGACCGTGGCGCTGCACGCCCAGACCCACTGCCCCTTCGGCGGCACCTGTGCCTACTCCCAGTAGTCCACACGACGAGGAGCTGCGAACACCCATGTTTTGTAACCAATGTGAACAGACAGCGCAGGGCGTTGGCTGCACCCTTCGGGGCGTGTGCGGGAAGAGCCCCGAGGTCGCCGCACTCCACGACCTCTTAATCTACTCGTTGAAGGGCCTCGCCCTCTACAGCGTTGAAGGCCGCCGCCACGGCTTCACGGATGCGGCGGTGAACCGGTTCACCGTCGAAGCCGCCTTCGCCACCCTGACCAACGTGAATTTTGACGCTTCGTCGACCTCATCCATCGATCCGTCGCGCTGCGGGACGCCTTGAAGGAGCAGATCCGGGCGGCGGGCGGCCGCGTCGACTTCAAGGAGGACGCGGCCACGTGGATCCCGGCCCCGACGCTGGAGGGATTGATCCAGCAGGGGGCGCGGGTGGGATTGAAGGCGGACGTGAGTGATGACCCGGACATCCAGTCCCTCCACCAGATTCTCCTCTTCGGCGTCAAGGGGGTCGCTGCGTACACCGACCACGCCCTCCTCTTGGGCCAGCAGGACGAGGCCGTTTTCGCCTTCATCCACCGCGCTCTGGCCGCCCTCTTGGACCCCAGCCTCACCGTGGATGACCTCGTGGCCTTGGTCCTGGAGTGCGGGAAGACGAATCTCCGGGCCATGGAGCTGCTGGACGCCGCCAACACGGGGGCCTACGGCCACCCCGTCCCGACGAAAGTGCCGTTGGGCGTGAAGCAGGGGAAGGCCCTCCTCGTCTCCGGCCACGACCTGAAGGACTTGGAGGCGATCCTGCAGCAGACCCAGGGCACCGGCGTCACCATCTACACCCACGGGGAGATGCTGCCCGCCCACGGGTACCCCCTCCTCAAGGCGTACCCCCACTTCTACGGCCACTATGGCACCGCCTGGCAGAACCAGCGGAAGGAGTTCGCCGCCTTCCCCGGCGCCATCCTCATGACCACTAACTGCATCCAGCAGCCCCTCCCCGCCTACCAGGACAACATCTTCACCACGGGCCTCGTCGGCTTCCCCGGCGTCCGTCACATTCCGACGAAGGACTTCGCCCCCGTCATCGCGAAAGCCGTGACTCTGCCCGGCTTCTCTGCGGATCAGGCTGGGAAGACGGTGACGGTGGGCTTCGGCCGCCACGCCGTGCTCCAGGTGGCGGACGTCGTAGTGCAGGCCGTGAAGGAGAAGGCCATTCGCCACTTCTTCCTCGTCGCGGGCTGTGACGGGGCGAAGGCCGGCCGCAACTACTACACCGAGTTCGTGGAGAAGGTGCCTGCGGACTGCGTCGTCTTGACCCTGGCCTGCGGCAAGTTCCGCTT
>SMTZ1_10007310_pt1 | contig 11058 bp, 3 predicted proteins | sample DeeMarSWOR136_30_FD_25667 | JGI IMG/M metagenome (IMG submission 25667)
GTTGACAGCGGTGGACAAGCTGACTTCGACACCATCGTCATCACCGTCACAGAGGGCGGCAACATTCAGGTTTCACCTGAGGCTTATGACTTCGGTGATGTGGAACTGGGCAGCCCAAGCTCGACTCTTATTACCATCACAAATCCCGGTGGGACAGGAGACCCACTTGTTATTTCGGACATATCCTTTGCCGAAGGCAGCAGTGGTTACTTTACCATAGATATCAATCCTGAAGGTTCAACTGTCCAGCCCGGAGAATCAGTCGATGTAGGAGTTACATTTACTCCCACTGCCGAAGGGTATGTCAGTGCGGTCTTGCAGATTCAAAGCAATGACCCTGTGTTTCCATTAATGGAAGTGGCTCTGGGTGGAGTAGGCGTAGGTGAAGAGCTTCCTCCTGAAGGTCAGATAGCGGCAATCCTTTTGTCCATTGATGCCGCAGTGGATGCAGGAACCCTTGCAGGAGAAGGTTCGGGCAATTCGGCAGGCAACCGATTGAATGCCTTTGAGAACATGATCGAGGCGGCAGGTGACCTTATTGATGACGGACTGTATGCCGAGGCGTGCGGGCAGTTAGCCGCTGCCCTGAAGAAGTGCGACGGTCAGCCCAGCCCCCCGGACTTCGTTGCAGGTGATGCGGCTGAAGTAGTAAAAGGCATGATCGAAGTATTGAGAACGACCCTGGGCTGCCAGTAGCAGCCATCCGGCTCTTAGAAAATCTCATACAGCAACGGCCGGTGAGGCCAAGCGACGAAACGAGTACTCACCGGCCGGACCTGACCGGGCGGCTTGGTTTGCTCGCCCGAGCCACGGCTTTTTTGATTATAACGCAGACCAGCAAACAAAACAAGAAAGGAGATAATGCTAATGGAGAAGTGTTTTAAGGATTCAAACGGCCGTGAGTTTACAGCAAAATATTGAGAAACTTTGGCTGCGGGCGGCGGTCGCCCGTGCCACGTAAAGAAAAACTTTATTTAAGGAGAATTAAAAATGTTATCGAAAACAAAAACAAAATCTATAGCAATTGCGATACTGTGTTTATCAATCGCATCGTTTGGGGCCGAGCCTGTGTCAATATCGCACAGCATCGCCAGTTGCACAGTTGACGGCCCGACCGCTACGCTAAATCTTACCCTGGAGATTGTGAACAACACAACTGCGGTCCTGTCCGGCGCAGAGATAACAACTGCACCTATGGGACCTCTTGAGAAACGATTAGGACTAATTTTTGAGCAGGCAGCAATGCAGATAGGCGACATCCCAGCCGCAGGAGCTATATCGGTTGATTATACCATCGAGTCCGCCTATGCTCTGGCTGAAGAGGAAATCGGCCATATGCCTGTTTTCTGGGAGCTCGTATATATCGATGAAACAGGCCAGCAGCATATGATAATTGTACGAAGCGAGGCGCAATTTAGCGAACCGCAAGTAACCACCGAGACCACCTCCGCTGCCGTTACATCTTTGTCCGGCTCCGGTGTAATCGAACAGTGGGTAGCAAGGTACAATGGCCCGACAAATAGCTATGATAAAGCATACGCCATCGCTCTGGATTCTGAAGGTAATGTCTATGTGACCGGCTGGAGTTACGGCGACGGCACTAGCTGTGACTATGCCACCGTAAAGTATGATTCATCCGGCAACGAGCTCTGGGTAGCAAGGTATGATGGCCCGGCAAATAGCCATGATTACGTGTACGCCATCGCTCTGGATGCTTCAGATAATGTCTATGTGACCGGCTTCAGTTACGGCGACGGCACTGGCGAAGACTATGCCACCGTAAAGTATGATTCATCCGGCAACGAGCTCTGGGTAGCAAGGTATGATGGCCCGGCAAATGACCTTGATTACGCAAACGCAATAGCCGTAGATGCCTCAGGTAATGTCTATGTGACCGGACATAGTCCCGGCGACGGCACTAGCTGTGACTATGCCACCGTAAAGTATGATTCATCCGGCAACGAGCTCTGGGTAGCAAGGTATGATGGCCCGGCAAATGACCTTGATTCCGCAAACGCAATAGCCATAGATGCCTCAGGTAATGTCTATGTGACCGGCTACAGTTACAACTACGCTACCGACGGTGACTATGCCACCGTAAAGTATGATTCATCCGGCAACGAGCTCTGGGTAGCAAGGTATGATGGCCCGGCAAATGACCGTGATTCCGGGTTCGCCATCGCTCTGGATGCTTCAGGTAATGTCTATGTGACCGGCATCAGTTACGGCGACGGCACTAGCCAAGACTATGCCACCGTAAAATATGATTCATCCGGCAACGAGCTCTGGGTAGCAAGGTACAATGGCCCGGCAAATGGGTGGGATTACGTAAAAGAAATAGCCGTAGAAGCCTCAGGTAATGTCTATGTGACCGGCTATAGTCCCGGCGACGGCACTGGCTGTGACTATGCCACCGTAAAGTATGATTCATTCGGCAACGAGCTCTGGGTAGCAAGGTACAATGGCCCGGCAAATAGGTATGATTACGCAGCGGCAATAGCCGTAGATGCCTCAGGTAATGTCTATGTGACTGGCCACAGTCCCGGCGACGGCACTAACTATGACTATGCCACCGTAAAATATGATTCATCCGGCAACGAGCTCTGGGTGGCAAGGTATGATGGCCCGGCAAACGACAGTGATTCCGCGTTCGCCATCGCTCTGGATGCTTCAGGTAATGTCTATGTGACCGGCATCAGTTACGGCGACGGCACTTACCAAGACTATGCCACCGTAAAGTATTTGTCATTTGACAACTCTGCAGGGGCCATAGAAGCACTGATTGCAGCGGTAATATCTTTGAACCTGCAGCAGGGTATAACAAACAGTCTCGATGCCAAGCTTGGAGCTGCGCTCAATGCACTTGATGATCTCAATACCAACAACGATGCCGCGGCCATCAATACTCTGGAGGCCTTCATCAATGCCGTCGAGGCGCAGCGAGGCAAGGAGATCTCCGAACTCGACGCCCACGGCCTGATACAAGCGGCCGTAAACATAATCAATATGCTGAACAGTCCATAAGGAGAATTAACTACCATCGCTCCGCCGCATATGGTGTTGAAATGTAAAAGCAACTTCTGCAAATAAAGGCTGGCTGAAAAAAGTCAGAACAAAGGGCTGTGAGAATAAAAACTTGCAGCCCTTTCTTTTTGGCGACAAGAACAGGAAGATTTTTGATCGTTTTATCAATATTACAACCAATATCCATGCGTCTTGACTGAAGCATTTAAGTAAGAGACTCTATCCAAGACACTCTTCTCCTGAGTCGCAAATTGTTAAAATTCTTCGGAAAATACTTGTCACCAAAATGACACTACAGATGCTGATTTTGCCTATATTGGGCCCGAAAAAATGTGGCTTATTAGGCCATTGACGCAATTTTCAAAAATAATATCGTATTCAATGGCCGGTTTCAAATCCTATCATTACAAACGAGATATGCAGACTCTATACGAGAACAAATCACTCTGCACATTTGATCGTGAGCAATGTTGAAACGACCTAAGCAGTTGACAATCGGGGCTTAAAAGCTAATATTAACAATATCTATCGTGTATTGAGGATCCTGTGAATATCAGTGTATCTTCGGTAGCCAAGAGTCGGATCTGGACACGTAACAGGAGGTTCATGAGACATGCAAAATCTAATGCAGTGTGTACTTTTGTTGTCTTCCATTTTATACGTTGACTGTATATCCTCCGAAGTCGATCGCATTGCAGCAATCGAGGGACGTAAGCGCACATTTCTCGTACAGTTGGCGAATAGCTGGGTGAAGGATGGATACCCGATACAGTGGAAACATGCAGAATGGAAATTTGATGAGATAGAACCTTGTTGGGCCGGCGCGCTGGCGGCTTTACGACTTGCGCGTTCAAAGACTGAGATATCACAAGCCAACGCCTTTTTCAGCGCTATGCCTATTGACAAGAAAATCGATCCGGACATGCGGATGTGCGAGGTGCTTCATACTTATTACCTTTTCCGTGATGATCCCAATATGAACTCGGCGGCGAGAAAGCGTTTGCTCGAACTGATACATTTCAAGCCCGCGCCGCGAAGGATTAACCCATCCATCTGGAAATTCGGAGCTACTGAAAATCATGCTCTTATGGGTCACGTATGGTGCCTCCTGGTTGCCCAAATCGACCGCGACTGGGACACATCCGAGGCAATCGGCCGACATATCGATGCGTATATTGTCGAGCACATAAAGAAAGGGTGGTTAGAATATAATTCGCCTTGTTATGTAGAAAAAGAGGTTGGCTGCCTAATTATGCTGTCGGAGTGGGCAAGTGACCCGCTTATTCGCCAGAAGGCGACGCTGGCGCTAGATGTGCTCTTTGCTGAACATGCCGTACTAAATCTCGAAGGAATGTTATGTGGACCGGCCTGTCGTGTCTACCGACCCGGTCATGAGGGAATCTTGCCGAACGAGTTGGGACACAACAGCCGGTGTGATGCAAAGTGCAGTGGAAGTTATCCGTTGATGCATATGCTGTTTGGTCAAGGAAAGGCACATTTCTATGGTGTGCTCGGCGCACCCTTACTCGCGACAAGCCGGTATCTTCCCCCCCTTGCGGTCTACAAGTTAGCAACTACTGGCTTAGAGCGCGGCACGTATGAATTCAAGGCCCGCCGTCCTGGCCATGCTTGCAGATTGTTCCGCAATGACCCACGATTGGATGAACCTCTACCGGAAATGTTCAATGGTCTCGTATATGCATGGGTAACACCTGATTTCATCCTTGGATCTTTCCAGGAAGTACAAGGCAAATATGGTGCGCTAAGGTCTCTCCCGTTGACCAGCGTCTTGCGGATGGCCGGTAGCACCCGCCGTGCTATCTATACGGACCTGATGTTGGGAGGAAGGAAGGAAATGGCAGCGGCAGTCGTAGATTGTCTACAGCACAAGAACGTGAGCATCGGCCGTGGCTCCTGCGGGCAAGCATACTTGGCGACCAAGGAATTTGAAGAAGTCATCGAGCAGGATGGCTGGATATTTATCCGAGCAGGAGGCACGTTTGCAGCTTACAGAGTTATCGGGACGGGCTACACGTGGCAGCATGTGGACAATGCAGCCGTATACGGTGACTTCATCAAGTTTGACAAGACTGATGCGTCCTTTGTGCTGGAGGTTGCTCGGGCATCGGATTATGCGAAAGACTTCACTCGCTTCCGAACAGATGTACTTAATAACCGGATTGAGCAAAAGCCGGATGGCTTAGTATACGAAAGTTGTTCAGCCGGGGATAAAGGGCCATCGACTGAGACCTTCGTGTTGACCTTATGCTACGGCAAGATTCCACTTGTTAATGGTGCGCCGATGGATCTAGATAGCTACGATACCGTCGATTCACCCTACTTGAATTCGCCATGGGATTCAGGAATAGTCAAGCTGGTGTTTGGTACCGATCGGCTGATGATTAATGTTGCACGCTCTCGCCAGGCGGTGCGGATCGAGGAGAGTATACAACCCTTGGCCTTACCGTATGAGACTGATTGCAATGAACCGGATACTAAATGGATTCCTTTTTTGAACTATTGGCGTCTCAAAGCTGAACAGTGGTATTGGGATAGTCGTGAAGGCAAGTCGGGTGGCTGTCTGCGTCATGATGCCGGACTCGGAGTTCGGGAGCGTGAAAGGGGAGCACACGACGCGGCTATCCTTTTGCGTGGCGGTGAGCAGTGGAGTGACTACAATTTCGAGGTAGACGCTTATGCGGAGAAAGGGCACTTCGGACTCTGGGTACGTGCAGACATGCAGGACGAAGGGAGCGGCAACGGTCGATGGGTGCAGGGATATTACTTTGTGCTCGATCCATCGCATAAGAAATGTCGTCTGTGGCGTGCACGCCAGGATGGTTGTGTGCTCGAGAACAAGGCTGGCGCGCAGCTGAAACCAGAGACAAACCACTTCTCCAATCCACTCCTTATCGCCGAAGCTGCGGTGCCGACTTCAGTTGCTCACGGCCGATGGCTGCGTCTGCGGGTGAAGGTTTGTGGGAAGGTGATTACATGCTTTATTAATGACAAGCAGGTCCTCAGCGCGGCAAACGATTTATATCCATCCGGAACGGTTGGGCTGATTGTGTATAAGGGTCAAGATGTTCGCTTTGATAATGTTCGTGTGGTGCCTTTGCTATCTGAAGCGAACTCTCTCTAATATCCAACCATGCTTTCTGAACACAGAAAACGATTCATAGCAGCAGCCCAGTTTGTACAAACAGAACATTTGTCAATCTAAGCCTCCGGCCCTGGGTCTCTCCAACAGATTGCCTCCCGGCAGTCACTGGTCTGTTTGACAAGGCCGGCGAGGAGTCTTGTATTTTTCACTTTCGCGTCCGTAACATAGGACTTGTCCGTTCATCAGTGACAGGAAGAGCTTGTTGCCGGCTGCAATCATTCCGTCGAAAACTGGTGGGGCTTCAAGATTGATTGAGGCCAAGCGGCTGCCGTCTACTAAAGATACGACCCACAGCGAGCCACCACGGTGTCCTTTCCATGCTTCCATCTGCTCTGCCAGCTTTCGTTTCAGTTCAACGTCATCGGGACGCTTCCAAAGTTCCACTTCATCGATTACATCGGGTGAGCCGGCAATGAAAAGAGCGTCTTTCGTGAGGGCTATTGAACGAACCTGAATCGGCAAGTCAGGTGTGATCCAATGATATTTAAGCGCCGTCAACTGATGGGGCTTGTAAAGCCTGCCGCGGCTGAGCCATTGTGTTTGGTTCCATTCTCTCTCGGTATGTTCAGAGGCGGTTTGGCGGACGCGAGTCGGTCCGTCCTTGGCTGGCCTCTTGTTTGCCTTGTAGAGCTGGTACTCGATTGTTGGCGCCTGGGACAAGAATTGCGGCTTGCGGGTAAAGCCATAGACGTTGTTCTCATCGAAAGAAAGAATTCTGCCGGATGGTGCATACTTTGCTCCCTCAAACCACACGTGCCAGCCGTAGACAGCCGTTACGCCGTACATCCAGTAGCTCCGGTGGTGCCAGTTATCGTCAAGAAGCCCAACCGGACTGAAAAGGTGAGTGCCCTGGCGGTCCTGTTGTTGGACATCCAGATCAGGTGAAACGCGTAACCGGTTGCCATCCAAGTCGAATGACTGGCTCCGCATGAAGATGTGTTTCCCGTCGCTTGTCAGGATATCGGGATTGGCAACCGGCATGGTGAGTCCACACCATCCAGCCTGTAACTTCTGGAGGTTCTCTCCCGTGTCAGGAGCCTTTTCGTCTATCTTGTTCATGGCGAGCATCTCTCCGGTTTCGGCCTTAAGCTTGTAGAAGAGAAGTCCCCCATCAAGAAATGCCGAACGTCCGGCAACGCAATACACCGCATCGTTCATCACAAGCACACTGCCGTGGACGGGCCAAACCGATTCAACCTGGCCATAAGAAACCAAGCGCTGCTCATTTTTCGCAGCCAGGAACCTCCACACCAGGCAACCGTCACTCGCTCGCAGACAATACACGTATCCATCGTGTGCCCCGAAGTAGACTCTGCCGCCGTAGAGTGTAGGTGGTGAATCGACGCGGCCGCCACATGTGAATTCCCAGACCTTTTCGCCGCCGGCTATGTCTAATGCATGGACTGTATGAGTCTCCGGAGTGGCTACCAAAAGTATACCGTGCGCCGACACCAAGCTTGTGAGCTTATCATTCACGCCTGCTGCCCAAAGCTTCTTTAAATCCGATGGAACCGATATCGATGTGCAACCGCTTCTCGTACGGTCATGACGGTACATTGGCCAGTCCGATTTGGTTTCGGTGCTTCTATGTTTATTGTCGGAGTATGCTGGGCCTTTCTCGAAGCGGTCGGAGACTGCAATCTCACGTTCGACATCCCGGATCGGCTTGGCCGGGGCAAGGGCGTTGAAGCCCGACGTCTTGGTTTCCATAAGACATGCGCAGGAGTGAGGCCCTGCATAGATCAATCCATTGGCCGGCATGATGCCATACAGGCAAGCGCCGCGGGTCCAATGGTTGATGTCTACTTTCCGGGTTCTTACATCGACAACTTCGATCCCGGTCCGTGATGCAAGCAGGTAGCGTGTCGTGCCTTTCGAACGGTAGCAGCGAGGATGAAACCAGGTCATTTCCGGTGGTGAGAACTCGACCTTCACTTCGCCAGTATGTATGTCCTTGCCGATGAATTTGCCTCCACCGATTCCTGCGGACCACACTAAGTTGTTGATGACAAGCGCATCGCCTGGTGATACGTGGCCGGATCGAGGATGAGCAGACTGCCACAGAAATTTTCCGGTTTTCCTTGAATATGCGGCGATCGTCTTGTTGTGCTCGTAGAGAAGTACATCGTCGTAGGAGACCAAAGTCGGCGGGGTACGAGTCGTTAACGAAGTGAACTTTGGCACTTTATCTTGCCGCCACAGCTCCTTTCCGGTTTTGCGGTTGAGACTCACGATATGCTGGCCCGTATGAAAGTAGACGCTGTTTGCATCAACTGTGAGGGTCAAACGGGCAATAGGTGAGTCGACGCGCCATAACTCTTCGCCTGAGTTGGCATCAATTGCAGCGACGTACTGTCTTTCGCTGGGTTTCCAAACGCCTATCGTACCCATGGCTCTGATAGATTCTGTCCAGCAGTGTTCGTTTTCTGGTTTGAAAACATGGGGCTTGAAATCCTTATTAACTCGCAGATAGAGCACGCCGTCAGAAACGAGAATCTCCTCCGTGCCTTCCGTACTCTTATATGTCTTGACAGTCACGCCCGTCGCCGCGTCCAATGCCGTTACAGGCTGCGTCAGACCAAGCGTTACGTAGACTCTATTTCCGATAGCAACCAAACGGCGAGGTATCGTGGCAGGTCCAGCCTTGAGCGGCCACAAATGAGTGTGCCACAATGGGATGTCACGTTTCCAGAGAATCACACCATTGAAGGCATCACGTGCAATAAGTTTCCACTCAGGTGGAAGCTGAACTGAGGCGCTCGGGCCTTCGTCTATAACATAGAAAATCCGTCCGCCAGCCGATACCATGGCATTCATACTTGACATCTTCTCATGGGAGCGTGTCCACTTTGGGCCACCGTTCCACTGCAGACGGCGAGGTGAATCGATGACAGTATCATTAGCCACGGCGTTATTGTCTGGACCGTGCATGTAATGGGTCCACTCGTCGATATTATTTGGCCACTCCTTGACTGTTCTGGACAACTTGCCTTTATGCCGGATATAGGCGACGCCACCAGGGCAGAGTACTCGCATAACCTCGTCCATTGAGACATTACCCAAGTCTTCGGCAACCAAAAGATTCACGAGATTATCGATGTAGGGCAAATGGATGCCATCGAACGTATCGACCGAGACCGTACCATAGAGCCCCCTTGCTGCGATATGCCGGCGGGCTTGGCTAACGTCGCCAGGATCTGTATCCAAACCATGCACGAGATAGCGGTTGTTCGGGTAAAACCCAACCGTACTCTTACCATCGCCGCAGCCGAGGTGGACAATGAGACCACCTTGTATCCCCGATTCCTGGAGAATCTGTACGGGTGTCTGAGCAGAGCAAACACCGATGCAAAGGAATGGCAAAAACAGGAATGCTTGTAAGTATCTTGGCATCTATCCACCTTTCATTTTTTTCAAATACTTGTGTGGGCCATCTGATAAACTTAGCATAGCATATCACTACTACCAGCAATTTCAAGGATCTATGTTATTGTTTCTCCCCATAAACAAAATCCAAGGCGAGAAGGCACGCCCACGGCTATAGTGTGATTCTATCCCATCACTAAAGAAGATTCCTCAACAGATGATCTTAGGCTCCTACATATCTTCTTAGGGAGTAGATCTACACTTTGGAATTACAGTTTTGGGATTGTATATTCAGTTGTTTAACAGGTTCTATTGTGTTTGGGGCGTTCTCGATACTTCTTATCGCTGTCGAATATAGCGCCGAAGACCGCATTCGTTCTATCCAGGCGATGTAGGATCAACTATAATGTCTGTTTGGTGAGCATGGCCTGCGATATATCAAGAAAATGATAATCAGTTGCCAAATTTGTGTTTCTGCCATTGTTATTGTTGAGATATTTTCAACATCAAGTTGGCAAGCTTGAGAATTCGAGACAGATCTGATATTCTATTAGAAAAGAGTCCCAGCGGCGTAACTGGGTTAAGTTACATACTCATCAGGATTAGTAAATTCCTGCGAGTGGAGTTTTGAGTTACTGTTGTAGGGTTACTTACCCGCGTACAAACGGGAATTGGAAATCGTGAGCAGTATACAAAGGATAATTGTATGAAGCCAGTTCAGGACAGGCGTGATTTTTTACGGTTAACAGCAATGTCCGCGATGTATCCTCTACTTCTGTCGGGTTGTTCGAGTATAAAAACAGAAGAAAGCAAAAGGAATCGGCCCAATGTACTATTAATTATCTGCGACGATCTTAATGACTGGGCGCTGCATCCGCTGGGACACCCAAAAGCAAAGACACCGAATATAGACCGTCTTCGGCAGAAGAGCGTAAACTTCACTAATGCCCATGTTGCAGTGCCTGTGTGCGGCCCTTCGCGCAAATGCCTGTTTTCTGGATTGTATCCCCAGACGATAAATGATTATAGTTTTGCTGCATGGAAGTCGGTTCCTTTGCTGAAGGGCTGTGTGCCGCTGCCGCTGCATTTTCGCAACAACGGATATAATTCTTACGGCACAGGCAAGCTTTTGCATCGGGGCGCAGAGGGTGATTTCTATACCGCCTACGGAATCGGTCCGGACTATGGCCCCTGGCCATGGCTGGGAAAAGGGAAAGTAAGAAACACGCCCAGCCCTACGCAGTTTGAAATATGGAAGGATGTTCTTCCGCTGCCTATGCATCGTGACCTCAATTATGGTTCCTTGTCTGATGTGCCGGACTGGAAAGCGGGAGCTATCGAAGGAATACCCGGAGCGAAGGGCTGGTACAATGAAAACGGAAAACCGTTTCGGTACGTCGATGGGAGCGACCGCGACAAAATGCCGGATGAGATATCGGCTGACTGGGCGATTGACGTCCTGAAGCAGAAGCACAACCGCCCCTTTTACCTGGGCGTCGGCTTCA
>SMTZ1_10007647_pt1 | contig 11058 bp, 8 predicted proteins | sample DeeMarSWOR136_30_FD_25667 | JGI IMG/M metagenome (IMG submission 25667)
TCGATGGTGACATACTTAGTGTAGCCTCAGTTACCCAGGGGGGCAATGGCACGGTAACCAATAATGTCACCGACGTGACGTATACTCCTGACGCTGATTTCCACGGCACCGACAGCTTCAGCTACACAGCCAGTGATGGCAAGGGTGGGGATGACACAGCCACGGTGACAATTACCGTCAATCCGGTCAACGACGCCCCTGTGGCCAATGATGACACTGCCGCAACGGACGAGGACATCGCAGTGACTATCGACGTGCTGGGCAATGACACGGATGTCGATGGTGACATACTTAGTGTAGCCTCAGTTACCCAGGGGGGCAATGGCACGGTAACCAATAATGTCACCGACGTGACGTATACTCCTGACGCCAGTGATGGCAAGGGTGGCACTGACATGGCCACGGTGACCATTACCGTCGATTCTGTGAATAACGCGCCGGTGGCGGCAAACGACAGCGCCACCACCGATGAGAATACGCCGGTGAACATCGATGTGCTGTCCAACGACAGCGATCCCGATGGCGATCCCATGATGGTGACCGCTGTTAGCGACCCGCCGCATGGCAGCGCTGTCATCAATCTGAATTACACTGTCACCTACACCCCAGACCCCAGCTACTATGGTGGTGATAGCTTCACCTACACCGTTAGCGATGGCACCGATACCGATACGGGCACCGTTAACATCACCGTCGAATCAGCTCCATCCCCTCCGGTGTACGGGGGGCCGGGGTTCGTGGCGTCTGTGCTGATGTCGGTTCGAGTAACACCTGAGGTAGCCACGATTGAAGTTGGCGAGGCCCAGCGGTTTAGGGCGGTGGCAACCTATTCTGATAACTCCACTCGCAATGTCACCGCTGAGGCTACCTGGGCTAGCTCTGATAACGACGTGGCAACGGTGTATTCAGGGCTGGCTACCGGGGTAGCGGAGGGCACCACAGGGATCACAGCGACCCTGGGCGGGAAGACGAGCAATGAGGCTACCTTGAGCGTGACCGCTCCTGTTGTGGTGTCGGTCGAGGTAGCTCCGCAGAGTGGCACGATTGGCGTTGGCGATACCATGCAGTTTACGGCCACGGCGACCTATTCCGATGGCAGCACTGCCGATGTTACTGCTGAGGCTACCTGGGCTAGCTCTTATAACTACGTGGCAACGGTTGATGCAGGGCTAGCTACCGGGGTAGCGGAGGGCTCCACAGAGATCAGAGCCACCTTTGACGCGGTAACGAGCGATGCAGTTACTTTGAACGTGACTACTGCTGCCGTGGTGTCCATCGAGGTAACTCTGGAGAGTGACACGATTGGCGAGGGCGATACAGTGCAGTTTACGGCCACTGCGACCTATTCCGATGGCACTACCGTTGACATCACAGGCCAGGCTACCTGGAGCAGCTCGGATCCCGATGTGGTAACCATTGACGCGGAAGGTTTGGCCACAGGCGAGGGTGCAGGGACTGCGGAGATAACAGCAACCCTTGATGGTATAACGAGCGATCCGGTCACTCTAACGGTCACCGGGGGGGGCGCAGCGCTGCAATGGTGGGCCATTCTGGCAATAGTCGTTGGGTCGTTGGTTTTGGCGTTATTGCTCTTCATGATCATGATGCTGTGGAGAAGGCGTGGGTTGCAACCTGAGGAAGCTAAGTAGCCGGAGTGAGAAGGTTCAAGGCTTGATACGTAAGCCCTTCGGATAAAAAGGAAACCCTCCATTAGGAGGGTTTCCTTTTTATCTAGATGGCCTCTGTGTGTGCAGTAAGTTCACATTCGCCGTCAGGGGTACAGTCGGCTATATTGAAAGAGCAGTGCTCCATATAGTCGGCACTGCTGTCAATCTGAAGGGTGGTCATTCCCGGCATCATTGTCGCTGCAGTAGCAGTTGGGGTAGCTGCCCTTTTGCCTGCTTGAAGAAAGCTTGGTGAGGTAGCGTACTCTGTGGACGCTTGCCTCTGGCGCATCTCATGGTGAAAACCTCGGGCTTCTCCCTTGTCTCTCACCTTAGCGGAAGCTAGTAGACGCTCTACCCCAAAACCAAGGATGGCGATGCTCATTATCGTTTCCAACAACAAGATAACCTTGTTGCTCTCGTAGATGTATACCCCGCCATACACCCAAAAAAGGGCGAAATGTAAGACCAGGATTATCCCCAGAGCGATTACAAGGCAGGAAGCTATTACATCTTTGGCGGTCATAGATACGTCACAGTCTTTTTGTGGGTCGGAAGCCAGGCCGAAACTGGCTTATTGCCTGCGCTTCTACCAACTAGAAGTCTAAGTTGTCTTCTGATGGAGCACAATCACCTAAATGTCCCGAATGAAGCTAGGAAATAGTAACAAAACTGGTACTAGTACTAGCTTACTTTCAGGGCTCTGCCATACTCAGTGATTGTTTACAGATGTCAGAGATGGTGGTGCTGGGTGGGTCTGAGGATTGTGACCGAATATCTTCTATGCTATAATTTGCTGCGGTCAGGTTTGTGAAAGGGGGCATAACATAAATGGTAGGGATTAGGTCGTATGGTGCCTATATACCGCTGTATAGGTTGGAGCGGTCTGAGATCGTCAAGGCGTGGCGAAGCCCGTTCCCTGTACCTGGTGAGAAAGCTGTTGCTAACTATGACGAGGATAGCTTAACCATGGCTCATGCCGCTGCCTGGGACTGTATTAGGGGCATCGACCGCAAGGAGATAGACGGTCTGTTCTTTGCTTCGACAACGTCTCCCTATAAAGAGAAGCAGGCGTCGACAATCATAGCCGGGGCAATGGCTCTGCGCAGAGAAATACTTACGGCGGACTACGGGGGTTCCCTAAGGGCGGGGACAATCGCTCTGAGGGCGGCAATTGATGCGATCAAGGCAGGGTCGGCCAAGAACATCTTGGTAACCGCTGCCGATCTTCGCCTAGCGGGGGCCAATGGGCTGAATGAGATGTTCTTCGGCGATGGGGCAGGGGCTGTTCTCATCAGCAATGAAGCGGTGGCCGCCGACTTTTTGGGGGGCTATACAATATCCGAGGACTTCATGGATATGTGGAGGTCGGACAGGGATACCTTTGTTCGCGCCTACGAAGAGCGATTCATACGTGAGGGAGGGTATACCCGCATAGTCCCCGAGGGTGTTACGGCTGCTATGAATAAATGTGACCTCAAGCCGCAGGACATTGCAAAGTTCGCTTGTTTCACCGATGACCCCAGACACGTGAACGCAGCGGCGAGGATACTGCAATTCGACCCAGCACAGGTTCAGGACCCCATGTTCATGACCGCTGGCCTTACCGGTACCGCTATGCCTTTGATGTTGCTGGTGGCGGCCCTGGAAGAGGCCAAGCAGGGAGATAAAATTCTCGTCTGCGGCTATGGCGATGGCTGTGATGCCTTGATCTTCCAGGTCAATGGCCAGATAGAGAATGTACGGGATCGTGGCGGCGTAAAGAATCATCTGGCGTCGAAACGCATGATGGCGAACTACCAGCAGTACATACTCTGGCGCAGGCTTATGTATATGGAGCCTCAGTCTCGTCCCGATCGGCCAACTATATCTCTGTCAGCTCTGTGGAGGGATCGAGAATGGGGGCTTGCCCTTTATGGCTCCAGGTGCAAGAAGTGTGGAACCCCTCAGTACCCGGTGCAGAGGGTGTGCTTGGTGTGCCAGGCTGTTGACCAGTACGAACCGTACTCCTTTGCCGATAAGAAGGCGAAGCTCACCAGCTTCTCGCATGATCATCTGGCTATCACCGAAGTCCCGCCAATCACTGTGGCAGTGGTTGACTTTGAGGGTGGGGGGAGGCTTACGTGCAACCTGACTGACCGTGAGCCCGATGAGACCAAGGAGGGCATGGATGTGGAGATGACATTCAGGTGGATGCACTACGTGGGAGGAGTTCACAGCTATTGGTGGAAATGCAAGCCGGTGCGATTCTAGGATCACAATAGTCTGGGCATAAGGAGGAGCAATGGAGAGTATAAAAGACAAGGTTGCCATAGTGGGCATGGGCTGCACCAAATTTGGGGAGAGATGGGATGCCAGCGCTGATGACATGATCGTTGAGGCGGCCCTGGAGGCCTATGAGGACGCTGGCATAAAGCAAGAGGATATCCAGGCAGCGTGGGTGGGAACTATGTGGGTGGGTGATACCGGGAGGGTTCTAGCTGAACCGTTGAAGCTGCAGTTCATCCCTGTTACTAGAGTAGAGAATATGTGTGCCACGGGCTCGGATGCTATGCGGAATGCTGCCTATGCTGTAGCCGCCGGCGTGTACGACATAGTGCTGGCACTTGGTGTTGAAAAACTTAAGGACACCGGATGGATGGGCCTTGGAGATGTGCCTTTCCCCGGTACAAGCCGGGGCATATTCGGCTCGCAAGGATTCAGCGGCCCCAGCGCCTTTGCTTTGCTGGCTACGGCCTACTTTGCCAAGTACGGCCTGAGCCCGCAGGAAGGCAAGAAGATGATAGGTATGATCTCGGTGAAGAGCCATCGCAACGGTGCCAAACACCCCAAGGCACATCTGCGCCGAGAGGTAACCTTAGAACAGGTGATGAGCGCGCCCATAATCGCTTGGCCTCTGGGGCTGTTCGATTGCTGTGGTGTTACCGATGGGGCGGCGGCAGCAATTTTGGTTCGCGCCGAAATAGCCAAGAAATTCAGGCCTGACCCGGCATATATTAAGGCACTGCAGATTTCCATTGGGCACAGTCAGGGCTTCGCCAGATCCGATTTTGAGTACACCAGCGTGTATGAGACTGTCCATGCCGGCAAAGCAGCCTATGCTGAGGCGGGGATAAAGAACCCCCGCGAGGAGATAAGCATGGCCCAGGTTCACGATTGCTTTAGCATCACCGAGGCTGTTATCATGGAGGACCTCGAGTTTAGTCCCAGGGGCCGGGTGAAGGATGATGTTGATTCCGGGTTCTTCGAGCTAACCGGTGGGCTACCCTGTCAGACAGATGGCGGCCTGAAATCATTCGGGCATCCCATCGGTGCCACCGGGCTGAGGATGATGTACGAGGTGTATAAGCAGCTTCAGGGCAAGTGTGGCGAGCGACAGTTGAAGAATCCCAAATTGGGGCTGACTCATAACCTCGGTGGGTTCCCCGCCAGCGCTACCGTTAGTTGTTGTATCGCTGGTCTGTAGGTAGAGCAAGAGTCCGTTAATTTGAAGGAATGAAGAAGGTGGTGCTTCTCGATTCGAGAAGCACCACCTTCTTTGCCCTTACTACCTGTCTCGCGTCTGGCCTCCTATTTCCATTGCGCGGTCTGTGGGAAGCCCTTTTCTAGAATTGTTACCGCCTCCTCAACCATGTCGTCGATTATTTGCTTAGCCGTCCTTCGCCTGTTCAGAAGCCTTGTGGCCTGGCTCGCTGGGGTCACCAGTATATCGTCGAACTCTGGCTGGTCCTTGTGTTCATATGCGTAAAGCAGTACGTCCATAGTCAGGAGACTATGGAAAGGCCAGCCCAATGGCGGCTTCGGGCCCTTGTCCCAGAGCTCGGTGTACGGTGTTCGGAGCTGTCTCAGCGTTTTACCGCTGATGGCCTTTGTGATTACCGCGTCGCGCTCGGTGGCAGCGATCACCTTGTCCTTCTGCAGTTCGGTGAACGTGGCTTCGGGGGAGAGCAGGAACATCGAGCCGCACCAGACGCCCTCAGCGCCCAGTGCCAGGGCGGCGACCAGCCCTCTGCCATCGGCGATGCCCCCCGCAGCGGCCACCGGTATTGGTTTCACGGCGTCAACGATCTGAGGTACTACAGCGAAAGTGCCGATGTTGCCCGTATGCCCGCCGGCGTCGAATCCCTGGGCCACTATGATATCCACCTGATCTTCGACATGCTTGAGCGCCATCCTGACATTAGCGCCTATGCCGATAGTCTTGATCCCCCGGGAGCGACATTCCGTCATTACCCAGCCCAGCCTGCCGAGGCCGGCGGCGAGTACAGGGACCTTGTTGTCCAGGCATACCTGGATAAGCTGCTTCGTTCCCTCGGCTGTCATTTGCGAGCTGTTGTAATCCGTATGGTAGTCAAGAGGGACGTTGAGCTTCTTTCGTAGTTCTTTCTCGTACTCCCAGTAGTCGTTGGGGATATACTTCAACAGCCCTTCTTTGCTGATACCCTCCATGTCCTTCACGTTGTCTGGCAGCAGGAGGTCAACAGCGAAGGGCTTGCTGGTACCCTTTTGAATCTCCTTGATGGCCTTATCAAGGTCATCGGGATCGTACGTTGCCCCACCAAGGGTTCCCAGTCCGCCTGCTTCCGAAACGGCAATAACCAGCGGTGGATCGGCGAAACCACCCATGCCTGCCTGTAATATCGGGTACTCGATTTCGAGCACGTCACAGATTCTTGTGTGAAGCTTTCTTCTAGCCATTCTCGGTCTTATCTCCTTAGCTATTGAGTTATCAGCCTCTCGATGGAAGGACAACGGTGGCGGTGCCGGGAGTGGTTTTCTCCCCGTTGCCATTCTCCACCCCGATCTCCAAATCGAGGCAGTGCTCGTCGCCATCAACGTATTTATTGGTGACCTTTCCTTTGCACAGCCAGGTCTCCCCGTCCTGGGGTTCGTTCATGGTCTTCATCAGACGGGGACGGTCAATGCCGCGGTATTGACAGGAAAACTTCTTCATGAAGCCTTCATCACCCATCCAGTTGGTTACAAGCTGAACGAGCCAGGCGTGCTTGAGCAGCCCGTGGACAATGGTTCCTCCGGTCCCCTGGGACTTGCCGAAGGCATCCTCATAATGATGCGGGTTGAAATCACCGCTGGCCCCTGCCCATTTCACCAACATCAGCGAGTCGGCAATCTTTGGCAGGGTGGGCAATTCGGTGCCGACTTCAACATCTTCCCAGTATATTTGTTCTTTTGCCATTTTTCCCTCCACAGGATTAGAGTTGACGGCCAATTAGGTGTTGTGTTGCCTTGGCCACCACGTCGCCATTCTGATTGAGATAGGTTGTCTCGAATTGGGAGATCATCATCGTGCCGCTTTTCCCTTCCTTCGCGGCTACGTCTTTGACCCTAGGACTGGCTACCAATGTATCGCCGGCGTGCACTGGCAGATAGAACTCGTACGATATGCCGCCGTCCAGAATTCCAGCATAGCCCGCGTTGATCATAGCCGTCATCAGGCCGATTATACCTTCCGACGCGGCGATGGCCTTTGCACTCCAGCCAAAGAAGCCCGGCGGGGCGATGATGCCACCGTATCTCGATTTGCTGGCATATTCTTCATCGTAGTAAAGGGGATTGTCATTCCCTACGGCATCGGCATATCTTCTTATCGCCCCTTTCTCGACTTCCCTAACATGTGGCGGATCTACTTTCCCTATGTACTGCTTCAACTCATCTAGAACCATTCAGTACCTCCCTTTGGATTTTGGCCTCGATTGTTGGTCGACCGTCAGCCTTTGCAGGATGCTCACACCGAATCCGGCGTGCCATCCAGCATGTTCGTGAGCTAAAAAAGGATTGCCGCCCTCGCTTCCTGCAGGCAGACAACCTGCAATATATAACCATATCTGGATGCTTTTGTCAAACGTATTACGATTCTTTGGGAGCTGATATCGCTTGCTGAAGAGAGACCTCGGGAGATCACATACATACCTTTCAGGAGAGTTGGGGCCGTGGCAATAGCCCCACTTGTTCTACGATTTCAGGGACTACCTCTTCCCATTCGATAGCCATGAGATGGATTCCAGCCACTCCTGGAATCTCGCGTATCTGGTTAATGATGTCCACGCAAAGCTTGATTCCTTCTCGCGAAACCTCTTCCTTGGGCACGCCGCGCAGTCGCTCAACAACCGCGTCGGGGACATCCATGCCCGGGACTCTGGTCTGCATGTAACGCGCTGCACCTACCGACTTAATCGGGGCTACTCCAGCGAGGATCTTCACCTTTTCGTGTAGCCCTTTCTCGCGAACTGCTTCCATCCACTTGGCGAATTTTTCCACGTTGTAGATGATCTGGGTCTGAATGAAATCAGCTCCTGCAGCCACCTTTTTGGCCAGACGAAACACTCTATACTCGAAGGGGTCGGCAAATGGGTTGGCTGCGGCCCCGATAAAAAGCCGGGGTTCCACATCCATCTCATCGCCACACTGGAACTTTTTCTCATCCCTCATGTCTTTGACCATCTTGATAAGCTGGATGGAATCGAGGTCGTAGACTCCCTTGGCCATAGGGTGGTTTCCAAAAGACTGGTGGTCACCGGTAAGACAGAGAATATTGTTGATACCCAATGCGGCAACGCCCAATATGTCCATTTGAAGGGCAATGCGGTTTCGATCGCGACATGTCATTTGCACCGTGGGTTCCAGCCCCTCTTCCTTTCCCAGAAGGCAAGCTGCCCAGCTCGCCATACGAGCCACAGCGGTTTGTCCGTCGGTGACGTTGACGGCGTCAACGCATCCCTTCAAATACTTTGCTTTCTTCTTTATTATCTCAGCGTCAGCGCTGGGTGGGGGGCCGAGCTCTCCGGTGACAGCGAAATGACCGCTTTCCATTAGCTTTTCAAGCTTGCTCTTCGATTTCATGGTATCCCCTCAATCTGGGCCTAGTTTGGCTCGTGACCCTGTGGAGTTGCATCTTGGCTTGTTATCCTTAGGTCGCTCCTATCTATCGTGCGCATCCCACCGGCAGCACTGGTGCTCCAATCCTTGGGGGGCTTGATGTCTTCCAGTTCACGGAGGCGTCCCAGCTTGGTGAGGCGCTCGATAATCAGTTGCCAGGCACAGGGCAAATCTGGTGACACCTCGCATTTGCCATCGTGTGAGCCACCACAGGGGCCATTGAGCAGGCTCTTGGAGCATCTAGCTATGGGGCAGATGCCGGCGGTTAGGTCAAGGATGCAGTTGCCGCAGGCAGCACACATTTCGCTAAACAGGCCATGCTCCTGTGGCAGCCCCATAAAGCAGGTATCAAGCCCAGGCAGCACAGGAACGTCGGGAAAGCGCTGGGCAATTGCCTGTACCCCAATGCCACAGCCCAATGACAGGATGGCATCCACTTCCTTGACCATTGGCTCTATTTCATCGACAAACTCCCACTCGCATTGGCGCTTGATCGTGTGCTCCAGGAACTGCTTGCCCCCCCCTTTTGCTTTGTCTGCCATACGCAGGATGGAAGCGAGGGCTTGAACCTCTTTCTCGCCGCCGGCAAAGGAAACCGTGGCACAGGTTCCGCAGCCGAGGATCAGGATTTTATCGTAATCAGCGATCATTTGACGAATTCGGTCTAAAGGCTTCTGTTGCACCACAATCATGCTTCTTCCCTCCTATTTCTCATTGGGCTCGGTGCGAGCTGCCTTACTCGTGTTGTAACTTCAGTTACAATTTCGTCGAACTTTTGAACCGTGGGGTCTGACAGGGTATACATTTCCAATCTATCTCCCCCGAGGCCGATTTCATCGAGGTTTTTCTTAACAGCGGCAACTCTACGTTCTGCCCAGAAGGTGCTCATCCGGTAGGGACAATCCTCCTCAAGGCAGCCAACAACAAAAACCCCATCAGCACCGAGTTCAAAGGCCTTCAACAGATGGGTCGTGTCTATTTTGACCACGCAGGGTATTTTTACAATTCGAATACCAGGCTTGTAGTTATCCCTGAAAAACTCAGCGAAGGCGCTAGTGGCAAAAGCGCCGTAGCTGCAGCACAGTCCAATAACCACAGGCTCGGCTCCACTCAGGGATGCTTCTGTCACCGCTGCCTCTACCCTTTCGCGTATTTGGCTATCTTCACCCTGCCTGAATACTATCGCCCTAGCTGGGCACTCGACGATACAGATTCCACATGATTGACACTGGTCGGCTCGTATGTCTATAGACCCGGCTATAGTTGCGACCGGTGCACCGTAGGGACAAACACGAACGCAGGTCAGACAAGCTGCGCATTTATCCTCCAGATACTCAGCGCCTGCCCCGCAGCGAAGACACCTTTGAGCTTCCTTTACCGCCTGTATCTCCGTGTATCCCAGTTCAATTAGATTAAAATTGCCCATCCTTTCCTTTAGTGCCAAGGCGGGCATCTCCCGTCTCTCCAACCTCTTTATCTCCTCGGCGGTGGTGGCCAAAAGCTCGCCTACATCCTTCCTACCATCGGGCTGAGGAGCTGCCATCTGCTCTCCCCTAAGATAGCAGTCGACGGCTAGGGCAGCTTGGCGCCCGCTGGCCATAGCTTGCACTGCAGTCCCGGGGCCGGAGATAACCTCACCGCAGGCGAAGACACCCTCTTCGCTGGTAGCAAGGGTATCGGGATCGAAAACCAATTGCCCTCTCTGATTGAGTTTGATCGTGGTGTCTTCGAGAAAAGAGAGTTCAGCCGCCTGCCCTATGGCAATGATGACTACATCGCCATCAAGGGCCGAGACCTTTTCCTCATAAAAGGTTGGATTGAATCTGCCCTCCTCATCAAAAACTGCTTTCACTTCCATGCATTCGAGCCCTGCCACTTCGGTCTCACTGCACAAAATGCTCTTTGGACCTTTGGAGCAATGTAGTTTGACCCCTTCTTCCAAGGCTGCTTCAATCTCCCAGGCGAAAGCGGGCATCTCATCTCTAGCCTCGAGACAGGCCATATGCACCTCGCCAGCACCTAAACGCAGCGCGGACCTAGCCACGTCAACGGCTACATTCCCCCCGCCGATGACGATCACTCTCTTTCCTGAAACAGTCTTCCCTGCGCCGAGCTTGGCCTCTCTCAGAAAGGGTAGAGCTAGTAGAACACCATCAAGTTCGACGCCTGAGATATTTAACCCTCTACTTAGGTGAAGACCCAAGGCGAGGACCACGGCAGAGTAGCCCTCGTTCTTGAGCTCGCTCAGCGTGAAATCCTTGCCAAGCTCGCTGTTTGTTTTAATCTCAACCCCCAAGGCCACAATCCTCTCGATGTCCTTTTGAAGTACCTCTCCAGGAAGACGATACTCAGGAATGAAAGCCCTTAAGGCTCCCCCGGGCGCAGTCCCCCGCTCAAAGACGGTGACTCCATACCCCATCCTTGCCAGGTCATGAGCTGCGGTGAGCCCTGCTGGCCCGGAGCCAATTATGGCTACCTTCTCCGCTCGCTTGGCCCC
>SMTZ1_10007312_pt1 | contig 11057 bp, 5 predicted proteins | sample DeeMarSWOR136_30_FD_25667 | JGI IMG/M metagenome (IMG submission 25667)
AGGAACTCGGTGTGAGTCAGGCCATTACCTGCGGCCTCTTGGAGACGCACTTCGAGTGACTGTGCCATACCTGAGAGCCGCAGCTCCTTTAACGCTGTTCGCAATGCCTCATTCATAATACTTGATCTCCTTCATACAAACGCTTCTTGTTCTTATCTGAGGGATTTCCTCACGATCGATTCATAATCCGACATGCTCCGAATGATGGGATGTTCATCAATAAACTCCAATTCCTGCTGCTTAGGACCGCCTCGTTGGATCAATCCCCTGATGGTCTTCAGCCGAAACGCATTGTGGGTCAGGGCGATTTCGCAGGCTTGGTCGATGCAGGTGCTGTCGTACCGGTGGGCAAGACTCAACAACCCTACAAGAACGCGTATCCCCTGGATACCTCGTGCCTCAAGCATGGCCTGGGCCCATTGGTCTGCATGCGTTCCGATCAGAGAAGCCTTCTGAAGCAGCCAGACCGTGCCTTTTTCAATCGGGGACCTCTTGTGCGAATGGATGTGTTGCTGCAGGGTCTGAAACTTACCGGGTTCAACCTGGACATGAACGATGATCTGCTCCATCCGGGAATTGAAAATCCGAACCAGATGCCCGTCCCAGCGTGCCCAGACTTCCCGTCCAGTATATTCCGGCGGAACCGAATAGTAAGCCTTCTGTACTTCAATATGACCATCGCGATGGACGGAACGTTTGGCCTCTTGGAAGCATGGGAACCGGCCGGCGGGAAGCGGCAACAGACTGGATTTTTCTTCTTCCCTGAACAGCTTGCCGACCTGTTTACGCGTCGTGCCGTGAATCCGCGTGTCGGCTACGTATGTCTCCCAGTTGAGCAGATGCTGGTTCTGCTCCTGCAAACTACGGAACGTGCGGCCCTTGAGAGCGTTACTTTTTACATACCCAATACCTCGTTCAATTTTGCCCTTGTGACGAGGCGTATAGGGCTTTGTGGGCAAGATCACGGTACCATAGTGTTCGCAAAACGATTGGATTTTGGGATGAATCTCCGGATCGTACCAGTCCGCCTCCTTGACCGCGGCCTTGAGATTATCGATGACCAAGGTCCTGGAGACCCCGCCGAAATGCCAGAACGCATTCTCCAGACAGCGAAGGAAGGCGTCGGTGTCTTGGTGATAAATAGCTTCGCTGTAGCCCTTCCGGGAGAAACTCAAAACCACTCTGAAAACATGAGGACGCTTGCGTTTGCCATCCCGGACCACGGGGGCGCCGGTACCCAAGTCGATCTGCGATTCATCGCCGGCCATACATTCCATCCGGCGAAAAGGGATCGGCCTGTCCTCTCCCAAGCGTTTGACAAACCGGCGGACACTGTAGTAGCTGCCCCCAAATCCGTACTCGTCTCTAAGGTCCTGGTAGATGCGCTGACGGGATAGCCCGCCGTGCAGTTTGTCTTCGATAACCTCGCGGAAGGATTCACATTGACTGCGACTGGGCGTTCCATTACAGCGATTTGCGTCGCCTGAGCCGGGGGGCGCTTTGACCGGTTTTGGACCGTCCGACCCGGGGGGCGCTTTGGCCGGTTTTGGATCCCTGCCGGACAAACGAATGTACCTGCCTACCGTGTCGGGGTGGATGCCAAGTTCCCTGGCAATACGCCTCCGGGACCAGCCACGCTCTCGTAATGTCAGTATTGCGCTTGTTTTAGCCATTTTGAGGTAGTTCGCCATGACAGTTCTCCTGAAATCCCGTCATTGTCGAGATTTCAGTGTCACTGTGGCAAAACTTCCTTTCAAAATGACCTAATTCGAAGCGCCCATCACTGACCTACTTTGAGCGCCCGCTGACATAACAGCCCCTCTCACAACTCTATGGGAAATCGAGAGTTCCCCGGCCCGCAGGTAACCTGGCGGCCAGCACCGCCTTACGGCAGAAGATAGCCCAAAGGAATGTCTGACTATATCGACACAATTCGCGAACACAACCAAGAAGATGAATCAGCATCGCGAGCAATTTCCGTGGCATATCAAGTTTCCTCTTATCTGCCTCTGGAGGTTGAACGGGGAATAATCGTTCGTGTTTCTTGCTCCTGATCTGCAGCGGGCAGGGATACGTGAGCCACGTTGTTGAAGGTCGTGATCTCATCGTTGATTTCTTTGTCCGGATCGATGACCACATAAATATCGGTTGGTTGGTCAAAGCGGTAATTCACGCCCACGGTCACCATACGAGGCTCCAAATCGTTGGGAGCCTCGATGTTGGGAATCTGCCGCACGGCGATGCGCTTGCCGCCCGCCGCCGGATTGCCGTCATAGAAGGCGATCCTGACATTACGAATGGGCAGGGAACCGACGTTGTGGATTCGTGCCGTGAGCAGATTTCGGTCCGGGTAGAAGCGGATGTCCTCGGCCGACAAACCGGGGTCGGGTGCCGGGCCCGCGGGCCTGCCACCCTGGAGTTGGTCAATTTCCACGACGTAGTTGGTCCGCGGCTCGACGTCGATCTGAATGGGCGAGCCGTGCTGCGGGAAGACGAAGTCGCGCTGTTCGGTGAGGATATCGATCTTTCCGTCGTCGTCCGCGTCGATGCCGTACACGAGTCGGTAGGTTCCACCGGGTTCCAGTTCCCAGGGGACGATGCCGATCGTTCGCTTGCCCGGTGCCAGGCTGTAGTAGCAGATCCGCAGACCTTGAGGATCGGCCGCCACCACGGCCGCGGCGAAATCTTTGGTGGTGTTTTCGTAGGTCGCGGCCGCCTTCAACAGCGGTCCGCCCCACGAGCCGCCCGTGTAGATGAAGAACGGATCGACGATCCCGACGAATCCGACGCGATCGGTGGGGCCAGCCTCGGACGTGCTGATTGGCCAGTAAGTTCTCAGGTGCTCGGCCGCGCGGTTTCCGCTTTCGATAATCTGCTCCTTGCTCCAAAGGTTTTTCAGAGGGCCACTGCGTCCTTCGAGCATCTGTTTCGCTTGAAACTGCTTTTCGGTCTGTGCCAATTGGGCAGCGACCCACTTTTCGCTCCCGGCAGGTGCGTCGACCTTGACGGGCCCGCGGCGTCGAGTTCGCTCCAAGGGGCCGGCCGGCTCGGGAACATATCCGTGCTTCACGGCCAATTCATATTCCAGCCGAATCGGTTCGAGGTATTTGGCGTCGCGAGTCGTGTTGTAGGCCGCAAAGAGAATATCGAGCAAATAGCCCTTGTACTGTTGGTGAGGCCAATCGTAGTTGACCGTTCCCGGCGGATGGCTGGCCGTGTACCAGTTCGGCGAATTTGTGCCGCCGAGGATACCGTCGGGGAAGGAGACCTGGGCCGGGATCACCCCCTTGGGCTTGCCTCGATCGGTCGACATGGCTGCGGCCACCCAGCCATCGGCAATTTCCGTATAGAGCTTGGCTATGGCAGGGTTGCCGTTGTAGTTGAGCACGGCAGTCGCCGGACTCACCGCTCGATAGTTGATCCAGGAGTCGTTCATCTGGTCGCCCGCGCCGACTTGCGTAGCGCCGAGGAAGTTCGACCGAAAATGCCGACGGCCGTGATCGTTGTAGGCAGTCCACAGATCGCGGATCAGCTTGCCGGTTTTCATGCTGCGCTCGATCCAGGTGGGATTGCCGTAATCCAACTGCATCATCATGCCCAGCGTGTTGCCGGTCGGCTCGGCCGTGTGCTCGGCGTCCGCCAGGGGTTGGCTGTAACCGATCTCCGGATCGACCTCCGAGAGGTTCCAGACGCCGTTTACGAGCTTTCGCGTACCTTGGATGCAGAGGTCGGAAACGCCGCGACCGACGTAGCCGTAATAGCCGAAGAGGCCTACAAGTTCGACGTCATCGCTCCACCCGCCTCCAATGTCGCCTCGGGGGCTCTGGCGAAACCGAATCCACCATTCGGACAGATCGACCAATCCGCAAAACGCCGGATAGATTGCCCGGACCCATTCGGGAACCCCCTCGGCTCTGGACGCGTAGTCCTCCATCGTCCAATCGTAGTAGCCGCTTCCGTCGCCGTGCGGCTCCCATTGGAGATGCAGGTGATATTTGACGAAGCGATTCTCTGGGCATTTCTTTTCCAGTTCGAGAAAGACCTGCTTCTCGGTGCCGAGAATGGGGAAATAGGGCTTGAGCATGTGAGCGGCCCGGGCGAGGTGAAGCCGGGCCTTGTCGCGAAGCGGCGAGTCGGGCTGAATCATCCACCACCAGCCGATCGCCCTGTCATTATCCAGAAAGTGGTTACTCTCTGCGTTTCCCCCGCGGTTAACGTGGATCTGCATCGCCTTTTCAAAGATTTCCGCATCGGACAAGAGTTCGGCAAGGCCGAATTCATCGGGCTTCTCTTTGAGGTGTGCTCGTAGCGTAGCCAAAGCCGGGGGCACGAGCTCTCGCTCGACCTCGGTCTCCAGGTGACCGGATAGCCAAAGCCCGACCACCGCCTTGGCAACCTGTGCTTCCGGCTCCTGGACGTCTTGGAGCGAGGCCACCGCCGAGTCAAAGCGGCCTGCATTGAACTCTTCGATCGATTTATGTAGTGACGCCGAATCGATGTTCTCATACAATTGCAGTTTGTCTTCGACCATTCTCACAGGCCCGGGCCGATACGGCGTTACCTCGATGGCCATGATGCTATGTCCCACAAAGGGATAGCCAATATAATGGTACGGCGGTTCCTGGATAATGGGCGTACGGTGATACCACTGGGCGTAGGGTGTCTCCCAGGTGGCCTGCTCAGCCATCTGTTCATCATAGGTGGTCTGGTTTTTCTTCCAACTGAGGTGAATCGCACCATCCTTCACCTCGACGGTGGTACGAAAGGTCGTCCACCAACCGGCAGGTGTGCGGTCCAGCAGGCGATAACCTCCCGGTGCCCAGACCGCCAATTGGTCGGCAACAACGGTGTCGTTTACACTCAAATCAATCGATCCGATGGCACGTGTAAGGTTGCCCATGGTGACAGCGACCCGGTATCTGCCATTCGGCACATCGAGTCGAAATTCAAAATCCCGTCTGCCGGCCACGCCATCGCGGTTCAGGGCATTACGAAAATTATCATAGGCCTCTTCCAAAAGTAGTTGCCCGGCCGAACCGCGTAATCGGCGATCACGTACCGGACGTTTGAATTCCAGGTGCGTGGGATCGGCCCCCTGCCAGCCATACCCACGTACAGCAGAGTACGTATCGTCTGCGGTTAAACGCCGATACCCTTTCATAACCGGGGACCCGGGCGTGCCACAGTCAAATCGCCAGACCCTGTTCTCCACCCTTTCCCGATTGTCGCGTGTAGCCATGCGCCGCGTTGACCGGCTGACTGCCTTGTCCGTATCTTTGTTCGCCGCGAATGCGACAGGTAGACAGACCAATACCGTGGCCCACAAGACCCAACATTTTTTCACAGTTTTTTGATTCATATTGAACATGTCTTCTCCTTTTTTATGAGCCCAGCAATGGCGCAAGCTCTCTCTTTAACGAAGGCAACTCATAATTCTGGCGATTGGGCAAGTTGCGCTTCTTATAGTAATTCTCCAGATTGAGTTGCAGATCAATCAGCTTCATGCGTGCCAATTCCTTCAGCAAGGGAAGCCTCTGCTGCAGGTCCCTCAAGCCGGCCTCGTACTCGCTAACCGCCTTGCGGGCCAGATCCCGACGCACCGCCAGAGGGGCTGTTCCCAGGGCTGCCGTATAGTAAAGGCGTGCCGCAAACCAGTGAGTCCATTGCGAACCAATAAGATACGCCAGACGGGCGCTGTTGAGTAACAGGGCCACTTCGTCCTTGGCCTCCGAGGAAATCCGGGATTCGAGTTCCTTAAGGCGTGCTAAACCCTTCTGGGCCGAAGCCGTCATCGCCTCTAAGAACTCGATGGGATCCTTGCCGTCACCCGTTACTTTAGCACGGAATGTTCTATCCCAGGGATGCTGCTTTAAGTAGCTGACATATCGATGAAGAGGGACAATCTCACGTGTCAGCCATTCATTGGGTTCCTCACCGATACCGATCGTTCCGGGATGTCCCTTGCGCTTGCCGAAGAAATCCGCGAAATGATAGGCAAACTCACAGGTAAAGCCTTCCAACCTCGAACCAATGAGCCTGCTCATATTAAAGGGTACCTCCATATACTGTCGCGCTGCTTTCAAGACAGCCGGCCCGGATCGGCCAAAAATGTCGGTGTAATAGTCTGCACAGATTTCCCACGGATGACCGCGTCGTTTGCCAAAGCTGTCGGCGAAAAGTAACTCATTGGCATATTGTACTCGTTTTCTTCTGTACAGTAATCCCACTCCGAATTGAAGACACCCATGACACCTCTAATCCCCAACGAGCGGCAATTGTCCACGATCCGGTCAAAGGCGTCCGGCGGTGTCAGCACCAGAGGTCCGGCATTCTCCACGCCGGATATCTCTTTCATCAACCACATATCGTGACCCGCTTTGATCCATGGTATAATTTTGGGATCCGGTCCTCCGTCCGTCAGGTCGAATACCGAGTATTTCGTCACATAAGTCACCCCTTTAGGCAGTACATCGATCCATTGCTCATTCACGCCGGCAATCCAGCTCCGTACCAGAGGTTTCTTACCCATATCGTTCAATGTTTTAGCAAATACTTTGACAAAGTGGGCAATGGTCCTCCGCTTTTGGGGGCTGTCCTGATAACGGGCCACCTTTGCTGCCTGGGCATTAGGACGTTCCCCGATACATTCAACGCATTGACAGCGTGCCCGTTCGCCCGGGGTCACCAGAATCCCGGCGGCCGCAGGAAACAACGTGTGGTACTCCTGAAAACAAGAGATCACAAACTCCTGATACAGCGGCTTGTTCCAGCAGACATCATAATATAGCAGCCGCCGCATGTCCCAGCACTGAAGCTTGCCGTGCGCATCCACAAAACTACCTTTACGCAGGAATTCCAGACGCGTGATTTCCGGGTGTGCGTCCACAAATGTCTTGGGGGCCAGAAAGTTGTAATGGTGGGTGTATACCGCCACTCCCTTGTCTCTGCCGTGCTCAGTGACCTGACGCACGATATCCTGATTGCGTTTAACAAAGTCCTCATCCAGGCAGCGGGCCTCAGGAAAGCGATCAAAGTTCAGGACATAATGATACCCCCAGCCAAAACGGATGCGATCCGGGCCAATGGGAACTGATTCACCTCCGTAGGGTCCCAGGTGGATAACGATGAAGTTCAACCCATTATCCGCATACCAATCGATCGTTTGTTTCCAAAGCTCGGCCAGATCGGGATTCGCCGGAAGCGTCGGCTGCCACGGACCCAAGGAATATTCAAAAAAACTGGGTAGGAAATACCAGATACCTGTATGTTCAAAGCCACCGGGTTGGCTTGCCCCTTTGGTCTTCTCCCCGCTGGATTCGGCCCACACAGGATATCCTTTCAGCGTACTCGCACCCAACAAACCTGCGCTTGCTTTAAGAAAATCCCTACGATTGCTTTCCATCTCTATCCTTTCTATGAGAGTCCCTGAGGAATGTGTCGTTTCACGGTCTGCCGGCCGGGGCCCGCTCCACCTTGGCAGCCATGGTGTTCGAAGTTGCCCGGCGGTACAAGGGCCACGAGTGATTCCGCTATGACCTCTTCCAGGTCGTCCGGGAGCATCACCTCCATCCGTCCACAAGGTTTTACCTTGGTACTCGGAGTCGTGGAGCCGACAGCAGGAGGAACAGCGGGCGATGTCAATTCACGATAGAACGCTTCGATCAGTTCAAGCGTTCGGGGTGTGCCATATTGGACGGGAATGCGTCCGGCCTGCGATTCTTTCATGAGGTGTACAAAGAGTTTTAATCCCTCCACAAGTTCGGCTTTCAGGTCCTCATGACCCCGGATGTATCGCCGAAGCTCATCGATCCTGGTCTTCACCTCCTCCTCGGTCCGTTCCGGTCGATTCAGATAGCGGATAGCCGTCTCGAGGGTAGGATCGTCCGGTTTCCTGCCCGGAAGAGGTTTCCTGGGCTGCTGGGTCTGGCCCCGCTGTCTCTCGCTTTGTCCTCGGGCGCGCTGCCGGCGAGAAGCTGTTTCCGGTCGCCCTGTTTGCGGTCCGGGACTCAGGGTAGACCGAGACACACTAATCCTCTCTACTGCCTGACGAGACAGTGGGGCAGGATGCAGTCGTCCCTGAGCCCAGTCACTATAGGTGCTGAAACGATACGGACTTTCCGGATTGTCCGAACTGCCGATAGGTAGAATAGACAGGGCCTTATCGATATCATGCAGCGGCACAAACTGGGTGTAGGCCTGACCCTTCTGCGAGAGGATGGTACTGCCGTCAACCGTGCGCAGCAGCGGCAGGTGTACATCGTGTCGTTCGTCAAGAGAGCCGAAGCCATCGAGGCCTGCCATATAACCGAGTTTTTGTTTACACAGGTCTTCCCGGGCCCGCTCGTGCCATTTGCCGGAGTCGGCACCGTATCGATTTTGAGTCCTTGTCCATGCCTGGGCCAGGACCTTATCCACAAAGCTGCGCTCATCATCCGGTATCAGTGCCGCAGGATTGGCAGTGTATCGGGCGCGCACGGTCTTGGCAAATCGGGCCAGTCCGCTGACCCCTCCGCCGTACTCGCTCACCAGTCCGAACACGCCACCGCGGAAGATGACGTTCATCTCGTTGACCAGTTCCGTTCCCGGCACTGCCATATCCGTGCCTGCGCCTTGCTCGTACCAGGCCCGTAAATAGTCCAGGGCCTGCCTGGCATTCTGTGAGAGCCTCTCCGGGGTCCTGTCGAGGACCATCAATCCCAGGTGGACGATTTCCCGCTTCCACACATTGACCGTGTCGTGATGGATAGCGAGCACATCTTCCGGCGCGAAGCGGTCGTTTTGGGCCAAATGTTCCAAGATCCGTTCCTTGACACGGAGCCCACGGTCCGTATCACCCGACGAACCGGTCATATTGCCAAACGGCACCTGATAGAAGGACTGAATGGTCCGGTGGTTGGCAGTAACGAGATAACCACGTTTGGGATTAATGCAATGAGGCAGGATGTCGTAAGGGATCATGTTGCGCCACATGCCCTTGCGCGTGGAACCATCCTGGGCGTGCGCACCATCGAATCCGGTCAAGGCAGAGCGCACCGGTAAGGCCCCCAGTGACCAATAGCCGATGCTGCCCCGGCTGTCACCGAAGATGCAGTTAGCCGTGGGAAAGCGCCAACCCGGCAGCGCCGCGGCAAACTCCGCACAGGAACGCGCACGCATCATGCCCAGTGCGCCCTGAATGGTCTCGCGCTCGGTCTCGACCATAGGGAGCCGGCAGAGGGCCACCTCCTGCCCTTCTGGATTACGCCACACGAACTCGGATGCGACCGGACCGAAGATCGTTTCTCGCACCCCGATACGTTGCGATTCCTCTCCCTTGACCTTGATGACTTCCTCTCGACGTGTCATGTCCAACCACTGGCCATCCACCTGATATTGGTTTGGAAACGCCGGATCAGTCTTGAGGATAAAGAGGTCGGCCTGGGCTGCCCCCAAGGCCGTCATACCCCAAGCGACGTGTTCGTTGAAGCCGATCAGGATGATAGGACTGCCGGCCACGCCGGCCCCGCGCACATTAAGGCTGGCACCCTGAATGTGAAACTCATAGAGAAAACTGGGATTCCATACGGGCGTCTGCGGGTCACTCACCAACACGGATGCCCCGGTGGTCGTCTTGGATCCGCCCACCACCCAGGCGTGACTGAACTTCGGATCGGGATTCTCCGGGCCTCGATGTTTACGCGGTGCCAGCCCTATCTCGCGCATCCAGGTTTGGACCTTTTCGATCCATTGTTCTGATACGTCTTCCCTGCGCACCACCGCGGCCTCATCATCCACAAATACGCCTGGTCCGCCCCCTTGCAGCGGAGGAGACTTCAAGGCCGGTGTGTCACGCAGGCCGTTCTTGCTAAAGAACTGGGCAAAATGCCACCAAGAGAGCAGACAGTCAGCCGGTGTCCACGGTTCGCGCTGCAAACCGGTTTTTTGGAAGAGATAATGCTCGTCTTCCACGTGCCGGGCAAAGTGATCATTCACCCCCGCGCTGTAGGCTTTCAGCAGACCCAGTGTCTTCCGGTCCAGATTGTGAACGACCCGGTCCGCTGCCTGGGCAAATCCAAACATGCGCATGACACGGTCGTGCTCCAGGGTATTCTTAGGACCGGTGCCTCCGGCCTTCTGCTTGTCTACCACGCCGAACACCTCGGACATGCGCCCCTGTATTATACGCAAGAAGTAGTGCATCTGGAAACCTCGATCTTCTGCACAGACGTAACCCAAGCCGTACATGGCACCTTCGTCTGTCTCGGCAAAGACATGCGGCACGCCCCATGAATCGCGGAGCAACTCCACCCGACCGTATTCGGGCGCAGGCCCGGCAAATATGATCTCACTCGCCGCCAAAAAGCACAAAACGCCAAAGATTAGGAAACGTTGATCTGTCAGAAACTTTTTCATACTATCGACTCCTACTTGTGTTAGTTTTATTTCACTTTGAAACCGGCGTGCAGCAAGGTTTGAAGTTGAGCTACAATATCCCTGCGTTCGCTTTTATGTACCTGATTCGTAGATGTGGCTGTAGGGGTACGACAATCATAGAGTTCTGCACTACCATCCGTGTACTCCGTATAACGCCATTCTTTTGTGCGGACACTGCGTCCCATGGTGTTGCCTCGTTTGGCGACCGAGAACGCCGCCCGTCTGCCCGACCGTTTCGGATCGCGTAACAGCGGTACCAGGCTGGTCCCCTCCAGCGTCTCAGGAATGGGCAAAACGCAGAGCTCCGACAGCGTAGGAAATAGATCCACCAACTCCACCAAAGCACCGCACCGTTGACCCCTTGCAAAATCTCCCTCCGGTACAGCAAGAATAAGCGGCACCCGGCATGCTTCTTCAAAAAGACAATTCTTACCCCACATACCGTGCTCGCCCAGGAGAAATCCGTGGTCGCTCCACAGGACCACCATCGTATTCTTTTCAAGCTTATTTTTCTTAAGCGCCTCTAATACTTGGCCAAAGCACGCGTCTACGTGGCTGCAGCAAGCCCGGTAAGCCCGGTTCAGCGTCCGCACCAGTTCAGGAGTGAGCTTGCGGCCCGCCAAATCCTTGGGAATTGCGTTTCG
>SMTZ1_10017994_pt1 | contig 11057 bp, 9 predicted proteins | sample DeeMarSWOR136_30_FD_25667 | JGI IMG/M metagenome (IMG submission 25667)
AGAAAAAATCTGGGAACACTCTTTTTGGAAATTGATCGCCAACACCCGGATTCCCATTCCCGTTGAGAAGTTCGATTGGAATCGCGGGGATCCGAAAAAAGAGATTCATTTAAGAATGAACGAGACGCATAATTAACGCGAGACCCATTGCCAATTTCTTTAGAGGCCTCCTTACTTCTCTTCTTTTTTTTCCTGCCTGAGGGATTGTTCGAACTCCTTAAAAAACTTATCCTTTTCCTTCCAGCTAGCGCCGAATCGTTCGTCAAAATAGGGACCTAACCGATCGAAAGATTTGAGCCACCAGAGTCGTTTACCCCCACCAAGAACCACATCCTCAAGTAAGTCCCTCAGTTCCGTCATTTTATCCTTGGGCAGGAAGGAGACGGCCCCCAGTTTGATAGATTTCTATTATATCTAAAACCACCACATCATAGGCATGACTTGAAAGGTATTGAAGAGCCGTTTCGTAATCCGCCGCCTTGTGGATGACGCACATATCCAGCATTTCTTCCACCGTATCCAGGACATCAGGTTCATCATCCACCACCAGAATGATCTTGTCTTTTAAAGGACTCTCTGAGTTCATTTCTTTTCTCCTTCCCTAGCATCCATTCCAGAATTCCATTCCTTATAGCAGGGAATATCTAGCCCGTCAAAAACAACTCTGGATTTCATACGCCCTCTCAAAGATCCTTGTGGTCTTGCACAGGAGAGGCTATACCTCAAGCCCAGGGAAGCTGCTCCTGCAGGATGGTCGAAGTACTACGTCCGCTTCTCGGCCAGACGGAGAAAGGCCCGGGCAGAGGGCGAGGGTTCTGCATCTCGAGGCAAAACAATATCCGTCTGCACGAAAATCGGACCACCCTGCATGTGCAGGCGCGTGAGGAGGCCCATCCTGGCTTCCATTTCTATTTCGGGTTTGTACAGGAAAGAAAGCCCTTGCCCTTTCATGACATACTCCTTGATAAATTCAACACTTCCCGCCTCCACGAGCACCGAAGGCTCTATACCCTTTGATCGAAGCAAAGAGAGTATGGCATATCGTGCCCCAGACCCTTGCTCCCTAATGATAATCGGCTCGTTTTTCAGTTCTTCGTAAGATACCTCCTCCTTCCCAGCAAACTTGTGTTGCGGCGATGTCACAAGGCAGAACTCCTCTTTTGTATAGGAAATGACCTTTAACCTTTTCAGATTCGGAAGGCGGCCAATGATGCCCAAATCGTATTTAAAATCCACCAGGCCGTCGGCGATCTCCTGCGAACTTCCTTCCTTTAGGATAACCTTCACGCCGGGGTAACTCTCCTGAAAACGGGATAGAAGCCCTGGCATCAAGTGTCTAGCGAAGCTCCGCGTAGTGCCTATGGTAAGGGATCCCCGGGACAACTCCATATAACCCTTCAGCGCATATTCCATCTGCTCAACAATACCAAAGATCTTTTCCGCATACTGGAACAGCACCTCACCCGCTTCCGTCAACTCCAGTTGTTTGCCATATTTCCGGAACAGATTGAGCCCAAGGGCCCCGTCAAGCGCCTTAATCTGCATGGTGACCGCTGGTTGTGTGACATGGAGGATTTCCGCAGCCTTGGTGACACTCCTTTCGCGTGCCGCAAAATAGAATGCCCTGAGCTGGTTAAGATTGATTTGCATGGGCCTCTTATCCATAAGAAAAGCTTATAAATATATAAAAATAATTAGTTTGACAAGTCAACAGAGAAACGAACAATATTCTCAACATATGCATAGACAGTAAATAATCCTGGCCCAAAAGACCCGGCTTTGATTATATCCCGCGGGGGTGTGAAGTGAGGGTACGCCCTTTTTCGAGAGGCCATATCTCAAAAAGAATTCCACCGTGCAGCGCCGTGCCCCTCACTATATAGATATGGCCTTGAGAAATGGGGCGTGCCCTCACTCAGGCTCAACCCAGTTCCTTGACCAAACCGTATATTGAACAATCATTTCACTAGCAAAGCTTAACTATACCCGCGGCACAACCGCGGGATTTCGTAACAACTAAGGTGAGCTGACTTCCATGACACCCCATCGTATCACGTTCTGGCAGATCGAGGATGTTTGGATCTTCTACGTGTTGGCGGGCTTGGCCACAGGGATTTTTCTGGCAGGCATGGCAGCCTACATCTGGGTATGGAAAAAGAACGCAGGAACCCTGGTCGTTCATTTTTCAAGAGACGCACTCAAAAGGACCATACTCGATACCTTCCTGGGGCGGCGCGTACTTCAGGGCGACATAGCCGCAGGCATGATGCATCTTTTCCTTTTCTGGGGGTTTTTGTCCCTTTTCATCGGCACTACTTTGCTGACTATCCACCACTACCTCCTTCCCTTCTTGGTTGGCACGCCTTATCTGGTCTTTTCTCTGGCCATGGAAGTGGGGGGGCTCATGCTCCTGACAGGGATCCTGTGGGCACTCATTCGTCGATATATCCAACGCGTGACACGGCTTGAAAGGCGTTGGGAGGATGCCCTGTTACCGGCGTGGCTTTTGCTGGTCGGCCTTTCCGGTTTTATGGTGGAAGGCCTTCGCCTGGCCTTCCAGCAACCCCCATGGGGTGAGTGGTCTCTTATGGGCGGGTGGATGGGCTCGCTGTTTTCGCGGGCTACGGCAATAGGCTTTTACCCCTATCTCTGGTGGGGGCATGCGCTCCTGAGCCTCTGTTTTATTGCTTCGATCCCCTTTACCAAGCTTTTTCATATCCTCGGGGCCCCTGCAGGGATCTATTTGCAGGGGACAGAAAAACCGCTCATCCTGGACGTGGAGGAAGGGGCAGCAGAATTCGACCTGAGTGATACCATATTCTTTGACACGTGTATGCGGTGCGGGCGGTGCGTGGAGGCTTGCCCCTCTTCCGGGGCCGGTGAACCTTTTGCCCCACGGGATTTTGTCCAGGCCTTGCGGCGTGCCCTGTGGCAGGCGCATTCGCCATGGGGGGATATCCGGTTTCTGAATAGAGGTGAAGAGAGCAAAGTGGACGAAAAACTCTGGTTCTGCACCACCTGCCGGGCCTGTCTGGAGGTCTGCCCTGTCTACGGCGCCACCTTCGAGGCCGTCCTGAAGCAAAGGATTTTGGCCGTGGAGGATGGAACCCATGTACCCAAGCTTATGAACCAAACCCTCGAGAAGGTGTTCAAATACGACAACCCCTGGGAATCATCCAAAAGGAATCGGGGGGCCTGGGCGGAGGGAATGGATCTGGTTGATCTCACAAAGAGGGGGGCGGAAGTGGATCTCTGCTACTTCGTGGGATGTACCACCTCCTTTGATGACACGGCAAAGAAAATCGCCCTGTCCCTTTCAAAGATCCTTCAGTCGGCCGGTCTCAATTTCGGCATCCTTGGCAAAAAGGAGCCCTGCTGCGGGGACATTGCCAGGCGAGCGGGCGAGTTGGGTCTCTTTGTAGAGCAGATGGAGAAATGTCTCGATATCTTCGACAAATACGCCATCACCGACGTGGTGACCTCTTCGCCCCACTGCTTCCATGCTTTTCGAAATGAATATCCTGAAGCGCCTTTCAAAACGCGCCATTACGCGCTGGTCTTGCGAGAGCTGATCGTTCATGGGAAGCTGCGATTCAATAATGGGTTCGAAGCGACGGTCACCTACCACGACCCTTGCTACCTGGGGCGGTACAATCGGATTTTTGATGAGCCAAGGGAGATTATTCGTTCAATCCCCGGCCTGAATCTTGTGGAGATGACCCACCACGGGGCCGACAGCCTCTGCTGCGGTGGCGGCGGCGGAAGGATGTGGCAGGACCTGGACGGCGAGGTCAAGATGAGCGAGGTCCGGATCAGGGAGGCCGAGGCAACCGGCGCACAGATCCTCGTCACTGCATGCCCCGTGTGCCGCATCATGCTGGAGGATGCCCGCAAGGCCGCAGGGCTGAACGAGACCCTTCAGGTCTTGGATCTCAACGAGTTGGTCTTGCAGGCATTGGAAAAGGAGACAATTGGGAAGTCCAATTTTAGCGAAGGTTGATCATAACCCCATGGGTTTCCCATGGACAATCGACAATAGTCAATAGTCAATTCAATAGGGGAGGATCAGGATGAGTGACGTGCTGATACTGGGCGAGGTAAAAGAGGGATCATTGGACCTAAGGACCCTTGAATTGCTGGGGGTCGGGAAAAGACTCGCCGGCGATCTCCATGTGGCGCTATCTGTCGCCTTGATGGGGGACGCGGTTTCAGGGGCGGCCGAGCAGGCTCTCTCCTATGGTCCGGATCGGGTTTACAAATTGGAGCACCCCCTCTTAACGGGATTCAAACCCGACCTGTGGCTTGCATCATTGGAACAGGTCTGCAAAGAGATCAACCCGAAAATCTTCCTCATGAGCCACGGTCCTGTGGGTATGGAGTTGGGCCCGAGATTGGCCTTTCGCCTGAACACCCGGCTTACCACTGATTGCATCGATCTTTCCATTGATCCTGAAGACGGCCTACTGCTGCGGACAAAACCGGTCTCTGGCGGCAATGCCATTTCCAAATTTAAGTGCCCGGGCGAACCGCAACTGGCGACGGTGAGGGGAAAGGTCTGTGAACCTGCCGAGGCGGCTGATGGCAAGGGAGAGATAGTGAGTGTGGACCCGGAAATCGATGAATCCATGATCAAGGTGGAGTCCATCGACGTGGTCAAAGAGGAGGTCGTTGCGCTGGACAAGGCCGATGTGGTGGTTGCTGGCGGCGCGGGGTTGGATGATGAAGAGGGGTTTGAGATACTCCAAAAGCTGGCAGAGGCGCTAAGCAAATACTTTGGAAGTGTGATGATCGGATGCAGCAGGGTGGCCGTGGATAAAGGCTGGATTTCTTCCGATCATCAGGTGGGTCTGACCGGCACCATGATTTCCCCGGACATCTATGTTGCGGTGGGAATATCGGGGGCCATTCAGCATCTCGTGGGCATGATTCAATCCAAAAAGATCATCGCCATCAATACGGATCCAGGCTGTAACATGTTCAAGGTGGCCGATTACGGTGTTGTTGAAGATTATGAAACGGTCATACCTGCCCTTGTAAAGAGATTGGAGGAACTGTCATGAAAGAATTATCAATTATAGTCTGCGCCAAACAGATCCCCGACCCTGAAGCCCCTTTGTCGGATGTCAGTGTAGATACGGACAAAAAGGAGGTTATCGTTGATGCACCGCTGGTCATCAATCCCTTTGATGAAAATGCCCTGGAAGTCGCCCTCCAGCTGCAGGAAGAGGAGGGTGGGAAGATCACCGTCTTGAGCCTGGGCCAGAAGGTCTCGGACACGGTGCTGAGGAAGAGCTTGGCTGCCGGTGCTGATGAATTGATCCTTCTTCAGGATGACGCTTTTGAAAAGCTTGACAGCCATTCCATTGCCAATGCCCTGGCGGATGCCATAAGAAAGATAGGCAAATATGACCTGGTTTTGACCGGGCGGCAGGCCGGTGATTGGGACTCCGGTCAGGTGGGCCTGATACTGGGTGAAATGTTGGGTCTTCCATGTATCAGCCTGGCCCGCGAGATCAAGGTGGAAAACGGAAACGTGCTGGTCAAAAAGAACATCCCCGGAGGGTATGAACAGGTGAGGGCCAGGATGCCTGCCCTGGTCACAGTGAGCAATGAGGTGGGCGAGTTACGGTATATCTCGAGGAGCAAGATGATGAAGATGCTCAGGGCGAGGGCTTCTATCCCTTCATGGAGCAGCGATGATTTTGTCTCGGCCCAGGGGGGGCTGCAGAAGATGGAGATCCTAGAGCTTTCGTCGCCCCCGGATATGAGAAGAGATTGCCAATTTATTGATGGTGCCACACCTGAAGAAAAGGCCGATAAACTGGCGGCTGTTTTCAAGTCGCTTCAATAGTTTTTGAATAGTTAGGGAAGGTGTATTTAATAGATTTATTATAAAGAGACAGGAGGGTGACACAATGGCAGACAAATCTTACGATGCGGTGATTATTGGTGGCGGACATCATGGGACAATTATTGCCCCATACCTGGCCAAGGCCGGCTTGACCGTGGGGGTTTTTGAACGACTGGATCATCTGGGAGGAGGCGCCGTATCCTATGATGACACGCCGGCGCCCGGATTTCGAGACAACTTTTGTGCCCATTTTACGCGCTTTTACGCTCATCCTGCCTATAAGGAGTTCAATCTTCGGGACGAGGGGCTGGAGTATGTCTTTCCCGCCACCAATGAGGCGGTCATCTTTGAGGATGGAACGTCCTATGTGAGTTATGCCGGTTACCCCGTCGTGGACCCTCAAACAGGGAAGACAGAGTTTAGCGAAAAGAACATGAAAAAGACCTATGAGCAGATCGCCCAGTTTTCCAAAGCAGACGCAGAAGCCTATCTGGATTGGACGGAGAAATACACAGAGATCATCCGACCCGCATTTCACAGGTATAGATTCTCCGTACCGACCCCTTATGGGGTGCCTGATCCGCTTGAAGAACTGATGAGCAATCCCAAAAGCGGCTTTGATCCTTCCATGCAGTTCATGACCGCCAGGGAAATCGCGTACTATTTCTTCGAGAGCGAGGAAATGAGGATTATAACGCTCAGAGGGTTTCTCACCTCCGCCGGCATTTATCCTGATGATGTGCCGGGTCTCATGTATATCCTTGCCAACATCCACCTGGTGCTCGGATGGGAGTCAGCGTCCATTGCCAAAGGGGCAACCCAGTCCATCACCGATGCGCTCGTATCAGCGGGCAAAAAACTGGGCGTTGAATACTTTATCAATTCTGAAGTGGATAAGGTAATCATTGAAAATGGTCAGGCCAAAGGCATCAAGTTACTGGATGGCACCGAGATTGAGGCGAAGCAGATGGTGGTATCGGATAATGCCACGCCCCAGCTCTTCCTTCGCATGATCGGAGAAGAGCATCTGAGCACCCAGATCAGGCGCAAGGCGGATACCTATTTCTTTGATCGCGCACAACTCTTCTGGGGGCCCACCGCTGTCCATGAGCTTCCCGACTATAAGGCGGCCAAGAACAACCCTGATGCCAACGCCGCACCGCGGACCTACGTGGCACGAAAGGATCTGGCGTATATGGAAGACAAGTATATGCATGAGATCTTCCTCTTTGGGATACCCTCCAAGCATTTCCTCCTGACGGCCCCTGACAGCATATGGGATCCAACCCGCGTTCCAGGAAGGAGTGGCGCCAATTGCACGACGAATTTTTCGACTCCATGATCGAACATTGGCAGAACTACGCGCCCAACATGACCAAGGAGAACTTCATCGGAGAGCGTATTGCCACGCCCGTCGAAATACAGGATACCCACCTGGACATGAGAGAAGGGGGCTGGTCTGAAGGCAACTGCGGCGGCTCTCAGAGCGGACGTTTCAGAGGACTACCGGGAGGGTTCCGGACATTTATCAAGGGACTTTATATGTGTTCCTCAGGTGTGGCAGGCGGACCGGGTATCGGACGCGGTTCAAGTTATAACTGTTATAATGTGATAGCCGAAGACTTTGGCTTGCCCTCGCCGCAATATTGATGAATCGAAAAATGACATTAGCTGGCAAACTTCTAAGAATCAATCTGAGCAAATCCTCATCTCAAGAGGAAGAGATCCCTGATCAGCACTACAGGAGATTTATTTCTGCGCGAGGGCTGAGTGCCAAATATCTCTACGACGAATTACCCCCAAACATAGATCCCCTTGGCCCGGTAAACAAGCTGATCATGTCCATGGGCGTACTGGGTGGCACTGGGCTTCAGGGCTTTTCCAAATGGGCCGTTACATCCAAAAGTCCACTCACCGGCACCATCTTCAGATCCATCACCGGAGGCAATTTCGGCCCATGGTTGAAATATGCGGGATATGACCTGCTCATCGTAGAGGGAAAGGCAGAAAAGCCCACTTACATCCATATAGATGAGGATGGAATTCATTTCATGGGTGCAAACGATCTCTTGGGTCTTGATCCCCGGTCGCTCCAAAAAAGACTTAAAGAGAAACATGGTCGCCATACAGAGTCGGCATGCATAGGAATGGCTGGCGAAAGACTCGTCCGGTATGCCGCCATCATTTCAGGAGAACGCACGGCTTCCCGGGGTGGCGTGGGAACGGTCATGGGGGCCAAGAATTTGAAGGCCATCTCTATCAATGTACCCACCAAAAAGCCACTCCCCTTTGACGCGTCCAAATTCAAGAATTTGATTAAAAGGCAAATCGGCATCCTTAAGGAGCATCCCCGCAGAAAAAATATGGGCACCTTCGGTTCCGCTTATATTACCACCGTTGTGGATGCCCTGGGAATTTTACCGGTTAGAAATTTCCAGGAGGGAAGCATCCAGAGCGTTCATGAGGTCTCTGGAGATGAATTTCATGCAATGAAAAAGGCGAAGGCGGGTTGTCATGTCTGCATGACCCGGTGCGGCGGGATGCGAGAGGTCACGAAAGGACCGCTTCGTGGATCGCCAATCGATGGGCCGGAATATGAGTCGGTCTATGCCTTTGGCCCCTTACTCGGTCTCACAGACAAGCAATTTGTCGTTAATGCCAATGCCCTTTGCGACTATTATGGCCTAGACACCATCAGCACGGGGGGCTGCATCGCTTTTGCCTCTGAGCTGTATGAAAAGGGAATCATCTCAAACTCTGATACAGAAGGACATGATCTGAGTTGGGGAAATATGGATGCCATTTTTTCTCTGATTGAAAAGATCGCAAAGAGGGAGGGATTTGGAAATCTGCTGGGAGAGGGGGTTAAAAGAGCGGCTGAGCAAATAGGGGGTGATGCTATATCTTATGCAATGCACATTAAAGGTCTGGAATTGCCGGGTTATGACCCCAGGGGTGTCAAGGGATATGGACTGAGTATGGCCACTTCTAATATCGGCGGAAGCCATATGTACGGCCGACCTAGGGATGAACTCGTACGCAAAGTGGATCCATTCACTGAGAAGGGCAAAGGGGCATCCATTGCGCAAGTCCAAAAAGAACAGGCACTGGAGGACTGTCTTGGATCTCCCCATGTACGCAGAGTTTCTCTCAGCCGCCACAGGATTTGAACAGTTTAAGAGTACAGATAACTTGCTAAAAATTGGAGAAAGAATCATGTGCGTTGAAAGGAACTTCAATGTGAGAGAGGGTTTCGGGCGAAAAGAGGATTCTCTCCCTCGACGAATGGTTTCTGAACCCTTACAGAATGCGGGATCCTCTACAGGTCAAGTGGTCAAGAACCTGGGAGGGATGCTGGACGAATATTATGAAGCACTTGGGTACACAAAAGAGGGGGTCCCGACCACAGAGAAGCTAAAAGAATTGGGAATCGAATAATACTAAAAAGAGTTTAACGAAAGACGCATTGCAGAAACCACAATTGACCTGCTGGATGAAATGTTTAAGAAAGAGAGGGAAAAGGGCAGAAGCGGATGGACGACCTGTTCGGCTGTGGGAAAAGGATCAAAATGGAGGATATATGGAAGTGACCTGGGATTTTTGCAATGCCACTTCTACCACGATATCAAGAACACTCTGAAAGACGGAAGCCAAAACAATGTTATTTAAACTGGATTGTATCCCCTGCATACTAAATATGTCCCTTTCAACCATGAGAAGACTACAATTGGATGAACATGTCATTGAAGGCATCTACCGGAAGATCTTGGGGATTCCCGCATTACAAGGTCATGACTGGAATATTACGAATGAGGAAGTGGTCGAGCTTGTCTTCAAAAAGATCATGCAAGAGATGGACAGTACTGATCCATTTTATGAGGAGAAACTAGAGCAAAATAAGATGATTTTGGACATCTACCCCGGCCTAAAGCATTCCGTGAATGCAGCTGCAGATCCTTTGTATGAGGCTGTTAAGCTGGCAATAATCGGAAACTCCGTTGATTTCATGATGACCCCTAAATCTTTGGATACGCTAGGATTGATAAAGGAAAGAATGGCGTATGCTTTACCTGAAGAAACATTCAAAGAATTTGTAGAGAAGCTCCATTCAACCAGGCGTCTTTTATATGTTGGGGATAATGCAGGAGAGATTGTGTTTGACAAACTACTCATGGAAACCATCAAAGCAGGGCAAAATATCGAGATTTTCTTTATCGTAAGAAGCGTTCCCATCCTCAACGACGCAACACTAAAAGAGGCCCAGTATGTTGGAATGGACAAAGTCGCAACCGTTCTTGAAAACGGCATAGACAGTCCATTGCCCGGGACAATCCTTAAGAGGTGTTCCAGGGAAGTGAGAGAGTTGGTACAGGGGGCTGATCTAATTGTTTCAAAGGGAGGGGCAAACTTCGATACCCTAGACGAAGAAAGAAAGCGTTTGCAGATGAATATCACTTTTATGCTCCTATCAAAGTGTTACCCCTACAAGCAACACTTCGGTGTTGAATTGTCCCAGCCAATAATGGCCAACTTTTTCGAAAAAAAAGGCTAAAGATTGGAGAATAAGGGATGAGCCTGATGGGGGCAGCAAGCGAAATCAAAGAGAAAGCCTTGGCCATGGGCGCCAAGGTGGTTGGGATTGCGTCTGTTGAGGCCATAAACCGTTTCGCCCCGCCCGGGCACAGACCTGATAACCTGCTGAAAGGAGCCAAGAGTGTGGTAGTATTGGGAGGAGGAGAACCCACAGCGGGTGCCTGGAGAACGGGGACCAACAGGGTATTGGGGAGCATAGGTTACAATAGGAGTCAACTGTCATCCGCTGCACGCCAACTTGCCTATTACGTTGAAGACCGTTTTCAATACTACACCATCCCCATCCCGACGGGTGACTGGGTCGGCCATTATCCTTATATGAGCTTGAAGCTCTGTGCAGAAATGGCAGGATTGGGAACCCGCTCCATGGCAGCTGGCATCCTTTTGAATCCTAAGTATGGCTTGCTCTACTTTAATGGGATGATCACCTCGATGCCCCTTCCGGAAGATGGCCCCTTAGAGAAACCCGTCTGCCCACACAGTTCTTGCGTGCGACTTTGGGAGAAAAAACAGACCACTCCATGTCTCTCTTCCTGTCCAGATTGCCTTGCAGGTGAAATAAAAGATGAGAAAATCCACTGGATGGAATATCGTCAGGACTGTTGCTATCCCA
>SMTZ1_10007314_pt1 | contig 11056 bp, 8 predicted proteins | sample DeeMarSWOR136_30_FD_25667 | JGI IMG/M metagenome (IMG submission 25667)
TCCAGTTGGACGCCTTCGCCACCGGTGGTCCCCCCAGGATTACAGGATTTTACCCCTACCCCGGGAGTACCTCCAACCTCTCCCGGCCTCAAGACAGACAGTATCTCCAGAAGCCTTACGCTTAAACGTAAGATTTACCTAGAGACTTATCTATCCGGCTACGGACGCTTTAGGCCCAATAAAAACGGCAACCACTTGGGCTGCTGGTGTTACCGCGGCGGCTGGCACCAGTCTTACCCAGCCCTTATTCCCCTGGCTCCTTACACCAGAGAAAAGCCCTTGCAATACAAGGGCACTTGGGGTTCCCCGCTCACTCTTTCGAGCATTGGCGAGTTTTCGCACCTGCTGCGCCCCGTAGGGCCTGGGGCCTTGTCTCAGTCCCCATCTCCGGGCTCCAGCTCTCACTGCCCGTACCGATCACAGGCTTGGTGGGCCTTTACCCCACCAACAACCTAATCAGCCGCGAGCCCATTCTCAGGCGCCGGAGCTTTCAATACAAACTCATTCCAGAATTCTGTATCTGCCAGGTATTAGCTCCAGTTTCCCGGAGTTATTCCTGACCTGAGAGTAGGTTACCCACGTGTTACTGAGCCGTATGCCGCTGACCGAAGTCCGCACGACTCGCATGGTTAAGTCGAACCCCAATAGCAGTCGCCTTCGGCAGGATCGACCGAGGTTTTTAGCATAGGTTTAAGGGGGCTCAAATATCACCAAGTCACTACCTTTATCAAATCTGGACATAACCAGATTCTCATCTTGTATATCCCACGAGGAGAGCGACTTCTCATCTAAAGAGCACATGCTCACAGGGATGTAAAATCCCACATCAAAGTCGACGCCATGGTAATGGGACATCTTATTTATAGTGAAGACACACTTTTAAACATTTCGGTGCAGGTGCTCTAGAGGGGAGCTCCCTTTTAAAGGTTTCGGTCAGTGGGGGTTGTAAAATTGTCGGGTGATCGTCTCACAAGTGTTACACGTGTAACAATTTTCTGCCTTTTATCACGCTAACCTTGATAAAATGATAACAAAGAAGATTAGAGCTCTTCATCCCCCGAAGACTTGACAACCCCGGTCAGTGGGGCGGTCACATCTTTAGAGATCACTATGTTACACGTGTAACATTTCAGATGATATATCATTTCATCAATAATCTAATTATAAAGTGACACTTCATAAACTCAGGGAAAAAGATATAAGAATATACAGGAAAATACACCCCTGTTATAAAAATTGTTAAAAATAAAGAAATGAAACTTTACTTGATGCCTAATATTTCCATCTTCTCCTGTTCCACCTGTCACTTGCTGAAAATTGGTTGAATAAATTGCAGTAACACATTGGTGGAGCAGATGCAGCCTCATGCCTGGTGTTATTACTGCTCAGGTGCGTGGTTCATTTGTGACACACAATAAGACAGGGGCCGTGGCAAAGGAATGTCCAATATTACGTTTGTCTCAAGCTGTTACACGTGTAATAATTTATTGTCTTTTATTAACTATTATTTATAATTATTGATATTTAAAGAGATTTAAGTTGTGGCATCCAATCCCTTGGTAATCCCTGTAACAGCCAACCTTTAAAACACTCGAAGAAATACCCACCCATGGATAGGGAATCTGAAATCCTCTCTGCCTTTCACCCAGCAGTGAAAACCTGGTTTACCAAAAGATTCCAGTCCTTAACAGAACCCCAAAAATTAGCTTTTCCTGCCATCAAAGAAGGTGAAAATGTCTTACTGTTCTCCCCTACGGGCAGTGGAAAGACTTTAGCCGGATTTTTAGTCTCAATTGATCATTTAGTCCATCTAGCAGAAAATGATAACCTGGAAAACACGGTTTACGTCATATACGTCTCCCCCTTGAGGGCTCTCTCCAACGATATAAAAAAGAATTTAATGATTCCCTTAGAAGGCATAAAAGAAGAGGCTCCCTTTGCTAAAATACGCGCTTTTGTACGCACAGGAGATACATCTGCGTACAGAAGATCAAAAATGCTCAAAAAAACACCTCACATCCTGATTACCACCCCTGAAACTCTTCAAATTGTATTAAATGCTCCCAAATTTAGAGAAAAATTGACCACTGTTCAGTATGTGATCATCGATGAAATCCACGATTTGTGCAACACCAAGAGAGGTGTCTCTCTATCGTTATCTCTGGAACGGCTCCACCATATGGCCGGACCATTTATCAGAATCGGGTTATCTGCCACCCAAGCGCCTGTTGAGGAAATTGCCCAGTTTCTGGTGGGTACGAACCGAAGTGTCCGTATATTGAGAGCAGAAAAAGAAAAGAAATACGATATTACCATTGTCAAACCTGAGTCCTTGTCCACTCTGTCATTAGAGAAGGCTGTTGAAGAAACGTATGACATACTCAAGGATTTAATTGAGCAGCACAAGGTCACATTAGTGTTTTCCAACACTCGTTCCAGAACAGAGAGAATCGTCTATCAATTAAAGAATCGTGAATTGTACTCTGTGGCAGCTCACCACGGGAGCATGGGTAAGGAAACCCGCCACGAAATAGAGCATCTCCTCAAGAAGGGATTGATCAAATCAGTAATTACGTCCACCTCGTTAGAGCTGGGTATCGACATTGGGGACGTGGATTTAGTGGTCCAGTTAGGTTCTCCCAAGCAGACTGCTAAACTAATGCAGCGGATTGGCAGGGCAGGGCACGGGCTGCATGCTGTCTCCAAAGGAATACTCGTACCCCAAGACAGGGATGAATTAGTTGATTTAACCATTTTAAAGAGGAAAGCCTTAACCTACCAGTTGGAACCAGTCCAGATCCCCCAAAATTGTCTGGACGTTCTCGCCCAACATTTAATTGGCATGTCTATGGAGAAAATATGGGATGCACAGCAAGCATACCAGTTGGTGAGGCAGTCATACTGCTATCAATTTCTGAATTACACAGATTTTGTAAAGGTTTTAGAGTACCTGGGGGGGTACTACTCCGATTTGGAGGAAAAACACATCTACAGAAAACTCTGGTTTGATGGTAACCATTTTGGAAGAGTCAAACAGTCCATCTACCTCTACTTTTTGAACTGCGGTACCATTCCCTCGGAAGCTACCTTTTTGGTAGTTTTAGACGGTATCCCTGTAGGTACACTATCTGACTATTTCGTGTCCCATTTGAAACCTAATGATGTGTTCGTTCTGGGAGGAAGATCTTTAGAATTTGTAAAAATTGAAGGCATGAGAGTTGTGGTAAAAGATACACTGGGAGGAAAACCTACTGTCCCCTCCTGGAGAGGTGAAGCAATGTCCCGCTCGTACGATTTTGCTTTTGATTTATCCAAATTCAGAGAAGAAGTAGCACAACCACAGTCAGATGAACGAGATGCTACCGATCCAGATATTGTCTCTTATGTTGAAGAGCAAAAAACAGTTGCTGGATTCATTCCCACAGTGAACAATCTGTACATTGAGCGGTACATCGACGGTGACAACCAGTACCACTTAATTTTCCACTTTCCTTTTGGCAGGAGGGTTAACGAGACCTTGGCCAGGGCATATGGTCACAAGTTGGCCTGCTCCCATTTTACGGTGACAGATAATGGGTTCATGTTAACTGCTGAATCTGCTTTCCAGTTCAGAAAGGATATGGTTAAACCCCAAGAATTGATGGATGTATTGAAAGTTTCTGTGTGGGGGACAGAATTGTTTATTCAAAAGTTCAGACATTGTGCCCAGAGAGGGTTTTTAATCCTGAAGAACTACAAGGGAAAGACCATATCTCCCAGGACCCAGTACTTCAGAGCGCGTTCACTGGTAAAGGAGCTTCCTTTTGATTTTCCCATTGTGAAGGAAACCTTCAATGAAGTATTGTACTCAGCACTAGATTACCACCATGCGTTAGAGGTTTTACAGAACATTGAAAGAGGGGATGTACAAGTTGTCATTTCTGATTACACCACTATACCTTCACCTTTTGCTCTATCCATCGTGTTGGCGGGAGCCCAGGATATTGTCACCTTAAAAGACCGCAGCGAATTTTTGCAGCACATGCAGAGAGCAGTGACAGATAGAATCATAGAAGCAAAACCAGCCTTTGATCGTGAAATACTGAATGAGTACTACGCTGAAAGAGAGCGAACAGTGCACATAGGTTCAGTCAAAGAGGTAATCCTGGACATTTTGCACAATGGCATAAAGAGTGTCCAGGAAATAGCTGAAGAACTCAAAAAGGATACAAAAGAAATTGAAAAGGTTTTAGACCGCCTTATTGAGGAAAATTTGGTCTCATGTGGTTATTTTACTTCTCCTGAACTTGAGTACATGCTGGTAAAGGACAGGAGGCACCTGGAATATGGAGAAGGATTTGAGGAGGATACATTAAGAACATTCCTGATGGAAAAGCATTTCACAGCAACTGATGCTGATGCGAAGAGTGCAGTCTCCTCTTACGGGTATGTACGATCCAGGAGGGCACTGTACGATCGGGTGGGGTTCTTCTCCCAGAAATTGTTGAAGGTGAAAGCAGCAGGGAGACTCATCTACATACTACCGGAGGATGCACCCTTGTTTGTCTCTGCATACCGAAAAGAACCCCCTCAAGAAGACGTGAAAATACTGGATTTCATTCGCAGCCATCCAGGCCTGAAAAGAAGGGAAATCATTGAGGCGTGTGGCTCTGATTTCACCAAGCTGGAAGAAAACCTGTACGTGTACCGGGATGATGCCAACCGTTTCTACGCTCTGGATTCACAGGTGCACAACAGAAAAAAAGCTCAAAAGGAAATTGTACAGAGATATGTGGCTTCCTGCGGGCCTGTATCCAGAGAAGAAATCCTGTACTACACCAGGTTCCAAATAGAAGATCTGGATGATATACTGTGCGATTTCAGAAAAGTTGCTGTCTTTTCAAAGATTGTCCAGGAGATGTACTGTACTGAAGAAGATTACAGCAATTTGAAAGAGGTAACCCAGAAAGGATTTACAAGGGCTATTGATCACTCAGATCCGTTCTACGATAAAGTGCGTCACGAAAGTTCCTCAAAATTGGGAGAAGCTTTCTCCCCCCTCCTCAAAGATGGTCGTATTGTAGGGGGAATTCTCTACGAGGCTGGTGACACCTTCTGCGTGGAAGAACTAAAATTGACTGATTCAATCCCAGAAAGAGAACTTTTTAAGGAGATTCAAAGGGTGTACCAGTTTTACCGATGGCATGGAGCCAGAAATATCATTTTAAAACCAAAAAATCTCCAGAGGATGGCTGAAACCCTAGGGTACACTGCAGAAGATGGAACCCTGGTGGATGCACCTGTATTCCCGGGTTCTCCAGACAGTGTGCACGCCGCCCAGTTGAAGTGCCAGCACCTGTTAGAACCTGCACCTCCAGAAGAAGTGTCAACTCTTCCATTCCTGGATAGGGAAGCTTTCCAGAAGAGAACTGCATTAAAGGCACCAGAATCCCTGGTAGAGATCTCATACAAGAAAAAGAAATACATTTGTTTACCTGAAGACACAAAAATGTACGAAGAAAACGATGTCCAGGAATTGGTGAACCGGTTACTCGATTCTTTTCTGATTTTGTCCCCTTTTCAAGTAAAGGAGCTGGTTGATGCAGAACTCTATGAAATTGAACGTGCTCTCAACAGTATATCAAAGAGGGTGTACTACCAAGGAGAAGTCTACTACGTGAAAGATGCAGCCTTTGAACCCCTCGAGGACACCATCATTTTGTTCCTCTCCGTGACTGACCCGTATATAATGCTTCACAATGAAAAATGGAACCTTGAAGGGACTGCCATCCTAATAAATGGAATACCTGCAGGATACTACACAAAAGAGGGTAACCTGGCAGATTTAAACCTGTTCAGAGAGTTCAAGAACTTGTGGGGAAATATCCTGATTAAATTGCCATCGGAGAACATTTCCATCCATACCATCAATGGAAGACCAGTGAAAGACACCCGGTTTGCTAGAACGTTCTCTTAACCACAAACTGGATCATAACATCCAGCATTTCTTTATATTTGTCCACAGTAAACGTATCCAGGAATTTTCTCGCTTTTTCTAGATAATTCTGAGCAATTCCGGTGGATTCTTCCACTGCACCACTTTTCCTGATCTTCTCTAAAGTGTCCCCCTCGTAGAGGGCGTCTCCTAACATCTGGTATGCTTTCACCACCACAAAATTGGGCCTGCCCTCTGAAAAATCTGTTCCTGTAGGTTTGCCAAAGATCTTCTCTTTTCCTATAATGTTCAAGACATCATCTTGGATTTGGAAGGCAAATCCCAGGTTGGTCCCAAAGGTTTTGGACTCCTCTAAAATGGGTTCATCATCAGTGGCAGCTGCAGCACCCAAAAAGCTGGAAATCCGAAATTGGTAGGCAGTCTTGGTCTCACAGATGCGCATGTACTCTTCTTCTGAGAGCCGGGAAAAGTCGATGTCCAATTTTTCTCCAAGAGAGATCATCCGCGCAGATAAGGCCAGTTCCCGAAGTGCTTCAGCATTTGTCTTTTCAGAAAAGACTTCTAAAGCCTTCCAGGTGAGATAGTTTGCAGTTACCAAGGCATTTCCTACTCCAAATTTAATGTGGAGAGTCGGCTTCCCTCTCCTCAATGGGTTCTCATCGATCATATCATCATAAATCAAAGATACGTTATGGAGAATCTCCAGACTCAGTGCATAGGGGAGGACATCCTCTTGTGTACCGCCCAGCCCCTGGCAGGTCAGCATGCACAAAATGGGTCTGAGCCTTTTTCCCCCTGCCTGAATGTGGTACAGGGCAAGATCTCTGATTACAGGATCATCTTCTTTAAAAACCTCCACCAGCTTCGTGTTGATCAAGCCCGTGTATTCATGGAAAATAGCTGGAATATTCATCTGTACACCTTTCACTGCTTTCTTATTACAGGTGTTATATAGTTTTCGGTTCAATTGAAATGCACACAAAAAGCTTTTCTCGAAAGAATTTCGGGAGAAAGGAAGATACTATCAGCGTTGAGACATAATGGAATGCTAAATTCCGTGTATAAATCATTTTTATTCTTTAGGGTTAGAAATGTTGTCATGTAACAAAATGTTACACGTGTAACAAGTGAAAAAACTGCCAGCTGCACCCCTAATGACTACAAAATGATCCTTTTCACGAGAGAGATTTGTTGTAGCAATTGAATGACTACAGTACCTCAGGAACCTAACTAGAGACCATGAATGGGGAATACTCTCCCCTTGATTTCTTTAACCATCAACTGTGCATAGTCTCTTCCCGTCTTTGACGTGGTATAAGATTGTTCAAAGGGGATATCCATAGTTTTCCCCAGAAAAACTGCCATCGCCATGGACCACGCCTTGGGAACGACCTCTAAACTGTATCCTCCACCTCCCAAAACCAAGTGGTGGTCGTGCAGCCCTTTTATCAGTTCTACCACCTGTAAGTAACCACGAATGCTCAACCGCAAATCCGAAAGGGGGTCATTCACATTGGTATCCACCCCCAACTGGGAGACAATTACATCGGGCTTGAACGCTTCAATCAAGGGGGGGACCACCTCTTTAAAGGATTCAATATACACATCATCAGCAGTGTACGGATAAAGAGGGAGGTTCACACTGCATCCTCTGCCTTCACCCTCTCCCATTTCGTCAGGAAATCCTGTTCCTGGAAAGAGGAACTGCCCTGACTCGTGGAGGGAAATGGTTAACACGTCACAACTTCTGTAGAAAATATCCTGGACACCATCTCCGTGGTGGGCATCAATATCAATGTACGCTATCTTCTTGTATTTTTTGAGCAAAGTTTTAACAGCCAGAGCTACATCATTGAAGATGCAGAACCCTGAAGCATACGAGGCATGGGCATGGTGCAGCCCTCCTGAGATGTTCACCGATATATCTCTCTCAAAGAGATGTTCTGCAGCAGAAATAGAAGCTCCGGTATACACTAAAGAACTTGCATACATGTTCTGAAAGAGCGGATTGTCAGATGTCCCTAATCCGTAATTAAAGTTTGGAATTCCCCTTTCTGCCTTTTTTACTGCTGCAATGTAGTCTGGCGTGTGCACCTGAAGCAATTCAGTATCTGTGGCTTTTGTGGGTTCTAAAACATCGAATCCATCTAAGATACCTTTAACCTTCATGGCATCGTAGGTTAACTTCAACCTGATGGGCTTCAGTGGGTGCATGCCTGAAAAATCGTAGGTTAAGAATTCATTGGTATAAAAGAACGAGGGGTTCATGCTCATCTTATGAGTCTCACTGCAAAGTTTATGATCTGTTTCGATATGAATCCGGGGAGATAGTACACCAGGGTTAAAACAGTAGTTCTCTTGTATACGTATAGTGTATCTTTTTTGTACTGTTCCAGGAGAACGGTGACCAAACCTTTTTGTTCTTCTTTGCTGTAGGTATCTAAATCCAACACTTTGTTGGCAACATCGTTGATGATTTCAGCTTTCACTTCCCATAAATAGTCTTCAGGGATGTGCATTACTTCTGCATTTTCAATTCCAGGGTATTCGTTCCCTCTGATGCATGATTCAGCTTGAACCCCGGTAACAGTGGTTTTAGTGTGGAAGTTAAAGGTTTTGTCCAGCACATCGACACGAAATGACTTATCAATAGAAATAGGGTGGGTAGCATCTATGATCAATTTGAAGGCAGACGCATCGATTAAAACCACGCGATCTATGGTGATGTTGGTGTGGTGCTCTGCTATGACCTGTGCGTTTTGAATACCTTCCTGTAATGTTTTCGCTTTGATCAAAGAATCCAATATGGAAATACCTTCTCTCTTGAGGGCATCAGTTGAGTGTAAGGGGTTAACCTTGATGAGGCTTTGCGTGAGTCTGGCATTCTCGTAGATGGCCAAACTGGCTACTTCAACTGTGCCTGGATCTCCTTTGGTTTCATCAAGAAAGAGATATAATATTTTTTCATTGGACAACTGAGAAATACCAGAAGCAGTCACGTACATGAAAGAGATCAGGAGAACTAATATGACACCTAAAGCTACATAAACTTTTCTTTTCACGATTCTTCGCCTCCATGTTTTGTGATTTCCTTGATCTTTTCTGTGAGGGGGGCTTTTCCCAGGCGTGTTCCACAGTTGGGGCAGAACTTGGTCTTCATGGGAATTTCTGCTCCACAATCAGGGCAGACGTACACTTTTTGGGGTTCTCCTTTGGGCTGGGCAACCACAAGAACGGTGGGTCTGGTAAGAAACCCTCCTATGAGGCCGCCGATCAAACTGAAGAGGAGTCCTGCCATCACTTGGTAGGGTGAAAATTGGTACTCCAAAGTGAGGACATTTTTTACCAGTTCAACGAAAAAGAGGGCGAAAAATCCAGAGAGGAACCCTGATACGCCTCCCTTCCAGGTGCCCCGGGTGATTAGCCCGGCCAAAAATCCACCTGCACACAAAGCGATGAGATATGAGTAAGCAGGTAGAAAATCAAGATACATAACCAGTAAGATCAGGATAGCTGCCACGAGGAAGCCAATAACCAATCCATCCAGAAAGCTTGTTGCTTGTTCTTTTATGTTGTTCATGAAACCACCTTGTTGGATTGGATTGAGGGGTTTAAAAAGATTGTCTTTCGAGGATTGTTCTGTCATTGGGTGTCCATTGTTACACGTGTAACATACAGGGTTGTGCTTTTGATGGTACATTGGTAGTGATAGTTTTTGATAAGTTGACAGCATTTTTTGATCCTATCACCGTTATTTTCTTGTTCTTGTTTATCTGTGAGCAGCAGATCATTGTCCCAGCCTTCTGATAAAGGCTTCTTGTGGTGTTTCTCCTATTTTCAGGTTTAGAGCTCCATGAATTCTTCTGTTATACCAGGTTTTATATTTTTCTGCTGATTCAAACCTATTTCTGTGCTTTTTGTATTCTCTGATCCATCTGGTAAGTTTGTTACTGATAAAGGTGTTTTTGGTTGTTATGGTTTTAATTCCTTTCTTTTCCACGTATATTTGAAATTCTAAATTTTCTCCTTTTTTTCCCTTTCTATTAATAATTGATGGGGATACTCTATCTACAAGGGTTTCTATTACACTATTAACTGACGAAGCAACAGATTCTGCTTCTTTTAAGATCTTTATTGCATTTTCGGATTCAGCACTGTCAAATTCACCTAAGGCTAAGATATACCTCGATGCATCATCTAAGAAGGCAATCACCTTTTTGCCCTGGAATTGGAACCAACCTGCATGAACCAAGGATAAACTGCGCATTTTGGGGTTACCTTCCATTTTCTCTTTTTTCTCAGTAGGGGTGTATAATCCCTTATTCTTGAGATATGTGCGTATTTTACTTTGCTGGATTGACAATCCATAGTATTTTTTGATATGGTGCGCAAGTAACTTCGGTTCTAAGAGAGATTCTTTGCATGCTTTTTCTATTATCTTCTCTTCATCAGAGAGATGAACTTCAGATTTGCTCATAGTTAATCTTGAGAGCTGCATTTATAAAGTTGAAGGGTGGTATGGTTTTGGAAGCCTGGATTCTGGTATATGGTTGGAGCAACTGTAGTGAAATTCTCTAAGAGTTAAGAATGGGGGCATTACCTGCTAAGCAAGAGACTGGATGGTGGGTTTAGTTTCTCATTTTGATGGTTGAACCTGGGGCCGATATGGCTGGCGGCTTTGAGGGATTTACTATAGAAAGCTTTTTATATTTGAGAGAGTTTTTTCTGAGAAAGCGGAGGTTGCCGAGCTTGGAAAAGGCGCAAGGTTGAGGGCCTTGTTCCGCAGGGATCCGAGGGTTCAAATCCCTTCCTCCGCACTTTTTACGAATTCTTTTTTGAATTCAAGGACATATATTGCTTTTTCTTCAGGAGTTCTTAACGCATGCAACGCAACAAGGTTGACCATTGTACGCATTTTCTGCAAGGTTCGTTGTTCGTTAAACGCAACAAGGGTGATAGTATGATTTCGGCATTAGACGATATTTTGGAGGACTACCACGTGTATGTGAGAGTGGAACTATGGTGTAAAATGAGATCATTACAAAAAGTAGTTAAAGAATTGGAAAAGAAAAATTACAGGTATTTGCTCGATAAGGAACATCTGCAGAAAGAAAACCAACA